>Ga0210057_1007216_pt1 | contig 13556 bp, 16 predicted proteins | sample CryGeyCG2114_010_2_FD_183968 | JGI IMG/M metagenome (GOLD analysis project Ga0210057, IMG submission 183968) | Groundwater microbial communities from aquifer - Crystal Geyser CG10_big_fil_rev_8/21/14_0.10 (SPAdes) (version 2) | ecosystem: Environmental > Aquatic > Deep subsurface > Groundwater ... | reverse complement strand
GCTCGCTGATTCATTGGCCGAGGCACAGGCAGCCGCTGACTTGGAAGTGGTGGCAGCGGACGAAATGCCGGTTGGCGGATTTGTAGGCCGCGCCGGCCGCGCGTTCGGGCTTAAAATGATGCGCCACTCGGAAGAGGATTTGGAAAATGTGCCCGAGGACATCAAGGCGCGCATCCAAGAGCATGAAACCGCGATGGAAGAAATGCGCCCGGTACAGTTCTTAAAGTACACCTCAAGCTCCGGCCAAAAGGTCACGCTCGGCGTGAACGCGAACGATGAGCCGGTGATGAAATTTGTGGAAGGTGAAAGCCCATTCCCCGGCGGTCCGGATGAGATAGGCGGGATGCGCCGCGGTGGATCCGAGAAGGGCATGATGTGGTTCCAAAAGAATATTGAATAGCTCAGCGCTTCCAAAGAGCGGCCTTTGCAAGAGGGCCGTTTTTTGGTATGATAGCGAGCACTATGGAAGGTGAATCATTGGTTGAGCACATGCGCCGCGAGCAGACAAGTGCGCGGATTGCGGAATTCCAAAAGCAGGGGCTTGGCCCAAAAGATGCGGCTCGGCTCGCGGATTTGGCGCATGCGCAGGAGCATGGCGAATTGAGCGCCGATGAAACAGAAGAGCGCGCCGCGATTATGGAAAAGTTGCGTACCAAGGAAAAGGGCTCCGAACCAACAGCTGAATAAAAAATACGCCCCTGCTGCCATCTTGGCACAGGGGCGCGTTCGTGCGGGTTCCGGCATCATTGTCTCGAGCGGAAGAGATCAATGCCGGCAACAGTTGGCTGCACCAGGAACAAGCCGGCCAGCGCGAGCATGAGCCCGATGCTGACGACGTCCGCAACAGCAGCCGCGAGCCAAGCAGCCCACCCGGCGGCTATGGCTCCGGCGAAGAGTCCTCGACGCATAACATGCTCTTTCCTGAGGGTTGGGGTATGGCCGCAGCTGGTTGGCGTTCCTGCCGCGTGCGGTTTTGTCTCATGCGCGTTCGTACATACTGGCGTATGCGCTTCCGTCGGCTGTTGCATATGAGTGCTTGTTTTTTGCGCGCCCGCCGAATCGGTTTCGTCGTAATAACTCTGATTGCGGCACGTGCTGCCACCACTGCCAGAGCGAGCGCTGCTAACACTACGGCGAGCACCAAAGCGCCACTCATTCAAGCACCCCCTTGTCTCGCGTGAGAGTTATTACCTGCTATTGCGTCTTTTTCCAGACCCACCAGGAATAGCCGACTGTTCCAGCAAGGAGCAGAACTATTGTTGTGATAAAGAGCGGCAATGCGAATACTCCAGGAAGGAATGGAATGATGATACATACGGCGCCGGCCGCCATAAAAATTTTGCCGCCGATTCGGTGGGTTTCGGTCCATACCGCTTCCGAAGAAATGGTCCACGGCGTGCGTATGCCCACAAACCAGTTGCGTTTTATATGTGGCATAAAATTGCCGAGCGCAATAAAGAGGAGCCCAATAAGTCCCGGAACCAGGATGCCGATGGGAACATTGTATCCGAGGCCGCTTGCGGCGGTAAGGCCGTAGATTGCGACCATAAGCCCGACAATCAAGAGCCTGATGGCGTTATAGACGCTCGAGAATTCATGGTACCTGTCCCGTTTGGGATCAATAAGCGGGAGAAAGGTAATCAACAGATAGATGCCCCAGGAAAATGCCGGGAAAAAGAACGCGGCAAAGACGCGGCCCGAGTAGCCATCCGGTTCGCCGGAAAAATTCCAGTGCGTTGCCACGGTTTCCGGAAACTGGCTATACAGCCAGAACGAGGCAGCGGTTGCACCAAGGAGCATAAGGAGGGTCATCGCCTCCATTGTCGCATTGATTTTGTAGGGCAGCTTCATATGGTTATAATTCGCGCTTATTGCGCTATTACTTGTCAGTATAGCACAAAACGGATTTTGTCAATACTGTTTTGTGAACATGCCGCAAAACATGGTACACTGGGAGCGTTATGAATATTACCTTCCACGGAGCAGCGCAAAACGTGACCGGATCCAAGCACCTCATAGAAACCGAGGATGGTTTTAAGCTGTTGTTGGATTGCGGGTTCCACCAGGGCCACCGAAAGGAGGCGGAACGCTTAAACCGCAATTTCCCCATGGATGCCAAGTCCATTGGCGCGGTTATTCTTTCGCACGCGCATTTGGACCACTGCGGGCTTTTGCCGCTCCTTATTAAGCAGGGTTTTAGCGGCCCGATATACGCGACACCCGCGACCATAGACGTGTGCGGAGCAATGCTTGAGGATTCAACCCATATCCAGGAGTCTGATGCGGAGTATTTGAACCGCCATTTGGAAAAGGGTCAGCCGCCGGCCGCGCCTCTGTATAATTGGGACGACTGCACTGCAACGCTAGCACAGTTTAAGCCGGCGCAGTACAGCCACCTAGGAGGGGACTGGACCGCGCTTTCCGAATCAATCAGATTTAAAATGTATGATGCGGGCCACATTCTGGGGTCTGCGATTGTGGTGATAGAAATCAAGGAGTCCGGCCGCACTAAGACGCTCGCCTTTACAGGGGATTTAGGCAGAAAGAACGCGCCCATTTTGCGCGACCCCGACGCGATCGGAGAACGCGTGGATATACTGTTATCCGAAGCAACATATGGAGACCGTTTGCACGAGCCCGCGGCCCAAACCGAGAAAATCATACGCCAGTTGATTGAGCGCGCCATCAAACACAAATCAAAAATCATTGTGCCCGCGTTCGCGCTCGGCCGCACCCAGGAATTTATTTATCTTTTGCATACGCTGTTCCATATTGAGGGATTCCCAAAAATTCCCGTGTATTTGGACAGCCCGCTCGCAACCCGCGTCACCGAGATATTTAAGAAGCATCGCAACACATTTGACCAGCAGACATGGAAAGATTTTGGCAGAGCCGGCGATTGGCCGTTCGTGTTTGAGAATTTGACCTATACCGTGACCACGGAAGAATCAAAGCGCCTCAACGAGCAGGAAGGGCCGCTTATGGTGATATCGGCATCGGGCATGATGGAGGCCGGCCGCGTGCTCCATCACCTCAAAAACGGCATTGGCAATCCGAACAATACCATTCTCATCACCGGGTATCAGGCCGAGAACACGCTCGGGCGCCGCATCCAGGACGGTATTTCGCGCGTGCGTATTTTCAACCGCATGTACAATGTAAAAGCGCGCGTGGAAACCGCGCATGCATTGTCCGCGCACGCGGACCAGGCCGAACTCCTGGAATATATCACGTCCGTGCAGGGCCTCTCAAAACTTTTTTTGGTGCACGGAGAGCGAGAATCCATGCAGGCGTTTACCCTGCTGGTCGCGGGCAAGCTGCCGTCGGTTGAAATTGTGCGCCCAAAGCGGGGCGAGTCTGTTGAAGTATAGCCCGTGTTGTAGTATAGCCATATTCCTATGATCATCACGCACCGAGGGTACGCAAAAGAGCATCCCGAAAACACCATTGCCGCGTTTGACGCGGCCTTTGCCGCGGGCACCGACGCTATTGAAACCGATGTCCGAGTTTCCGGAGATGGCAAGATAGTAGTATCTCATGATCCGGCTAAAAATTCAAAAGGCTTAATTTCCCTGGACGAGCTCTTTGGCTATATAGCACGGAAAAAAGATGCGTTCTTTTTTTTGGAAATGAAAGATTCTTCACACCAGCTTTTTGATGCGGTGGTTGCGGGCATTGGCGCGCTCAACGCGTGGGAGCGCGTGCACCTTATCGGATTCGTGAATAATTTAGCCACAGCCATTACGGCGCAAAAAGATTTTCCCCGGCTGCGCGTTGACCAAATCCTCATGCTTCCTTTGTGGTCATACGTCAAGTTGCCGCGTAAAAGCCATGCGGTATATATCGGCTGGCTGGATGGCGTGGCAGGCAGCGAGTTTTTATTTAAGCGCATGGTTTCCCCGCGTCGCCTTGCAAAACTCAAAGAGTGGTTTGAGCGCCGCGGGTTCAAAGTGTGCGGCGGCGTGCTGAATCGAGAAGACGGCATCCGCTACTTCCAAAACGCGGGCATCAATGATATAGTTACGGACGAAACAGTAATTGCAGTACAATGCCGCAAGCTTCCGCAACAATTCTAGGGGCCGGAGCCATGGGCACGGCGCTCGCAACTGTGCTTGCCGAAAACAAGTACAAGGTTATGCTTTGGGACGTTGAGCGCGAGGTCACCGACGGCATTATGAGGTTCCATAAAAACCCCAGATCTTTAAATGAGATTGTGCTTGAAAGTTCAATCAAAGCGGACCACGACATAGCGCGCGCGGTGGGAAACCGCGACCTGGTGGTTATTGCGGTGGCGAGCAGCGCCGTGCGAGACGTGGCTGCCGCGGCCGCGGGCGTACTCGCCCGCAACAGTATTGTCGTGTGCGTTTCCCAAGGACTGGAGCCTAAGAGTTTTAAGACCATGCCTGAGGTGATCTTGGAAGAGTTGGGCGCGCGTTTCCGATACCAGATCATGCTTTTGTCTGGCCCTACATTTGCGCGCGAGATCGCGGCAAAGCGCCCGACGGCCGCAACGCTCGCTTCAGAGCGAAGCAATGAGTATTCAAAGCGCGCTCTTGAAGCTTTTTCCAATAGTTGGTTTGTGATTTCAGAGACGCGTGATATTGCTGGAGTCGCGCTTTCCGGAGTCGCTAAAAACGCGCTCGCTGTTGCATCCGGCATTATGGAGGGCATGGGGTACGGGTACAACACATACGCATGGATTCTCACAGAAGGATTCCGCGAGCTCTCGCGGCTCATCTGGAAGCTCGGCGGCAGCGAGCAGACAGTGTACGGCCTGGCGGGCCTCGGGGATGCCTTAGGCACGTGTCTGTCCCCGGAAAGCCGCAACCGGAGCTTTGGCGAGCTCATCGGAAAAGGCAAAACCGTAACTGCAGCCCTGCAGAAGGTTGGGGAAACGGTGGAAGGCATGGCTGCCATTGAGAGCCTGCACCAGATTGCGGCAAAGGAGCGGCTCAAACTGCCCATACTTGCGGCATTGAATGATATTGTGATTGAGCGCAAAAAAGCGGACAAAGTGTTCAAAGAGCTCGTGCAGAATTTATAATGAAAGCAATTTTACAGCGCGTTACTTCGTCGTGCGTGTCCATCAACCAATCCGTTACCGCGGAAATCGGGCACGGCATCAACATCTTACTGGGAGTGGGCCAGGAAGATGACGAATCAATCATTCCTAAGTTTGCGGAGAAAATTGTCAACCTCCGCATTTTTGCGGATGATGAGGGCAAGATGAATAGGTCACTGCTGGATGTCCGCGGCGAGGTGCTGTTGATTTCTCAATTTACGCTCTATGGAGATTGCAAAAAGGGCCGCCGCCCGAGCTTTATTAAAGCCGCGGAGCCATCCAAAGGCAAGGCGCTGTACCAAAAATTGATTGACGCAATCGCGGCATATGGCATCATTGTCAAAACCGGAGAGTTCGGCGGATACATGGATGTTGCGATTCGCAACGACGGGCCAACCACCATCATTTTGGACAGCGATGAGTTATAGTGGTACAATTGATGGGTAGTCGGAGCCGCATGTGCTCATGAGCAAACTATGGAACGAATCCATTTCATAAAAGAAGCAAAGCATTCAACGCACGCATTGGCGTGGCAGCTGGTGGTGCAGGGCGGCGTCATGATTTTTTTGGGCCTCACCATCGTGCTGTACCCACAGCTCCTTATCCTGTTTTTCGCGTTCGCGTTCATCCTCATGGGTTTAGGCTCCATTGCGGCGGCCTACAAAATCCGCAAATTCGCCAAAAAGTTTGATTCTTTTTTTGATGTATTCGGCTAGCCTTCTCGGCTGGCGAGGTGGCTTGATTCGCCGATTCAGTATGGTATACTGATATCCATTTGATATCATTTTTTGGTATGATCCAAGTCCAAAATCTAACCAAAACCTACGGGGCAACTCGCGCCTTGGATAATGTGAATTTTGAGGTGCGGGACGGGGAAGTTCTCGGCTTTTTGGGTCCGAACGGGGCAGGAAAATCAACCACCTTAAAGATCGTCACCGGCTTTATCGCGCCCACCGGAGGCACGGTCATGGTGGATGGCCTTGATGTGCTGGATGATTCGTTCGAAATCCGCAAGCGCATCGGGTATTTGCCCGAAACAAACCCATTATACACGGACATGCGCGTGCACGAGTATCTGGAGTTCGTGGCAGCCGCCCGCAGGATTCCCAAAACCGCGCGAGGTACCGCCATCCGGCGCATGGTTGACGTGTGCGGCTTGGGGAGCGTGTACTCAAAATCCATTGACGCGCTTTCCAAGGGGTACCGCCAGCGCACGGGACTGGCGCAGGCCATGATGCACAACCCGGACATACTCATCCTGGACGAGCCCACGAGCGGGCTTGACCCGAACCAGATCGTTGAGATCCGCGACCTCATTAAGCAGATCGGAAAAGAGAAGACTGTCATCCTTTCAACCCATATCCTGCCGGAGGTCACGGCAACGTGCTCGCGCGTGGTCATTATCAACAACGGGAAAATCGTTGCCCAGGGCACGGCGGATGAGCTCACGGCCGGTGCGGACCGCGAGGTCATTTACATCAAGTTCAAGGGCGACCGCGGCCTGGTGCGGCAGATGCTCTCCGAGTATCGCACTGTGGGCGAGATTCGCGAGTACGCGGGCGAGGGCAAGGACATCTATGCGTTCGGGGTTGAAATTACGGAAGGGGACGGACGGGAACTCATCTTTAAGTCAGCCATCTCCAACAAGTGGACCTTGTTGGAGATGTACCGCAAGCACCAGAACTTGGAGGACGTGTTCAGGAGGTTGACGGTATGAAACTAACAATCATAACATCAAGCATCTCAAACATCACCCCCATTTTCAGGCGGGAATTTTCAAGTTGCCTGAATAGCCCGATTGCGTACCTGTTTGCGGCCGTGTTTTTGGTGGCCACGAACTGGCTTTTTTTCCAGAGCTTTTTCCTTACGGACCAGGCAGTCATGCGGCAGTGGTTCGGGCTCCTGCCTTTAGTGTTCCTCCTGCTCGTGCCAGCCATTACCATGCGCAGCTGGGCCGAGGAGAAAAAGAGCAACACCGTGGAGTTTGTACTCACCTTGCCCATCCGTGACTTTGAGGTGGTGCTCGCAAAATTTTTATCCAGCCTTGCGTTTCTCGCGTTGGTGCTCGCCTTTTCCGTCACCCTTCCCGCAACCATCGGACACCTCGGGGACATTGACGCCGGGGTGGTCATCACCGGGTACCTGGGCGCGCTGCTCCTCGGTAGTACGTACATCTCGCTCGGGCTTTTGGCGTCATCATTCACGCGCAATCAGATTGTGGCGTTTTTGGTGAGCCTGTCTGTGATGTTCGGGCTCTTCATCATGGGTTCAAACCAGGTGCTCGGGTTCGTGTCCGGCCCCACGGCCGCGGTGTTGCAGTTCCTCTCCACGGCCTCCCACTTTGACACGCTTTCGCGCGGCATTGTGGACACGCGGGACGTCATTTACTATCTTTCGTTCACGGCGCTCGCTGTGTACCTTACTGTTCAGGTCATTGGCTCGCGCAACTGGCGGTAACCCTATGGCACTCTTCAGCTCCAAAAAACAAGTGAACCGCGCGCGCGCCCTGCTTGGCATTGGTTTGGTTGCGGCAATGACGCTGGTGCTGAACCTGGTGTCGCTCAAAATTTTTGCGCGATGGGACGCGACCGAGAACAACAACTACAGCATCTCGGCCGCAACCAAAGGTATCCTGCGCGGCATGGATGACGCGGTGAATATCAAAGCCTACTTTACGGCCGACCTGCCCGGGTACTTACTGGTGCGCAACCAAGACGTACGCGGCATTTTGTCCGAATTTGAAAACGCGAGCGCCGGCAACGTCACGGTTGTATATCTTGACCCGGGCTCAAGCGACGAGCTCGCGCAGGAGGCGAACAGCATCGGCATTCCCACTCTGCAGTTCAACGTGGTGCAGAAGGATGCGTTCCAGGTGACAAGCGGATACTTGGGGATTGCGGTGTTTTATAGGGACAACCAGGAGATCATCCCCATTGTGCAGGACGCATCCACCCTGGAGTATGATCTGGCCGTGGTAATTGCGCGCATGGCGCGGGAGGAATTGCCCGTGGTGGGCATTGTCGCGGACAAGGGAGTCCGCGCTGCCTCTGACATGTCGTATGTGCGCGAGATGCTCAATCGGCAGTATGCAGTTGAGGATATTTTTATCGGGAGCGGTATGCTGATTCCGGATCGCGTCGCGACGCTGGTGGTTCCGGGGCCCGCGGACCTCAACCGCAGGGACCTCTACGTGCTTGACCAGTTCTTGATGCGGGGCGGCGATATGCTGATTCTTGGCGAAGGCACGGACGTGGACTTTAGTACTCTCACCGCCCAAAAGCGCGAGGGCATGCTGGAAGAATTTTTGGCGCACCACGGCATTCGCCTCAACAAGAATCTAGTGCTGGACGTTTCGCACGAGCTCGCGCCGTTCCGCACGGACCAGACCCAGTTCTACGCGCCATACCCCCTGTGGGTCAATATCCAGAAGCCCGGGTTTAACCCGGATTCAGGCATTGTGAACCAGCTGGAGTCCTTGGTGCTTACGTGGGCGTCAAGTATTGACGTCATTGAGGAAAAACTTGGCGAGCGGACGGTTTACACTGATCTGGTGCGCACCACCGCAGGCGCCTGGGCCCAGGACAGCGATTGGCAGCTGAACCCGCGCCTGATACCGGCTCCCGCGCCCGATGGCCGGCAGTCATTTGTTATGGGCGCCATGCTCTCCGGGTATTTCAAGAGCATGTTTGCGCAGGATGATATTCCGGGCCGGATTATGGTTGATGGCGGTGCGGAGCGCGAAGTTCCTCCGAGCGAGAGCGAGCGAGGAGCGTTCAAAGCCGAGACTGTGGAAGGCCGGCTCATAGTCATGGGGGATGCGGATTTTCCGCTTGATATCAACATCAATCAGTGGGAGGCGAACGCGCTGTTTTTCGCAAATCTAGTGGACGCGCTCACGAGCGATTCAAGCCTTATTGATATCCGTTCCAAAGGCGTCACAGATCGGCCGCTTAAACAGCTTTCGGATCAGTACCGATCCCGGCTCAAATGGTTCAATATCGCGGGCATGCCGATTCTGTTCGCGTGCTACGGATTCATCCGCGCGGCCCGCAGGCGCAGATTAAAAAAGGCGTCAGGTACCTTTTTTAAATAAAGAAGCCCGCGCGGCACGTCCATCAATTGACGGCTAAAAAGGCGGATGATATCATCAATCCATGGCAAAATACATCCTTATCACCATTGTAATGACCGGGGCAATGCTCGGTCTTGCGTATAAGCAGGCGCCGCATGAGCCAGAGGTTGCACGGCCGGTAGAGGACGCGGAAGAGATTGTTTCCGATATTCCGCAAACCGAAGAAGGCGAGCCTGTTGTCAGCGAATTCGGGAACATACGAGTCACCCGGCCCCAGCTGGACGCACAAGTCGCGAGCCCGTTGCTCGTTAAAGGCTCGGCTAAGGCTTCTGCGAGTGTACTCCATCTGCGCCTTAAGGGCGCGGATGGAACTGTCATCGTCGAGAAGCAGGCAACGGTGGCTACGGCAGGGGAAGACGCGTTTGGTTCGTTCGGCGAGCTTCTGTTGTTTGAAAACGCTCCGGCCGGCGCCGGTTCCTTGGAAGTTTACTCCGAGGGTGCGTTCGGCGGAGGTGAGCAAGACCTCGTTTCAATACCAATTAAGTTTTAAAGTATGCAAAAAGCAACATTGTTCTTCGCGCTCGCCGCCGCAGCGTTACTCGGGGTATCGTGCGGGCAAAAGGACCAAGCATCAGTATTTAATCAGACCCCCCAAGGAGAAGAAACCATACTGCAAGAATCAAGTGCGCCGGCAGCGCCGGTCCAGAACAAGGAAGTCACACTCAAGACGAATAAGGGCGATATTGTTATTGAGCTTTTCATGGCGCAGGCTCCGGTGACTGCGGGCAACTTTTTAAAGCTCGCGAGCGAAGATTTTTATGACGGAGTAGCCTTCCACCGCGTGATTCCTGGCTTTATGATCCAAGGGGGCGATCCTCTGTCGAAAGACGATGATCCGGCAAACGACGGCACTGGCGGACCTGGGTACTTCATAGAAGACGAATTCTACGAGGGTTCCTCCAACGTAGCCGGGACAATGTCCATGGCAAACGCGGGTCCGGGCACGGGCGGGTCCCAGTTCTTCATCAATATTATTGACAACACGTTCCTGGATTATGACAAAGAGCCCGCAAGCTCAAAGCATGCGGTATTCGGCCGCGTGGTTTCCGGAATGGACATAGTAGACGAAATTTCTCTTGTTGATCGGGACACGCGCGACCGCCCGCTTGAGAGCGTCACCATAGAGGACGTGGTTGTGGAATAAGACAAAATATAGTATACTAGCTGCATGCTGAAGCTTGTTCAGATCATCGCAGCAGTAAGCTCGTTACTGCTTGTGCCCATTGCCGTTTCCGCGGCTGATTTAGCTTTGCCCAAAGAGAATGTCTATTTTTCCAACACCAAACCGTTAGCCGGGGAGGTTGTCCGTATTTACGCAACCATCAAGAATCAGAGCCAGCAAGATGTGCGGGCTCAGGTTAAGTTTGAAGTGAACCAGGCCCTGGTTGGTTCGCTTCAGCCTATAACCGTGCTCGCACAGCAGTCATCTACCGTATTTGTGGACTGGAGCCCGCGGGAGGGGTACTACGATATTGCGGTGTCCGTGGTCAATCCGGATGCGAGTGATGAGAATTCCGAGAACAACGCTGCGGAAATCATTGATTTTGTAGTTGATTTGGACACGGATGGAGACAGTATTTTTGACACTATTGATATGGATGATGACAATGATGGCGTTGAGGACGGCTTGGAGCGCATCAAGGGTTCCAATCCTCTCAAGTCGGACACGGACGGGGATGGCGCGGATGATGGGATTGATGCGTTTCCGAATGATCCCAACGAAAAGTATGATAACGACAAAGACGGCATTGGCAACAATGCGGACCCGGACAACGACAATGACGGTATTCCCAATGCGGACGATCCGGCTCCGTTTGATCCGAACATCAGAACCGCCGCAGCACCAGCGCCTGCACCAGCGCCTGAACCTGAACCAGCGCCTGCACCAGCGCCAGCGTCCTCCACCCCTCCCCCGGACGAGGAGTCCGCGTATGAATTGGAGGAAGTTGAATACACGTTTCCGGATGAATCCAAAGCTGATTATTCCCTGGATGTATCAATCGCAAAAAGCAGAATTATGTGGAATCGTTACCGATTTGAGACGCTCGGCGCAGATGATTCGTTCTTATACCTGTGGGACTTCGGGGACGGAACCTTTGCCCAGGATCAGGATCCAGAGCACGCGTTTCCCGGCGCGGGCGAGTATGAGGTGGCCTTGTCCGTAAGCGACGGAGCCGGAGGTCTTGGTGTGACAGGCGAGCGCATATCAATAGGGTTCTGGAATTTAGGGAATCTTGCGGTCAAGTTTTTGATCGGTTTGCTCGGAGTTTTTAACCTCTTTTTGATTGGGTATCTTGTGCTTCATGCTTTGGCGGCGCGGGCAAAAAAAACATGAAATCTATCATCCATAATAACATCACCTGGCGCCATTTTTCGGATAACAGCCAAAAAACCGTTGCCGCGCTTGAGAAGGATTTTGAATTCCACCCCTTGGACATTGAGGACATTAAGAGCGGTCCGCAGCAGCCGAAGTCCGATTTTTACAAGGACTACCTGTTTGCGATTTTTCATTTTCCGAGCTACAACAAAGAGGAGGAGCGCATCCACGTGTTTGAGCTTAATGTGTTTCTCTCAAATAACTACCTCATCACGGTCGCGAAGGACGACTTCGGAAGAATCCATGAGATCCGGCAGCAGATTGAGGGAGACGATGAGTACCGCGCAGAGTTCATGGGCCAGGGTACGGGATTTTTTTTGTACAAACTTCTGGACGCGCTCACCGAGGCGAGTTGGAGCGTGATCAGGAGAATATCCACCCAGATGGGAGACATTGAAGAGGAGATCTACAGCGAGGAAACCGGCAAAGGAACGGTCTGGCGCATCGCGCTTATTCGCCGCAACCTCATCCGCCTGCAGCGCATCTTAAACCCCCAGCTCGCGGTGTTTGCTTTGTTGGTGCATACGGAAAAACCCTATCTCACCAAGGACCTGTCTTTGTACTTTGACGACATTCAGGACACTCTAAACCGGCTGCAGGCAATCACTTCAGGCAATGTGGAGGTCATGAACACTCTGCACAATGTGAATGAATCTCTCATCTCGCAGCGCACCAATGAAGTCATCAAGCTCCTCACCGTGATTTCCGTTTCCCTGCTTCCCATGACGCTCTTAACCGGGTTCTACGGCATGAACGTTCCTGGCTTGCCGTTTGCGGATCACCCAAATTCCGTGTGGCTCATTTTTGGCACCCTTTCCGCGATTATTTTATTTTTTTTGATTATCTTTAAGCGCAAGGACTGGGTATGAAGTATGATGTCATCACCATCGGAAGCGCGGTGCGCGATACATTTCTGTTTGTGGATTCCAAAGACGCTCCGGTCATTGCAAATCCCAAAATAGATCCCCTGCGCAAAAAATTGATTGCGCTTGAGCAGGGGGCCAAAATTAATGTTGTATCTTCGGCGCGCGCCATAGGAGGCGGCGGAGCCAATGCGGCCGTCACCTTTGGCCGCATGGGCTTAAAAACCGCGGCAGTGGTCCGCGTGGGGAAAGATGAAGACGGCAGAGCGGTGGTTCGTGCGCTTGAGGCCGAGGGAGTTGCCGCGCGGTTTGTGCAGCGCGATCCGGAACTGCCGACGGCTTTTTCCACGCTCATTGTCGCAGGGAACACCAAGCGCGACCGGGTCGTGCTCACGGAGCGCGGGGCGGGCGATGTAAACATTTTTTCGCCGCGCACCCGCCTGATCGCGGATACAAAATGGTACTACCTGTCCGCGCTCTCGGGGCCGGGATGGAAAAAAGAACTCTCTGACATTTCCCGCACCGCCAAACAGCACAATATTTTGTGGTCGTGGAATCCGGGATTGCGGCAAATCAGAGCGGGTCTTGCCAGCCTTAAGCCGTTTATGAAGGCCTGTGGCGTGTTTAACGTAAATCGGGACGAGGCGCTTGAGCTCACTGGCGCGGCAAACAACGCCAAAACGCTTTTAGGAGCTCTGTTGTCCGCGGGGTGCGCGCGTGTGCTCATAAGCGACGGACCGCGCGGCGTCTATTACGCGGACGCGGGCACCATGGTGCGCTTAAGCGCGGATCCGAAGGTCAAGGCAGTTGAGCCGACCGGCGCAGGGGACGCGCTCGGCTCCGGATTCATTGCCGGTTTGGCAGCTTCGGCTGACGTTGCATACGCCCTGGATCTCGGGCTTACTAACTCTGAATCAGTCATTTGTTCCATAGGCGCGCAGGAGGGAATTTTGCGCGCACATGAAATTTCGGGCGCCATTAAAAAACATAAACACAAACTTTCCTATGTCTAAAAAACACTTAAAACTGGAAATCTTGGAACACATGGCAACCTTGGCAACCGCGGGCTTCGGTTTAGTGGCGGCTCTGGCATGGAACAGCGCCATCCAGGATTTGTTTAAA
>Ga0210057_1007215_pt1 | contig 13557 bp, 11 predicted proteins | sample CryGeyCG2114_010_2_FD_183968 | JGI IMG/M metagenome (GOLD analysis project Ga0210057, IMG submission 183968) | Groundwater microbial communities from aquifer - Crystal Geyser CG10_big_fil_rev_8/21/14_0.10 (SPAdes) (version 2) | ecosystem: Environmental > Aquatic > Deep subsurface > Groundwater ... | reverse complement strand
GACGGCCGGACTGGCGTACTGTTTGACGAGTTGAGCGAACAGGGGTTGGTCGAGGCTATCGAGCGCGCCGGTAGTCACTCTTTCGATCGCCAGGTTATCTACCGCCACGCTCGCCAGTTTTCCCGGCAAGAGTTTGTCAAACAGCTCGAGGAGTTTTTGGGTGGAGTTACGGCTCGTCGCTGAAGTTGATTGGAAGCAGCTCTGAGCCTGTGTTGACAAGGCCTAATTTTTAAGAATATACTACCAGTATGAATTTACCACTATTCGCTCAAACTAATTCTAAAGGTCAGGTTGTTATTCCCAAGGCCATCAGGGAAAAACTTGGAATCAGAGCAGGAACCTTGCTGGAAGTTGTGGTCAGAGCTCAGGGTTTATACCTATATCCTGTCAACACAGTGGCCAGAGATACTGACTCGCGCACCGCCTTTATTAAATTACTGAAAAAAACAGCTGGGAGTTGGGGTCCTGCTACGCCGAAAGAGCAAAGAAAAGAGGCAGCCCAACACAAACTGGAAGTCAGAGCCTCCAAGAAAAGGAAGTCGGCATGGTGATTTTGGACACAAGTGTAATCATCGATCACTTACGACAAGATCCTTCTTCCAGCAGTTTGCTGGCTTTTTCCAAAAAGTCTCCCCGGGAGGAAATAGGAATATCAATAATAAGCTTGCAAGAACTCTACCAGGGAGAAAGCACTCGTCAAACTCAAAAAGAGAACCACCTTTTAGCAACAGTTTCTGGCCTCCAGGTCCTTCCATATACCTATGAAGTTGCGGAACTGGCCGGTAAAATATCACGCGACAGTGAGTATGACCTTGAGTTTGTCGACGCAGCAATCGCTGCCACCACCATCCTCAATGGAGCAAAGCTTTTCACTTTAAACAAGAAGCATTTTGTCAACATTCCAGACTTGGAATTACGAGCTTCTAAAGTCATATAACGTTAAGGAAGTTAGCCATCGATTGACATATTAGCACTCATTGTCTATGATTGCTAAACTTATGATCGATCTGACGGCTCGCCAAGTCCAAGTTCTGCGGGCGATTATCGAAGAGTTTATCGAGACGGCCGATCCGGTGGGCTCAGACACCATTGACCGTAAATTCCAGATCGGTGTCTCGCCGGCCACCATTCGCAACGAGATGGTTTACTTGACTAAACAGGGCTACTTGTCCAAAAGCCACAGCAGTTCCGGTCGGCTGCCCACTCCCTTGGCGATGAAGCTTTACGTCAACGAGCTGATGAAAGAAAAAGAGCTGTCGGTGGCTGACGAGGTTTCGGCCAAAGAGAAGATTTGGAAAAGCCGCGATCGGCTCGACGACCTACTGCACGAGGCCACTCGGGCGCTGGCCGAGAAGGCTCACAGCATCGGCCTGGCGCTGACCGACCGGCGGCGGGTGTATCACGCCGGCTACTCCAATATCTTGACGATGCCCGAGTTTTCTGATATTGATGTAGTTCGGCACGTCTTTTCGCTGATCGAAGAGGCGGCCTTGATCGAAGAGCTGTTTGAAAGCAGGACCAGCGAAAACGTCATCCAGTTGGTGTTTGGTCCTGAGCTGGACAACGAGTATCTGGAGCCGATCGGCGTGATCTATACTTCAGTCAAGGCAGGTGGGACGGTCTGCAGTCTGGGGGTGCTGGGCTCGGCCCGGTTCGAGTACTCTTATGTAGTGCCGATGATGCGCTACTTTCGCAGTTTAATTGAAGAAATGACCGCCGAAATGGTCCAGTAGTTTTAGAACCCGGAGATCGATGACGGCTCGCCCCAAAAGCACGAGTGATAGCTCAGGTAGCCGCGACCGGCGACAGTCGGCTAAGACCGGCCGGGCCCACCCAGCCGATCAGCGGGAGCGGCTCGAGGAACTGGAGCGGCAGATGGCCGCAGCTCGGGAAAACGAGAAGCGTGCCTTGGCCGACTACCAAAACTTGGTGCGCCGTCAACAACAAGACCGAGCGCGGTTGGTCGCCGCCGCCAGTCGGGAAGTGATCGAGACTATTCTGGAGCCGTTGGAACACTTGAACATGGCCAGCCGGAAGTTGAACGATCCGGGCTTAACGATGGTGGTTGACCAGCTTTGGGAGCGGCTTGACGAGTTGGGTTTGGACCAGCTCGATGTACTGGGCAAGGAGTTTGACGAGCGGACTATGGAGGCGGTGGAGCGCCGCGGCCACGGCTCGTGGGTGTTGGCAGTAGTCAGGCCCGGTTTCACACTAGGCGACCACGTCATCCAGCACGCCCAAGTGGTGGTCGGTGACCAGGCCGGTGACCAGGCTGACGGTCAGACTGGCGAGCGGCCGGAAGAAGATGGCCAAACCAGCAATCAACTTGGCAGCTAACTTAAGTACCAAGTAGTTATATTGAAAGCAGATGATGGCAGACACTCAATCCCAAACCTCCCAATCAAAATCTCAATCGGCCGGGAAGATCATCGGCATCGACTTGGGAACCACTAACTCCGCGATCGCGGTGATGGAAGGCGGCTCGCCCAAGATCATCCCCTCCGGCGAAGGCCGCAACACCTTTCCGTCGGTAGTGGCGTTCAAAGGCGACGAAGTGATCGTCGGCGACGCCGCCAAGCGGCAGATGGTGCTCAACCCGGAGTCAACCATTAACTCGGTCAAGCGGTTTATGGGCCGCAAGTACGGCGACCAAGCAGTCAAAGAAGCTACCAAGCACGTGGCTTACCGAGTGGACAAAGGCAAAGACAGCATGGTGACCGTCAAGGTCGGCAACACCAGCTACACTCCCCAGGAGATCTCGGCGAAGATCTTAGCCAAAGCTAAAGCTGATGCCGAGAGCTACTTAGGCAGTAAAGTCACTCGGGCGGTCATCACCGTACCGGCCTACTTCGACGACTCTCAGCGCCAGGCTACCAAACAAGCCGGCGAGATTGCCGGCCTGACTGTCGAGCGGATCGTCAACGAGCCTACTGCCGCGGCGCTGGCATACGGCCTTGATAAGAAGGGCTCGGCCCGGATCGCCGTGTATGACTTGGGCGGCGGCACTTTTGACATCTCGATCCTGGAGATCGGTGACGGCGTGTTTGAAGTCAAGTCTACCAACGGTGACACCTTTTTGGGCGGCGACGACTTTGACGGTCAGCTGATCGAGTACATGGTGGCCGAGTTCAAGAAAGACCAGGGGAAAGACTTGTCGAAAGACCCGCAGGCGCTCCAGCGCATCAAGGACAGTGCCGAGAAAGCCAAGATCGAGCTGTCGTCTGTCCAGCAAACCACTATTAATCAGCCCTTCATTACCCAGGGTGACGACGGCCAGCCGCTACACCTGACGATGGAGATCACTCGGGCTAAGCTCGAGGAGCTGGTAGACGGGCTGGTCCGGCGGACGTTCAAGCCGGTCGAGCAAGCGCTCAAGGACGCCAAGGTCAAAGCCAGTGACATCGACGAGGTAGTGCTGGTGGGCGGCATGACCAGGATGCCTAAGCTGCAGGCAGAGGTCAAGAAGTTCTTCGGCAAAGAACCGCACAGGGGCGTCAACCCCGATGAAGTGGTGGCGGTGGGCGCCGCCATCCAGGCCGGAGTGATCGGCGGTGACGTCGGTGACGTGGTCCTGCTTGACGTGACGCCGCTGACGCTCGGCCTAGAGACGCTGGGCGGGGTGCGTACGCCGCTGATCGACCGTAACACCACCATTCCCACCAGCAAGTCGCAGATCTTTTCGACGGCGGCCGACAACCAGACCCAAGTTGAGATCAACGTCTTGCAGGGGGAACGGGAGATGGCGGCTGACAACAAGTCGCTGGGGCGGTTTATTCTGGACGGGATCCCGCCGGCGCCGCGGGGGACCCCTCAGGTTGAAGTGGCGTTTGACATCGACAGCAACGGTATTTTGAACGTTACGGCTACCGACAAGAAAACTAACAAGGAGCAGAAGATCACCATTCAGAACTCGACTAACTTGTCGGAAGAAGAGATCGAGAAGATGAAGGCTGACGCCGAGAAGCACGCTGAAGATGACCGGCGCAAGAAGGAGTTGGTCGAGGCGCGCAACCAAGCTACCAGCGTGGTGTTCGAGCTCAAGAAGCAGCTGGGCGAGTACGGCGATAAGCTCGAGGCTAAAGATAAAGAGGCCATCGAGCAGAACGTCAAGAAGCTCGAGGAGCTGGCCGCTCAGGACGGCGCCTCGGTGGAAGAGCTCAAGCAGGCTACGGACGAGACGCTCGGTTCGGCCCAGAAGATTGCCGAGGCGATGAGCGCCGCCCAGCAGGCGGCCGGCCAGGCCGGCGCCGAAGGTACGCCGGGTGCCGACCACAGCGGCAACGCCACCAACGCCACCGACGGCGATCGAGTTGGTGACCAGGCGGAGGTGTCCCAGGATGACGGCAAAAAGGACGCCGAAGAGGGCGAGGTTGTTAAAGAGTAGTCTGCGGGCTAAGTAAACAGTGGTGATCGACGCTGTTACCGGACCGAAACAGCACTGTCATGATGGCTGATAGCGGCAGCCGCTACGGCTTGCCGGCGCGGCGGTGGCAGGTGTTACTGGACGAAGCGGCCGGACTGCTGGTCGAGCTGGCTCGTCGCGGCCAAACGATCAGCTACAGCCAGCTGTCGTACCAACTCAAGTCCGCCCGAATACACCACTTCAGTTACGCCATGGTAGGTCTGCTGGACGACTTGAGCGTCCGCGATGCCCAGTCGGGACGGCCGTTGCTGGCTACTTTGGTGGTCCGTCAATCGTCAGGCCGGCCCGGTCCTGGCTACTTCCGCAAGACGGCTGCCCAGCACGGTACGCCCGCCCAGCAGGAGCGCTTCTGGCAAGAGCAGCTGGCGGCGGTGTGCGCGTACTGGCAAGGAGCAGCTGGCAAGCGGGTGGGCAGCAACTCTAATTAGCAGTCAATCTAATTGTCTGCTAGATTTAGCTTGGCCGGCTTGTTACAATAAATCCCTTATGGCTAGTCAGCGCGATTACTACGACATCCTCGGCTTAAAAAAAGACGCGTCCGAGAGCCAGATCAAGTCGGCATACCGTCAGCTTGCCCTCAAGTACCATCCGGACCGCAACAAAGAAAAGGACGCCGAAACCAAGTTCAAAGAAATAAACGAGGCCTACCAGGTACTGTCCGACCCCAAGAAGAGACAGACATACGATCAGTTTGGCCACGCCGCTTTCGATCCTTCCAGCGGCATGGGCGGCAACCCTTTCGCGGGCGCCCGTCAGGGACCGTTAACCTGGACTTACACCACTGGTGGGCCGTTCACCGGCGGCAGTGGTTTTAACTTTGGCGACACCGACTTCCAGGACCCTTTTGAGATTTTCGAGGCTTTTTTCGGCGGAGGCTTTACCCAGGCGGGCCGGCGCCGTCCCCGCTACTCGCTAACGGTCGATTTTATGGACGCCGTCAAAGGGGCCGACAAAGAAATCACGGTCGACGGCCAAAAAAAGAAAGTCAAAGTGCCGGCCGGAGCTAATGAAGGCACCCGGATCAGGTTCGATCAATTCGACGTGACTATCGGCATCCGTCCCCATCCGCGGTTCAAGCGCGACGGCTATGACCTGTTTATCGACCACCGCATCCCTTTTACCATGGCGGCGCTGGGCGGGACCACTCAAGTAGAGACAGTTGGCGGTCGGTTGAAGCTAAAAGTCCGGCCCGGCACCCAGTCCCACACTCTGGTCAGACTGCGGGGGGAAGGCGTGCCGCACTTGCGCCGCGGTGGCAAGGGCGATCTCTACGTGCGGCTGATACTGGACGTGCCCGAGAAGCTGAGCAAAGCGGAACGAACAAAGCTCGAGGAGTACCGCCAGCTCCAGGCCTGAGGTTGACCGGCCCAGGGTCGTGCCTGTTGACCTGCTTAAGTAAGATTACGGGCCGCTATCGTTGCCTCATTAAAAACGTAACGGAAAGGCCGCTTCGACTTCCAGCCAGCGTTTGCTATAATACCTCTGGAAGGTGGAGAAAGGGGCGAATGATTCGGTCCTTTTTTTACTACTCCGGCCGGCTGAATGTCATTGCCCAAGGAACCACCAGTAACATCGGGACGGCGGCACCGCCGGCCAACAGAAAGTAGAGTATGCCAAAAGTCTCCAACACTATGGCCAGGACCGAGTTTTCGGCGGCTATTCTCCAGATTGCCAACGAGCGCAATATTTCCACTGATTCTATTTACGAAGCTATTCGCCAGGCTCTAGTCTCGGCCTACCGCAAGCAGTTCAAAGAATCTTCGGAAGAGGCGTACGTATTTGTTCAGCTCGATGAGCAGACCGGCGGGGCCCGGATCTTTCAGGCGCCGGTCACTAAAAAAGACGACGAAACAGGCGAGATCCTGGAGTGGGACGAGTCACAGGCCCAGGACGTTACTCCGGCTGGCTTTGGCCGGATCGCTGCCCAGACCGCCAAACAAGTTATCCTCCAAAAAATTCGGGAATCGGAAAAAGATCAGATCATTAGCGACTACCAGGGACGGTTAGGCGAACTGGTGACCGGCCAGGTCTTGCGGATGGACGGCCGGATGGTGGTGGTTGATATCGGCCGCGGCCAGGGATACATGCCGCCCGAAGAACAGATGCGGGGAGAGTTTTACCGAATGAACATGCGGCTGGCGGTGTTGATCCACGACATCCGCGAAACCCATCGCGGTCAGCTGATCATCGTCTCGCGGTCGCAGCCACAACTGGTCATTAAGCTGTTCGAGCGGGAGGTGCCCGAGGTATCTTCCGGCGCGGTGGAGGTGGTAGCAATCGCCCGAGAAGCGGGAGTCAGGACCAAGATGGCGGTCCGGGCTACCCAAGAAGGCGTTGACCCGGTGGGATCGTGCGTCGGCCAGCGAGGTGTCCGTGTTCAGGAAGTGATCCGTGAGCTCAACAACGAAAAGATCGACATTATTCCCTACTCGGAAAACTTGGAGTTGTTCCTGCAGGCGGCGCTAGCCCCGGCAGAAGGCCTCAAGATCGACATCGAAAACGACAGTAACACCGCGGTGGTGACCGCTCCGGACGACCAGCTGTCGCTGGCCATCGGCCGCGGGGGCCAGAACGCCCGACTGGCAGCCAAGCTGACCGGCTACCGGATCACGGTCAAGTCAGCGGAGGGCGAAGTTAAGTCCCAGGCCACCGGCGAAGAAGAGTATGAAATCGATACATTTGCGGGGCTAACCCAAGAGTCCCGTGATGAGCTTGTCCAGCTCAAGTTGACTACCACTAACGACCTGGTGAGATTTCAGGACAAGTGGCGCAACTCTGAACACTTGGCCGATGACCAAAAGGAGCTGTTGGCGCCGATCGTGGCTAAGGCCGAAGCCGAGGAAGCGGCCCGGGAGGCTCGGATCGCCGCCGAACAAGCCGCCGAACAAGCTGCTCAGCAAGCTGCCGAAGCTAATCTGCTAGGGGCAGACCAGCCAGCCGACCAAACGGCAGGATCTCAGCATGGTGATGCCGACAGCGCTAGCAACACCGACAGCACTGGCAATACCGGCGCCGCCGGCAACACTTAAGGAAGGGCCCCCCGCCGGCCCAAGCACAACGACTATGGCACAGCAAGCACGACCACCAGTAGTGACCATCATGGGCCACGTGGACCACGGCAAAACAACTTTGCTGGACTACCTGCGACGCACCAACATGGTCAAGGGTGAGGCGGGCGGCATCACCCAGCACATCGGCGCTTACCAAGTGGAGCACCAGGGCAAGCCGATCACTTTCATTGATACACCCGGCCATGCCGCCTTTAACAAAATGCGCCAGCGCGGTGCCCAAGTGACCGACATCATCGTGCTGATGGTGGCGGCCAACGACGGTGTCAAACCGCAGACCATCGAGTCGATCCGCCATATTAAGGATAGTCAAGCGGACGTGATCGTGGCCATCAACAAGACCGATCTGCCGGACGTCCAGCCGGAGATGGTCAAAGCCCAGCTGGCCGAACACCAGCTGTTGGTCCAGGGCTACGGCGGCGAGATCGAGACGGTCGAGATCTCGGCGCTGAAAGGCACCGGCGTGGACAAACTGCTGGAAACCATCGCCATCACGGCTGAGCTCAACGAGTACCAGGCCGATCCGGACGCGCCGCTCCGGGCGGTAGTGATCGAGTCTACTAAAGACAGTCAGCGCGGTCCGCTGGCCAGGGTGATTGTTAAGCAAGGCACCCTGCGGGTCCGCCAGGACATACTGGCTGACGAGGTGGCCGGTCGGGTCAAGGCGCTGGTGGGCGGTCAGGGCGAACAGCTCGGCCAGGCTGGCCCGGGGACCCCGGCCGAAGTGATTGGCTTCAAAGACGTGCCGGCGGTGGGCGCGGTTGTCCGAGACGCGGCTCGGCTTGAGGAGTATCGGGCCGAGGCGAGTGAAGCTGGTGAGGCTAGTGAAGCTAGTGAAACCAGTGAAGCTAGTGAGGCTGGGCCGGAGACTGCCCAACCAGCTACTGCCGGGGCAGCTGGCATTGACACCGACACAGAGTTCGACTTTGAGGCCGCCTTTGGCGAGAAAGAAAAACTGTCGATGATCGTCAAGACAGACGTGGAGGGCACGCTGGAGGTGATCTTGCAGAACATCGACGATGATTCAGTTGAAGTGGTGCGCGCCGCCGTCGGCCAGGTCAGTGAGCGCGACATCGAAATGGCCGAGACTACCGGCGCCAGTATTATCACTTTTCACCTCAAAACCTCTGGCAAAATCAAGGAGTTGGCTAAGCGCTCCGGCATCAAGGTCCAGAACTATGACGTCATTTACGAGCTGATCGATGACCTTCAGCAAAAGATCCTCAAGATCCTCGAGCCAACTATTGACGAAGTTGAGTTGGGCACTGCCGAGATCCTGGAAGTTTTTGAGATTCGCGGTGAACGAATTGCCGGCTGCCGGATGAAAACCGGCCAGATCAAGAAAACCGACAAGCTCCACCTCAAGCGCGGCGACCAGATTGTTTCCGACTTAACGATCAAGAGCATGATGCACGGCAAAGAAGAGATCAGCTCGGTCAAAGGCAAGAGCGAGTTCGGGGCAACGTTCAAACAAAGCAAAGCCGCTTTCGCGGTTGGCGACGTGCTGGTGGCTTACCGGGTGGAGGAGTAGTCCGCCACGCCGTTTGTGCCGCGCCACACCGCGCTGACCGCGCCGCGCTTCAAGGTGCCGCCTGGTAAATTGGCCCGATCTTGGTATAATTGCCGCTTGTAACATCATTAAACATCAACAGTAGTAATAGAAAGAATGGTCACTTTACTGATTGGCCGAGCTTTGGCGGCAGACAGCCGCGGCTAACGCGAATCAGCTAAGGGTTTCTTGCAAAGGAGTCATACCATGGCATTGCCAAAAACGCAGAAGCAGGACATCATCAAGGAGTTTCAGCTCTTTGACGGCGACACCGGCTCGCCTGAGGTGCAGGTGGCACTGCTGACCAACTCGATTTCCCAGCTGACCGAACACCTCAAGCAGCACAAGAAAGACAACCACTCTCGCCGCGGCCTGCTCAAGCAGGTCAGCAAGCGTCGCCGGCTGCTCAACTTCCTCCAGAATAAAAGCGACGAGCGCTACCAGCAGCTGATCAAGCGGCTGGAGCTGTCGAAGTAACGCCGCTTAAAATAGAGCAAGGCGCGAAATCGAGGAGGGCAAGTACCAAGAGTGTTTGGATTTCATTGCGAACTGGGGGAAACCGCCCTCCCCAACCCAGCGTGGTATAATGCGGCTTAACAATAAATAGTCCTGGTTACAGCAGAGAATCACTCTAGGTTGTAAGCTAGATGTTCTATCTCAAGCAGCGGCCTCAGGGTGGGCACCCTTCTCGCCAGCCGCGCTCGACAGATGGAGCCTGTATCTTAGAACTTAGAACTACTCCGCTCTAACCTCCCAAAGGTTGGCCGGTTGGGCTGGTAGCCCGATCCGACCAAAACAAATATGTCATATCCAGTTTATCCGGATACTAAGTCATTCGATATTCCAGTCGGTGACAAAACCATTACTGTCACCATCGGCACTTTTTCCCAGCAGGCCGCCGCCGCGGTGCTGGCCAGGTGCGGCGACACGGTGGTTCACACTACCATAGCTCTAGGTCGCCAGGTCAATCTAGGCTACTTCCCACTGTCAGTTGAGTTCGTAGAGAAGCTCTACGCTGGCGGCATCATCAAGGGCTCGCGCTGGGTGAAGCGCGATGGCCGGCCCTCGGACGAAGTGATCCTCAAAGCTCGGGTGATCGACCGAACCATGCGGCCGATGTTTGCCAAGGGTATTACCAACGAAGTTCAGATAGTCAACTCCGTTTTTTCGTACGACGGCGAGCACGATCCCGACATGCTGGGCTTGATGGCATCGGGTTTGGGCCTGAGCTTGTCCGGCCTGCCGTTTACCGGACCAGTGGCAGGTTTGCGGGTGGGATACTCTCAGGAAACCCAGCAGTTCGTGTTTAACCCTACCGAAGAACAGCGCCAGCAGGGTGACCTGGACCTGATTGTGTCCGGTACCAAAGACTCGATCGTGATGGTCGAGGCCGGTGCCAACGAGGTATCGGAGGAAGTAATGGTGGAGGCACTGTCCCAAGCCCAGGAACAGCTGGCGGCCATGACTGCCGTGATGGAGACCATCGTAGCCAAGCACGGCCGCGACCGCATCAACCTGGTCGAGACCTCGAGCGAAATCGAGGCCGCCAAGAAAAAGGTCCGATCCCAACTGGAGACCGACCACGCCCAAACTATCCAGGAGCTGATCACGGCCCAAGCCCGGCTGGAAAATCCTGACTTGAGTGTCTTGGCCGAGCAGATCGAGCTGGCCGAAGACAGTCCGCTGTCTGTCAGTGACGTCAAAGGCATCATCTATGACTTGATGGAAGCGGCCGCCCGCCACATGATCCTCGAGGACGGCAAACGTCCCGACGGTCGCCGGGCAGACGAGATCAGACAGATTTGGACTGAAGTCGATGTCTTTCCCCGGACCCACGGTAGCGCCATGTTCAAACGCGGCGCCACCCAGGCAGTGACGATCACTACTTTGGGATCGCCTTCGCTGGGACAGCATATCGAGGACATGGGCGGCGAGGAAGTCCGCCACTACATGCACCACTACTACATGCCGCCTTTCGCCGCCGGTGAAGCCGGCCGGATGGGTTGGCCGAAACGCCGCGAGGTTGGCCACGGAGCGCTGGCCGAGCGGGCGCTACTGCCGATGATCCCCGATCAAATAGACTTTCCGTACACCATTCACCTGGTCTCGGAGATCTTGAGCTCGAACGGCTCGACTTCTCAGGCTGCTATCTGCGGCTCGACTATGTCGCTGATGGCCGCTGGCGTGCCGATCAAGAAACCGGTGGCCGGCATCGCCATGGGCTTGGTGAGTGACGGCGACAAGCACCTGGTGCTGTCCGACATCCAGGGTTTGGAAGACCACGTGGGTGACATGGACTTTAAGGTGGCCGGCACTCGTGACGGCATCACAGCTCTGCAGATGGACATCAAGCTCCAGGGCTTGCCCCGAGAGATCCTGGTGAGCGCCTTGGACCAAGCTAAAGTTGGCCGCCTCAGCATCCTCGACAAGATGCTCGAGACAATCGCTGAGCCGCGTCCCCAGCTGTCCGAGTACGCGCCCAAGATTGAGCAGATCGAGATCCCGGCCGATAGAATCGGCGAGCTGATCGGTCCCGGCGGCAAGGTGATTAAGGGCATCATCGCCGACACCGGCGCCGAGATCGACGTGGATGAAGATCCCGAGCGCAGGCTGGGCATTGTCAACATCAGCGCCCAGGACCAGGACAAGATCGACGCCGCTCGAGACTTTATTGAAAACATGCTCAAGGCTGTCCAAATTGGCGAAGAGTACGACGGGACGGTGACCAGAGTGGAAGGGTTCGGCGCTTTTGTCGAGTTCCTGCCCGGCCGCGAAGGCCTGGTTCACGTCTCGAACATGTCTACCGAGTACGTTAAGGACGCCAGTGACCAAGTCAGTGTTGGCGACGCGCTTCATGTCAGGGTCAAAGAGATCAAGGATGACGGCAAGATTGGTCTGACGCTGTTGACCCTTGAGCAGGAAGAGCAAGCCCGCTCCAACGCCGCCAGCCGTCCGCCGTTTCGCGGCGGCCGAGGCGGAGGCCAACCGGGACGGGGAGCGCCACGCCGTCGTCAGGGCCCGAACTACTCTGACCGCGGTGATAACCGAGGTTACGGTGGCGGTGACCGGCGAAGGGGAGACAACCGTTCTGACCGTGACAACCGCTCTGACCGAGACGGACGATCTGACCGCGGTGGGCGATCTGATCGTGATAATCGCTTTGACCGCGGCGGCTACAAAAATTTCCGGCGCGACAGCCGGGACGATCGAGGTAGCCGTGATAGCCGCGATAACAGTCGGTCCAGAGAGAACGACCGTCAGCCTCGGGGGCCTCGTCGGGACGACCGCGACCAAGAGTAGTTTCTTGTCCTTCCAACCACTCGCCTGTCCACCAGCTCGCCCGTCCACCAACTCGTCCCGCCCACCCACCCTACCAGTCCCACTGCCCGAGTAGCACTGAAAACTAACGTCTGCTTGACTGCCGCTCCTCCAGCGGCGCCGTTCGCTAACAGTCCTCGCTCAGCCCCTCCCCAGTCGCTATACTACTGTCATGACCCTGCCCGCCCTGCAGACCAAGGCCGGTCAGCTGGCGTTGGTTGACTTGAGCCATCCATCTTTGGTAGCCGATCAACTTGGCCTTGACCTATCGCAGCCATCTGGCTTGAGCATCGCCGAAAATGTCTACAAAGAGCTGGTATCGGTCTTGGGCAAGTCCGCCTCGGCCTTGTGGCTGGACCCGGAGCACGGCCTGCCGGTCTTTCTCCACCGTCGGCCCCAGACGGGCTTGATCCTGAGCCTGAACCGCTTTCAGCCGGACGATGATCCCACCGGCACGCCCAGCTTGATCGAGGGCTGGGGAGTGGAACAAGCCAGCCACAACTACGCCGCCGCCGCCCTGACCCTGCCTTACCACCCTGACGAACAGGAAGCACTCTACAAAAAACAGTTCGTAGCCGAGATCGCGGACTTTTGCCGCCACCAGGGGATCGTGCTGGTGTTGAAGCTGATGGTCTACACTCCGGCCGATCAAGAGTACGACCAAGCGGCGTTCCAAACCGCCCAACTGGAAGCTATCCAGGAACTGCGGGCCGCCGACCTGGTTTTCGCTCTGCAGTATCCCCGGACGCCACTGGCCTGCGCCACCGTCACCGCCGAGCTTGACGAACCTTGGGTGCTGGCCGACGACATGGAGTACTCGGCGTACAAGACTGCCCTGCGCGAAGCTCTGGAGAACGGCGCCGGCGGGTTTCTGGCCGGCCAGATGCTATGGCAAGACATCTACCAGCTGCGCACCAAAGACGCTTCACCCGATCTGTTAGCCATCACCCGTCATATCCAGACCGAGGTTCATGACCGCGGCTCAGAACTGGCCAGGATCAGTGACGAGTACGCCGCTGAACCGATTTCTTGACACTTTGTTCGAGAGTGATCACAAAAAAACTATTTGCTCCCCCCCCCTCATATGTTACTTTAGAAGTAGAGTGCATATTTCAGTTGGTTTGTGCCGATGTTGATTGAATTAACCCGAGCGAAGGCGCTGCTGCTGGTGGTGGCTGTTGGTTTGCTGGGTTGGCTGT
>Ga0210057_1007212_pt1 | contig 13562 bp, 18 predicted proteins | sample CryGeyCG2114_010_2_FD_183968 | JGI IMG/M metagenome (GOLD analysis project Ga0210057, IMG submission 183968) | Groundwater microbial communities from aquifer - Crystal Geyser CG10_big_fil_rev_8/21/14_0.10 (SPAdes) (version 2) | ecosystem: Environmental > Aquatic > Deep subsurface > Groundwater ... | reverse complement strand
TTGTAGCCCATACACTAAAAGTACTCGCGGCGGGGGTTGCAGGTTAGCCGCCCTTTGTGGTTCCCCTATATAACTGAGTATTAGAGATATTATACTCAGTTATCCACATTTATTACTCTTCGCAAAAAGGCACTGAAAAATCGCGTAGTATCCTGACGGTGATGCCTTCCCTGCCATATCAAGACGACTTTCTTCTTCACATCCAAGCAAACAACTATTCTGAAGAAACCCGCTACAACTACGAGCGTGATCTTCAGACCTTTGCATTGTTTCTTGAGAGCGAGCTTTCGCTTCCTTTCAACAAGGCCACTAAGCGTACTATCGAACAGTTCAAGGCCTATTTGAATTCCCGCGACCGCAAAACGGCCGATGGCGCGCCGGCAGAAAAACGCCTCTCAAGCGGCACTATAAACCGCACACTAACGTCGCTGAGACGTTACCTCGCATACCTTATCGACATGGACCTCCCTGCCCCGCTTGACCCGAGCTCCATCAAACTTCTGCGTCGTGAAAAAAAACACCCGCAGGTCGCGGAATTCGAAGCGCTCATACGGCTCATCGAAGCGCCAATGAAGTTTGAACGAAATACCCTCGTCGCACTTCGAAACCGCGCCATGCTTGAAACCTTGTTTGCAAGCGGCATGCGCATTTCGGAGCTGATAAACCTGAAAAAGAGCCAGCTCGACCCTTCCGGAAGAATTTTTATCGAAGGAAAGGGGAAGAAACAGCGGTTCATCTATCTGACGGAGCGCTCAAAGAAACATATCCAAAAGTACCTGAATAAACGCGACGATGACCTTCCCTACCTATTTGTTCCCGAACGAGGGCTGAACGCACACGACAAAACAAAACACATCTCGCCAAATTACCTGCAGATGAAAATAAAAAAATACCGGGAACTTTTGGGTATCAACGTCCCTACCAGCGCCCACTCCCTCCGGCACGGCTTTGCCACGTACCTTGCCGAAGGCGGCGCAAACCCGGCCGCCATACAGATACTCCTCGGCCACGAATCCCTGGACACGACCACCAGGTATGTGCATGCTTCGGACAAATACGCCGAGGATTCGCACCGAAAATTCCACCCGCTTAAAGAGTGAAAGCTTCGTATTCGGGGTATAATGGGTATCCATTAATAAAAGGTTAAAAAATATCCATGATGAATCACGATAAGAAGGCTGACGCGTTCATGCTTGTCGGTCGTGTGTTGCTCTCGATAATCTTCATCGTCTCGGGCTGGGCCAAGATTACCGGCTTTGCCGGAACAGTGGCGTACGTGGGCACCGTACTTCCCTTCCCGGAGCTGATGGTGGTTATTGCTATCGTTCTTGAGTTTGTAGGCGGCATCATGCTCCTTGTGGGCTACCAGGTGCGTCTTGCGGCGTCAGGCTTGATCCTCTTCACGGCAGTCGCCGCGCTTGGCTTCCATACCAACTTCGCGGATCAGATGCAGACGGTTCACTTTATGAAGAACCTCGCGATCATCGGCGGCTTGTTGTACGTAAAGAGTTTTGGCGCGGGCAAATACGCCCTCGGCGGCGGAAAGAAAGGAATGCCAATGTCAGACTCCCCTGCTTCCTAAGGAAGCCAGGTATAACAAAAAAACCTCCCAATGCGGGAGGTTTTTTTGAAACGAAGTTTCGGGTTTAATTACCAGCTACTTTGTTGTAACCGTAGCGAAGCGTAGAGTAGACAGCAATCGCACCTGCGATAATCGTCGCAAGACCTCCGACCCCCTCGCCCATTCCAAGCATGATTTCCTGAAGATTAGGAAATGCTTCAACATATGCTTCATGCGCAGCATCGAGAGCGGGAAATTCTCCAGTACCTAACGCGAGTTCCTTGAAAGCGTTGAGGTTGTTCTGACTAATTTCCGTATCATTCGGAAACTTTTGCTGATATGCAGAAAGAAGCTCTTGTTCATAGGTTTCTTTCAGTTCCATGCGCCCTGAAGCAAGGTACGCCTTTTCCCCGTAGTATCCTGAAGCCTTTGACACCCCGAACAAAGCGCCCGTAAGTGCAATCGGTGCAGCTACTTCCTTTCTAAATCGTTCGATCATAACTCTAATATTTAATAGTAACTTACGACAACAGTATAGAATAATATTTTCTTCTGTCAACTATTGCCGAGCACGATAAAAATCAATCAGGTTCCCTATTTTCCCCTGCGCCTCAGCCGGTCCCGGCTCAAGGCCCAGTTCCCGCATGAGAGCATCACGCTCCGCAATACGGGCATTTTGCTCATCCTCACTGGAATCGATTTTATGCAGAACTTCGAATTCCGCGTAGGTTGGAATGTACCGCAGGTCTTCTTCATACTCTCCATCCTTTTTCGTGAACCGTAGTGAATCGATATCAACCTGCACGTTGCCACACTGAACGGAGGTTCGGAACTTCCCGAACGAGCTGTGCGCATACAAATCTGCAGAAGAAATGCCCACCCCTTCAAGCATATCGCCGAGCGCTTTGTAAGCGTCATCGTATGATTCAAACGTAAGGTCTATGCTTTCAAGCGTAACGGTGCCGCCGCTTGCCGTTTGTATCCTTCCGTCTTTGATACTCAACTGGAATTCGATTTTTCCGTGAGAATATTTCTGTCGTATGCGCGGCCAGTCGCCCAAAAGCTCTGGCAAAGAACCGTTCCGGATATCGAAATACTCATCAACAATAAACCCATCGAATGTGACTTCCCCACCCCGCGCTTCGAGCTGTTGTACGAGCTTTTCGCGATCTACGTTAAGCGTCTTAACTTCATCCTCAAACTGGAAACCCTCCCTTGGCAGAGTGCCTTCAAAGCCCCTTCCCCGTGCGGGTGGCGCTGAATCCAGTCGTGTATGGAAAGCTGTATCAGCTGAATTTCGCATATAAATGCAATGAAAACTTTATCAAAATAGCCTTTTAGGCTAATAAAATTCTAAGTTATTTTAGAAGTATTGTCAATATATACAAAAACCCGCTTGTGGCGGGTTTTCGGATTCTTATTGTTTTGCGATTCTGCCCCAACACGGCATGGACGCTTTCCACGGCCGCACGCCTTGTTTCTCATAGAGATACCGGGCGTACTCGAGGTTTCCTGAGAGCGAGTAAAGGTCGATGCCAAGCTCGTCAGCATCTTCCTGGTGGTACCGGGTGTTGATCTGCATCACACCGATATCGTCAGAATCAATCTCGCCGCGCAGGATCTTGCCATCCGTATTGGTGTGTCGCATACGGCTTTCGCACCACGCGATGTCCGCAAGAACCGGCGCATCAGCGAAGTACTCTTCTACGTATTCGCTCACCGTCTCGGGTTTCTGTTCTACCTTGAAAGTTTCGCTCTCTGAAAGCGCGGTTGGCACTCCAAAGGTCGCACTCGCAAGGAAAACAATAACTGGGATAATCATGGGTGTAGGCATCTCCCTCCTTGGTTCCCGCCTTCGCAGGCGTTAGAACCACATCGGATTCAGCCAAACTCGGTGGAAGACGGTAATCGAACGGGAATCCAACCGAGCAAACAAAAAAGCCCCGTGTAGGGCTCTTGTAGAGCCATTATAGCATGCTTGACAAAAACTGTCAATACTTGATTTATGCGAGTGTACTTAAAATAACCTTATTTTAAGCTATTTATTCGCAATGAACCTGACTTATTACGGCATCGTACGCTTCGTCAACCGAATCGACGACGGTAAAAAAAGTCGTATCTGCCTGGTCGATGGTCCCAAATCCGTCTACCAGATGGCTTTGAATGAGGTTGGTTATTGGGTCCCAGTACTTTTTCCCGTACAGGATGATAGGAAGACGCTTAATTTTGTGCGTCTGGATCAGGGTCAAGATCTCAAACAGCTCGTCCAGGGTGCCGTACCCTCCCGGGAAGTAAATATAGACTTCGGACGCGAAGGTCAGCATGACTTTCCGTGTAAAAAAGTACCGGAAGCGCTTGCTCTCCGTGGTGTATTCATTCAAATGCTGCTCCTCCGGCAAGGTGACGTTGAGCCCTATCGACGGCCCTCCCGCTTCATACGCTCCGCGGTTTGCCGCCTCCATCACTCCCCCTCCTCCGCCAGTGATGACGGCAAATCCTGAACGAGCGAGCTTGGCCGCAAGCTTCTCCGCATCGGAGTAAATATCATCACCAATAGAACAGCGGGCTGATCCGAAGAAGGTTGCCGCCAGGCGGTACTTCTGGAGGGTCTCAAAACCCTCTTTAAGCTCGTCGGCCATCCACTGCACGCGTTGCGGAGTGACGGGGTTCGTGCGGTCCGCGCGCGCCGGGTCGCACACGCGAAGTTCCGCTTCCAGCCGGTGTTCCTCCGGAGTCTGCATTTTTCCTCGCTCTTGTTCTTCTTTATCCATGAAAATTCTAAAGGGTGCTGGTAATGTATGGCATAGTATCATCCGATTTTGGGCACTTCCCAGGGAATCGGGTACATCTCGAATTCACTCAACAATCCCCTACCATAGAGAAGGCGCGAAGCGACTTCGGCGTGGCTCATGGCGCCGGTCAAAGCATTATGCGGGTGCGGCTCTTCGGGAATGCCGACGTAATTCAACACTGTGTCGAGATTAAGAGACGTCCTGTGCTTTTCCTTGTCAAACGGCGGCGTGATGCCGTGATGCACCATATGCATATATGCGAGCGTGTGTGTGTCGATGGTGCGGTATGCAAGCGGAAAGTCAAAGTGCGCTCTTAGGGCTGCGGCGCGCACGAATTCGCGGTCAAATGACGGGTTCTGGCCCAGAATGGTCCAGTCGCGCTTGTCCTTTGCCCAGGCGAAAAACGCCGCCACCGCTTCCCCTTCGCTCTTCTTCCCGGGATCGGTTATCTCTGCTTCTGAAAAACCGTTCACCTCGAGCGCCTGCGGGTCGATATGAGCTCCGTCCCACACGCGACACTCGTCGTAGAATTGGTCGTCGGGGCGGTCGAAATCAAGCGCGCCCATGGAGACGATGGAATGTTTGTTGTAATCAACGCCGGAGGCTTCAATGTCGAGGACAATCACAGCTACAGCTTACCGCTTAGTGAAGCGATAGCAAAGTGAGTGGTATCGTTCACTTTGCCGAGCGAACGACAGCGGTATAGTAATCCATACAGGTTCTAGGTTCTAGGTTCTAGGTTCTAGGTTCTAGGTTCTAGGTTCTAGGTTCTAGGTTCTAGGTTCTAGGTTCTAGGTTCTAGGTTCTAGGTTCTAGGTTCTAGCTTTTTGATTTAGAAAGCTAAAACCTGGAACCTGACACCTAGTACCTGATTATAACCCTTTGCAATTTGCGGCGGGCGCGTATCCTGCGGCTTCCGCTTCCTCTTTTGAATCAAACCAGATCTTGTTTGCTTCCTTTATCGACTGCGCCCCGGCACACCACGGAAAATGGTATTTTGAGCCGGTGCGTGAAGCCACGTACTGCCCCATTACCTGTACCTCGGCTCCAAGAACCTCGCCTTCGCCCGCCGAACCCTCTACAGCGGGCGGGTACACCACCTCTAAATGGCCCTGCGGAGCGTACAACACCGACAATCGCCCGAGCCCGAACGAGGCGAAAGAGACCAAAAAAATCACCAGGACGAGCCACAGGTCGCCTCCGATTAGCCATAGAACATCCTTGATTTTCTCCCACATTTCCCGTATCATACCCGTTACTAGTGTAGCAATGTTTTGGTTTCTCCTAGAACCTAATACCGAGCACCTAGAACCTAATCTATGGCACACAAGAAAGCGGGAGGTTCCGCTAAAAACCTAACTGATTCACAACCGAAGTACCTCGGCGTGAAGCTCTCTGCCGGACAGAAAGCTCAGCCCGGCTCTATTATCGTGCGCCAGCGGGGCACCAAGTTCATGGCGGGCAATGGTGTTTCGATGGGCAAAGACCACACGCTCTTCTCGAAAATCGCGGGCATCGTGTCGTTCCGCAGTGCCCGTAAGACCCGCTTTGACGGCTCTACCGTGACCAAGAAGGTGGTGGATGTTGGTTAAAGTTTTGCGCTTAAAAACGCCCCGCTTCGTTGCGGGGCATTTTTAATTATCGAGGTCGGTCCTCTGTGCTCGGTAAGTAGAGCTGTTCGCGTACGAAGCGAATATCACGATTTAAAATCGTATCATATATGATACGATTTTAAATCTTAATTTCCGACGCGTACGGTCAGCGTGGTGTTTTGTTTTCCTGCGGACAGCACTACGGCATGCTCCCCCGCTTGCTTGATGTCTTCCATCCGGATAGAACTTTCGGGAATATCAAATTTGAATTCTTTTCGTATCGCTTCCGCGATTTGCTTCGGGTGAACGGCCCGGAACAGCGTGCCTGATTCGTTTGCGCGCGCGTCTATGGAAAGCGTCTTTCCGCCAAGCTCCATGATTAATTTCTCCAAAAGCGTCTGATCGTAGGCCCGTTTGTCGGCCGCGCGCCCGGCGGCTTTCCGCGCGCGCGCGAGGTTTTCTGCGGTTCCCGGCAGTGCCAATCCCTTTTTCAAAAGCACGTTCTGCCCGTACCCGTCCGCCACGGTAACCACTTCGCCTTTCCGACCGACTTTTTTGATGTCGTTTAAGAGAATGACTTTCATAATCGATTCAAGAATTATGATTCAAGATGTAAGGAAAGACAATCTTCATGAATCATGCTTCTTGAATCCTGAATCAGTTTCCCATAAGGAGAAATGCTACGGCTCGCTCCAGCTGGGGGTCACGGTTCGCTTCCCTATCGTCAGCGGTCATTTCAACTTCAATGTCCGGCGTGATGCCACCGTTTGAAATTGAATTGCCTTTTGGGGTAAGCCAGTGGGCCACGGTAATCTTCAACGAGGAGTCGTTGGTTACTTCAAAAATCTGCTGTACGGAGCCCTTGCCGAAGGAAGTGTCGCCAACCAAGGTTGCAATGCCGTGCTCGCGCAAGGCACCCGCGAGTATTTCAGAAGCCGACGCGGAACCCTGATCGATAAGGACGACGAGTTTCAGCTGGTCGGTGAATACGTCATAGCCGCGGCTCCGATGTACGCGGTCCTTCGAATCGTCGGCATAGTCTTCCGTTACGACCGCCTTCCCCGCCGGCAAGAACCAGCTCGCAATATCGACGGCAACTTCAAGAAAGCCCCCCGGGTTTCCACGAAGGTCAATAATGAGCTTGTCGGTTCCCGCGTTGGCGAATTCGGCGATAGCGTTCCTGAAGAGTTGTGGCGCGAACGCGTTGAAACTGTACAGCCGGAGCACGAACACGCCGTCCTCTCTTGCTTCGGTCTCGACCGTCGGCAATTGAATCGTGTCACGCAACACCCTGATATCAAACGGCGTTTCATTATCCCTCAGGATTGTGAATACGACCGGGGTGCCTTTTTCGCCCCGGATGCGCTTCACCGCCGCTTCGGTGGTGATACCTGCCGTACTTTCGCCGTCGATTGCCAAAATAGTATCGCCGCTTTGGATGCCCGCTCGATACGCTGGCGTACCCTTCAAGGGAGCGATAACGGTTAGCGCCTCGTCGCGAACGCCGATTTCCATGCCCACTCCTTCAAAATCACCGCGCACTTCGCTTTCAAAAAGCTCTTTTTCTTCAGGAGGAAGGAACACTGTATACGGGTCGCCATATGAGCCGGCAAGACCCTGTATCACCCCCCACACATGCTCTTCGGTGCCAATCGAAGTTGAAGTGCTTGCGGGCGCGTAATTCTCTTCAAGAATCCTCCATGAGCGGTAGAGCGGAGCCAAATCCACTCCTTCGGGCGGAAGGTCCGACACGGTATTTGCACCGACGAACGGCGTACGCCCGAGCGCGCCAATATAGAGCCCGCTTCCGAACGCAAGCGACAGCAAGAGCACGCCGGAGATAAGCCAGCGCCTTTTCTTGTCTCGGGGGTTAATCATCATTACAACCTATTGTGCCATAGAAAGAAAAGAGCTTCCAGCAATGAGGTTCTAGCTTCGAGCTTTTTTAAAAGCCAAAACCTGGAAGCTGAAACCTAAAAGCTATTGTTATACTGAACTGATGATAAACCGCTACGAGTACAACGGCATCGTGTGGATCGATATGGAAAATCCGACGCCGGATGACGTTCTCGAGGTCGATAAAGAATTCGAGCTTGGCCCGCTCTTGATTCAAGAGCTGCTGGCGCCAACGGCAAAGCCCCGCGCCGATGTGTACCCGGGCTTCGTCTATGCCGTGCTTCACTTCCCTGCTTTGCGGTACACGCACGGACTTGAAACCAACCACGAAATCGATATCGTCCTCGGCGAGAAATTCATCGTTACGACGCACTATTCGACTGCAAGCGCGACATACGACCTTGCCCGGGCGTTTGAGGCGGCGTCTCTCCTGAGCGCGCAGTCGAAACGAATCGGCGTGGGGCATATCTTTCTAGAGCTTGCCCAGCGCCTCTACCAAGCGGCGGACAACGAGCTGGACGCGCTTGAAGACGTGATAGAGGACATTGAAGCCAACATCTTTGAAGGGTACGAAAAGGAGATGGTGAGCGCCATCTCGTTCGCAACGCGCGAACTTTTGACGCACAAACGCCTTTTGGGAACGCACCGCGACGTGCTGGGGGCGCTTGAACAAGCCACGCGCGCGCTTTTTGGAGACACATACGCGCACCAGGTGCGCGGCGCGGAAGCGCTTCACTACCGGGTCAACCATCGGGCGCTCACCATGAACGACATACTGGACGAGTTGCGCGAAACCAACATGGCGCTCCTGTACACGCGCCAGAACGAGGTCATGAAGAACCTCACCATCCTGGCGTTCGTCACCTTCCCGCTTTCCTTGATTGCCGGCATTTTCGGTATGAACACCGTGTTCACGCCGATCGTCGAGCACCCGCAGGGCTTTTGGATCATTATTGCGGGAATGTTCACCCTGACGACGCTCTTTTTTATCTACTTCAAGCTCAAGCGGTGGTTCTAGGGGTTGGCGTGCTTTCACACAACCATTTGTATTTCACATTCTACTGATTTCGAGACGCTTTTGAAAGCGCGGCGATTCCAAAGAGCGTAACGGCCAACAGCGCCGCAACAAACCCGATGGTCGAAATGTGAAGCAGTTCCTGCAACGACGCGGCAAGCGCTTCCGCCTGAGGGTCGTCTGGAAATGCCGCAAGTTCTTTTAATTTTGATGTCGCAGATGCATTGAAAGAAGCGGTTCCCACGGCAAGCAGAAGCGCAACCGCAAAACTGGTGTACGTGCCATCTGGCTTCTTCCTCCTTTCCCACGGGTTTTCGCTCTGCCTCGCCATATATGCACTATTGCTGTGCCCACCACAGCGCCGCTCCGCCAAACACAACGAGTATCGCTATCATGCCAATTTCAGCGGAACGAGGACTTATTCCCCACTTTAAAAAGTTTTCTGTTTCCATATATTGGATTATATCACATACATATATAAATGTCAAATGGTGGAAAAGCATGTTCGTAACACTGCAAATTGCGAAGTGAAGCACGCAAGTCGTAATGGTACCATTGATGTAATGGCAAACTCCCTGCAGGGACGCGTTCCCCCTCAAAACATTGACGCCGAGCGCGCGCTTCTGGGCTCAATTATGCTCAAAGCCGACGCGATTCATGACGCGACCGATATCATAACTCCGGAATCGTTCTACGTCGAAAAACACCGCGCCATCTTCCGCGCGATGCTCGACCTTATGAACGCGGCAAGCCCCATCGACATCCTTTCGGTCGCGAACCGCCTCAAAGAAGTCAAAGAGCTGGAGCGCCTTGGCGGCAACGCGTACCTGGCAGAGCTTGTCGGAACTGTCCCCTCATCCGCAAACCTCAAATACTACGCCGAAATCGTACAGAAAAAAGCGATGATGCGCGGCCTTATCGAAGCGGCGGCGGATATTACGGAGCTCGGGTACGACGAAGCGTCGGGAATCGAAGATTTGTTGGACACCGCCGACAAGCGCATGGGCGAGGTTACCTCCTCCCCCACCATGCGCAAGTTCGTCCCGATAAAGGATATGCTTGGCGAGGCGTGGGAGCGTTTCGAAAAACTTCACGGCGGAGAACACGAAATGCGCGGCGTGCCAACGGGGTTTACCGCGCTCGACAACATGCTCGCCGGCTTCCAGCCGTCGGACTTGGTTATTCTTGCCGCTAGGCCTTCGATGGGCAAAACGGCGCTGGCTCTGGATATCGCGCGGCAAACCGCTATCAAGTACGGCACGCCCGTTGGTATTTTCTCTCTTGAAATGAGTTCCCAACAGCTGGTCGACCGCATGCTTTCGGCCGAGGCGCGCGTGAACGCGTGGAAATTGCGCACGGGAAAAATCGATTCGGACGAAGAGTTTGAACGCGTACGCGACGCGATGGAACGCATGTCGAAAGCGCCTATTTACATAGACGACCAGCCGGCAACGAACGCCGTTGTCATGCGCTCGGTTGCGCGTCGCCTGAAGCGTGAACACGGTATTGGCCTCTTGGTCGTCGACTACCTCCAGCTGATGACCCCTACCTCGACCCGGGCGTCAGATTCCCTGGTGCAACAGGTAACCGAAATCTCGCGCTCTCTGAAAACGCTCGCCCGAGAACTTGAAGTGCCGGTCTTGGCGCTTTCACAGCTTTCGCGTGCCGTCGAACAACGCCGCGGCAAACCGCGCCTTTCAGACCTTCGCGACTCGGGTTCAATCGAACAGGATGCTGATGTAGTGATGTTCATTCACCGGGAAGATAAAATGAATGCCGATTCTGAAACGACGAACATTGCCGAAATCCTCATCGAGAAGCACCGGAACGGTCCCGTGGGCAAGATTGAGCTCTACTTTGACGAGCGGCGCACCACCTTCCTGCCGCTTGAGAAGAGCGACTTCGGTCCCGATCCTATCCCGACCGGAGGAGGCGCCGCATCCGACTCAGGCAACTTTTAATCATGCCACACCCAGTCCAATCGCTCACTGGCCTTCTTTCCGAAATGCCGGGCATCGGCCCGCGGCAGGCGCGGCGCATCGTACAATTTCTGCTTCGCGCGGACGCGCGTTATCGGCGCGATCTTCTGGCGGGGATAGGAAACATCACCGAGCGGGTGTCGCAGTGCGGTACCTGTTTCAAGTTTGACGAAGTCGGGAGGCAAAAACGCTGTGTGTTATGTGACAGTTCTGAGCGTGACCCAACAATCCTCATGGTCGTTGAAAAAGATGTCGATATTGAAACCGTAGAACAGTCAGGTATCTACAAGGGGTACTATTTTGTTCTGGGAGGGTTGGTGCCGCTGGCGCGCCAACGCAAAGCGAGTGAATCGCCCCGCATCGAGTTTCTCAAGAAGCGACTGCACGAGGACACACGGGTGAAAGAGGTGGTGCTCGCCTTCGCCACAACGCCCGAAGGAGACCACACGGCTCAAGAAATCATAGGCACGCTCAAGAAGGAATTTCCCCGACTTACCGTCTCCCAGCTCGGGCGCGGGCTGTCGCTGGGCGCGGAAATCGAATATGCCGACCAGGAGACTCTACGGAACGCCTTTACCGGCAGACACTAGTTTACTTTCTCTGCTTGAAAGAGAAAGAGAGGAGTATGGCGAGTGCCACGATTCCTGTTATGAAAAGTACAGCCGCACCCGGCATGTTTTCGGCTCCTAATGCTTCATGGAGTCGAGCCATAAGGAAATGTTCTATACGGCCGTAATACGCACCTTCGTGAACGGCTGGCGGTGGCCTTTCAACTTCCTACGGTTTGACTTCGCTTTGTAGCGAAACACCACCTTCTTGGGGCCTTTCCCCACTGCCACAACCTCGCCCTCCACCGTGGCGCCTGAGACCACAGGAGCCCCTACCTCGGCCGTTTTTCCGTCATCGGTCATGAGAACGGTGTCAAAGGCAACCTTATCTCCTTTCTTCAGGTCTCCCGGAAGCTTTTCAACGGTTAGCACGGCATCCTTCTCAACCACGTACTGCTTCCCGCCCGTCTTAATAACTGCAATCTTCATGACTCATATACTACCGAGGAAACTCTTCTTTTGCAATGGACCATTTCGCCAATATCCCGAGGCGAAACCTCGGGGTATTGGCGAGATATTACGGGGGCTTGACAATCAATGTCGTGATATTGTATAAACTGCCATAAGAGACCATGCGGGAAAAAGTGTATATAGCCGGTGGTGTTGGTGTTCTCTCATACTTGGGGGCACTCAATGTGCCGGAATTAAGGGGTGTGCAAAGACGGTTCTTGGACCGGCTTCTTGCAGGAAAAGGCAAAGAAGAAGACATGGATGCCATATGCGAAGAATTCCTTCGTAGGGACATTGATTCACATTGTTCAGTGCGTCCAGACGACGACTCGATTGCTTCGCTGATGCATTCGGCAAACGACAACGTACCGGAAGATAGATTGCATTTCGGAGCGCTCGCGCGCGCATTCGCCGAATCGCCTGCCCTTGGCGCGGCGCTACTGGCGGGTGGTGTTATTTTGCTTTATCTTTTACTGCAAAGATCATCGGCGCGAGCATAATATCTATTCTCCTATTCGTACGAATAGGAGAATAGATGCGGGAACGCGGGAGAATGCGCGTCCCCGCGCCACTCGCTTGTCAGCAGTGCCAAGAAAAATTCCACCTATGAACCTCGCAGGTCCATAGGTTATTCCCTCTCAATTGGCCAACACCGGGTGTTGGTCAATATAACGATGGGAAGTTATTCTCTCTCGGGATTGGCGATAAGTTCCGGCTCGAGGCCCGGGGATTCGCCGGTGATGCGAAGGACATCTTTGTCCACCTTCCCGAGTTCTTTGTACGCGGCATTGTAGTGGTTCACGGTCGTACCGAGCGTGTTCCCCAGTTTCTGCATGTATCCCTCGTAGGTCTGCAAGTGTTTCCCCAACTCTCCTACCCGCTTTTGAATCTCTTCGGCCTGTTTCTCTATCGTGAGTGCCTTCAATCCCTGCATGACCGTCTGAAGGTATGCCAGGAAGCTGGTTGGCGAGACAATAATGACTTTGTGTTTTGATGCCGCACGCTGTATCAAATTTTCGTCTTCCCCCGCCCCCACTTGGTTGGTTAAGAGGTCATAGTAGATGCCTTCGGACGGAATGAACATGAACGCAAAATCCATCGTGCCTTCGGCAGGCCGGATGTATTTGGCCGTTTCGGTAATCCTGAGCTTCAGGTCGTTCACAAACGCCTTTTCCAAAGCGGCTTTCTCTTCAGCAGGAGCGTGCACCAGGCGATTGTAATTTTCAAGAGAAAATTTCGAATCGACTGGAACAATTTTTTCATCAATGAACACAGCGGCATCGACTATTTCGCCGTTCTTGAAGGCGTACTGCGTCTGGTACATGGTGGGCGGTAAGACATTTTTCAACACCGTTTCTAAGTAGTACTCGCCCAAGACACCGCGCTGTTTTGGATTCTTCAAAATATCCTGAAGACCTTTCAACTGTTCCGCAAACCCTTGGGTCTGCCTGCCGATTTCCTTCACGCTCGTTACTTCCTGCGTGATTTCCTTGATGAGGCGCGACGATTCGGAAAATTGCCGATGGGCGTTTTCCTGCATCGCTTTTGACGATTCGGACACGCGCGCATCAAGCGTGCGGGCAAGCTCCTGCATCTGCTGTTGCAAAAGGGTCAATCCGTCGCTCGACCCTTCCCCTTTTCGAGAGCGCATCATTAAAAAAACCAGTGC
>Ga0210057_1007211_pt1 | contig 13562 bp, 12 predicted proteins | sample CryGeyCG2114_010_2_FD_183968 | JGI IMG/M metagenome (GOLD analysis project Ga0210057, IMG submission 183968) | Groundwater microbial communities from aquifer - Crystal Geyser CG10_big_fil_rev_8/21/14_0.10 (SPAdes) (version 2) | ecosystem: Environmental > Aquatic > Deep subsurface > Groundwater ... | reverse complement strand
AATTATGACTGAACAAATATGTGTTAATGCAATAATTGAAATGCTTGGCGGCCCTAAAGAATATATCGAACAAGTATTGAAAGATTACATAGAAAAAAGAAAAAAAGACGGATTAAATGTACGGGCTGAAATTTATCATGAAGGCGTATCAAGAGACACATTATTCACAACATTCGCAGAATTAGAAATACATTTCAACAACACAGAAGAATTATTAGAATTCTGCTTTGAATCAATGCCGTCATCAATAGAAATAATTCAACCTGAAAATTTGAACTTTACAAATATACAATTAACTGATTTTTTAAACGATTTACAAGCGAAAATACACCAAAATGATATGCTAGTAAAAAATTACAGAGCACAAAATCACGTATTAGATAAAAATGCAACAAATGTGTTCAGAAATTTTTTATTATTCATAATAAAAAAAGGAATAACTAATGTTGAAGAAATGTCAAAACATGTAGGATTAAAAGCAGAAGAATTAACACCATTTCTGGATAACTTAGTGGAAGAAAACAAAATCAAGAAAGAGGGAGAACAATATGTCCACAGTGAACGAGCTGAAGAACGCACTTGAATCATTACTGTTCTCTTCAGGGAAAAAATTAAACATAGACGAGTTAAGTAAGTTATGCAAAACAAAAGAACAAGATAAAATACTTTTAGCTTTAAAAGAATTAAAAGACGATTTAGAAGTAAAAGGAAGTTCTTTATTATTATTGGAAGACACTGACGGTTGGAGATTAACTGTGAGAGATAAATACTTGCCTTTTGTAAGAAAAATAGTAAGCCAGACAGAACTAACAAAAAGCATTTTAGAAACATTAGCAATTGTTGCATTCAAGACTCCAGTATTACAAAGCGAAGTAATAAGAATAAGAACAAACAAAGCATACGATCACTTGGCACAATTAGAAAAATTAAATTATGTAACAAGAACAAAACACGGAAGAACAAAATTATTAAGACTATCACAAAAATTTTTCGAATACTTTGAAACTACACAAGAACAAGTAAAAAAAGAATTAAGCCAAGTGAAAAATATTAAAGAGTTGGATAAAATAGAAAGCGTACCAGAAGAATTGATCTTGCCAAATTTAGAATGGTTAAACTAAAATGCACCAATTCAAATTAAGATGTCCTAAATGCAAAAACACACAATTATACCAAACAAAGAATTTGTTATTAGAAAATAAAAGAAAAAATTGTGTTTATTGTGGTAAGAGTTTTAAAATAAAAGAAAATATTCTTCAATATTGAAAATAAATGGTGTTTTTTAAGTAAAAAACAGTCAACTTTATAAACTAAAACGACTTCTTATAAATTAAGATTTATCGACGAGAAACACCAAATGAGCTTTCGCTCAATTGTGCACATTTGAGCAGTGCTCGAATTGTGAAATAAACTCTTCTCTGAAAAATATAATCAAGAAGTATAAAGGATTCAATAATTCATATACAATAAAAAATGGATAATGAAAATAATGATCAAACAGAGACAAAAATAACTCCTCGCTTAATAGAAGATGAGATGAAAAAATCTTATCTATCTTATGCTATGAGCGTCATAATCGGAAGAGCACTACCAGATGTTAGAGATGGCTTAAAACCAGTGCATAGAAGAATACTTTATTCCATGCACGAATTAGGTTTAAATCACAATAAACCATTCAAAAAATGTGCGAGAATAGTTGGGGATTGCCTTGGGAAATTCCACCCGCACGGAGATACAGCCGTTTACGAAACACTGGTGCGAATGGCTCAAAACTTTTCATTAAGATATCCATTAATTAAAGGACAAGGAAATTTTGGTTGTTTTACAGGGGATACGAAAGTTGAGCTTACAGACGGAAGAAAACTATCTTTCAAAAAATTAATTGAAGAACATAAACAAGGTAAAAAAAACTACGCGTATACTGTTGATGAAAATAGTTTGATAAAAATCGCAGAAATAAAAAATCCCAGACTCACAAAAGAAAATGCGAATATAATAAAGGTAATCCTTGACAATGGGGAAGAAATTAAATGCACGCCAAATCACAAATTTATGTTAAGAAACGGAACTTATAAAGAAGCAAAAAATTTGACGCAAGAAGATTCTTTAATGCCTGCATATTTCAGATTATCCACTGAAAAAGATGATCAAAATATAAGCGGTTATAAAATGATTCTTCAACTAACTGAAAAAGACTGGAATTATGTACATGTTCTTGCAGATGAGTGGAATATTAAAAAAAAAGTTTACGTGAAAGCTCGTGGTCGCATTAGACACCATAAAGACTTTAACAAACTCAATAATGATCCTAACAATATACAAAGAATGAATTGGAAAGAACATTGGCAAACACACTATGAATTAATTTCTTTAAAACACAAAACATCCCTTGAATATAGACAAGCACTTGCGGAAGGAAGAAAAAAGTTTTGGTCAAAAAAAGAAAACAGAGAAAAAGCGTCAAAAAGAATTTCCGAACAAAACAAAGAAAACTGGACTGATTCTAAATATAGGGCTCGTATGATTAAAAAACTTAAAGAAATTAATATTGAATTTATAAAAAATAATCCTGAAAAAAGAAAAGAATTTAGTGAACGATTAAAAAAATTATGGAAACAAAAGAATTACAAAAAGTTAATGAGTGAATTAAAATCAAAAGAGATGAAAAAAAGATGGAAAAATAAAGATCCTTCCTTAAGAAGATTCACTTCAGAAGAATCTAAAAAAATATGGGAAAACAAAACTCATAGAAAAAAACGATCTGAATTTACAAAGAAACAATGGCAAAAACAAGAATACAAACATAAGGTAATAACTACTAAAGTATTGAAGCAAGTTAATAAATTGACAAAAAAGCACAAAAAAATAACCCCCGAAATTTATGATAAAGAATGGATAAATGGATTGCCTAAATCAAAAACCGCACTGAAATATTTCAATAATTTTTCAGATATGATTGAACAAGCAAAAATATATAATCATAAAATCATCAGAACAGAAATTTTAGAAGAAAAAGAAAATGTTTATGATTTAACTATAGATCAAACCCATAATTTTGCTCTCGCAGCAGGAGTTTTTGTTCATAACTCAATAGACGGGGACCCCGCGGCAGCACAAAGATATACTGAAGCTAAATTAAATAAAATAGCTGAAGAAATGATTGGAGACATAGAAAAAGAAACAGTTGATTTCACACCGAACTTTGATGGATCATTACAAGAACCATTAGTTTTACCATCAAAAATTCCTAATTTATTAATTAACGGAAGCACAGGAATAGCAGTAGGAATGGCAACAAACATTCCACCACACAATTTAACAGAAGTTTGTAAAGCAACAATAAAATTAATAGAAAATCCTGAATTAAGTTTTGAAGAATTAATTCAAGAATTGCCAGGACCGGACTTTCCAACGGGAGGAATTATTTGTGGAAGAAACGGAATACTCCAAGCATACAAAACAGGTAAAGGAAAAGTAGTGATAAGAGCAAAACATCATTTTGAAGAAACAAAAAATAAGAAAAAAATCATAATCACAGAAATACCTTACATGGTAAACAAAGCACAATTATTAGAACAAATCGCTGATGGAGTAAGAGACAAAACAATAGAAGGAATAACCAATTTAAATGATGAAAGCGATAGAGAAGGAATGAGGATAGTAATAGACTTAAAAAGTGGTGCGAACGAAGAAGTAGTATTAAACCAATTATATTCACATACTAGATTACAAGATACATTCGGAATAATCATGCTTGCATTAGATAATTACAAACCAAAAGTAATGCCCGTAAAAGACGTAATCAGCAAATTCATAACTCACAGACAAAACATAGTAACAAGACGAACAAAATACGAATTAAAAAAAGCAGAAGAAAAAGCACACATTCTAGAGGGATTAATAATTGCATTAAACAATATTGATAAAGTAATCAGTTTAATAAAATCAACAAAAAAAACAGAAGATGCAAAAAACGAATTAATGACTGTTTATTCTTTAACAGAAATCCAAGCAAAATCAATATTAGAAATGAGATTGCAAAGATTAACAGGATTAGAACAAGAAAAAATAAACACTGAACATACAGAATTATTAAAAATAATAAGTGAATTAAAAGAATTATTAAGCACAGAACATAATATATTAAACGTAGTAAAAAAAGAATTAAAAGAAATACAAGAAAAATACGGGGATACAAGAAGAAGCACTATAAGTAATGAAGAAATAACTGAAATTGATTTAGAAAACTTAATTGAACCAGAAGAAACAGTAATTTCCCTATCAAACACAGGATATGTTAAAAGATTATCAATAGATAATTATAAACAACAAAAAAGAGGAGGAAAAGGAGTTGTAGGAGCAGGAACAAAAGAAGAAGATTTCATACAAGAAATATTCGTAGCAAACACACACGATTATTTACTAGTATTTACGAATCAAGGAAAAGTCCACTGGTTAAAAGTTTACGAAATACCTGAATCAGGAAGATACGCAAAAGGAAGCTCAATAGTTAACTTGTTGAAATTACAAAAAGATGAAACAGTAATGACTGCAATACCAATAAAAGAATTCAACAAAGACAATTATTTATTAATGAGCACAAAAAAAGGTTTAATCAAAAAAACATCATTAGAAGATTTCTCAAAACCAAGAAAAGGAGGAATAATAGCTTTAACATTAGAAGAAAACGATGAATTAATACGCGTATTATTAACTGACGGAACAAAACAAATACTAATCGCAACAGAATTCGGACAAGCAATCAGATTCAACGAAAACGACATAAGAAACTCAGGAAGAACATCAAAAGGAGTGAGAGGGATAAGATTAAGAAAAGAAGATAACGTAGTTGATTGTCAAGTAGCAGAAGATGACAAAATATTCTTATCGATAACAGAAAAAGGATACGGAAAAAGAACTGAAGTGAAAGAATACAGATTAATCAATCGAGGTGGAAAAGGAGTGAGAAATATAAAAATCACACCAAAAAATGGAAAAGTAGTTGCTGCAAAAGTAGTAAAAGGCGATGAAGATGTAATGATAATGACTGAAAAAGGAGTTATGATAAGAATACCTGTTAAAGGAATATCAGTAGTTGGAAGAAACTCACAAGGCGTGAGAGTGATGAAATTAGCAAATGAAGATAAAGTGACAGGCGCAGCACTTATTGTAGAATGAAAGCGGTAGTAATAACAAATAAAGGTTTAGAAACTTATTCTGAAAAAGAAATAAACAAATTAGGATATAAAACACAAACAAAAGAACGATTAATATTTTTTGAAGCAGAAAAAGAAGATATAATAAAAATAGCTTATGATGGGAGAACATTCCAAAGAGTACTGTTTTTAATGGATGAATACGTATTTGAAAAAAAACCTCAAGAACAATTTGACGCAAAAAAAATAAAAGAAATAAAAGAATCATTCACGATAGACGGCGAAAGATATGGAGAGCACGAATTTAATAGTTTTGATTTAAGAAAACAATTAGGCTTTTTTATAAATCAAACAACAAAGAAAAAATACGATATAAAAAACGGATTAACCAAATTTTATTTTTTTATTAATGAAAAATATTTTCTTTTCGGAATAGATATTAGCGGATTTGACTTGTCAAAAAGAGATTATAGAATATTCTTAAGCCCAGAAAGTTTAAAACCCAACATTGCAGCAAGCATGTTATTAGAAGCAGATTATTCTAGTGAAAAAATTTTATTAGATCCATTCTCAAGATCGGGAGAATTAAGTGTGGAAGCTGCATTAATCGCATTAAACAAATCACCAAATTATCACTCAAAAAAAAAGTTTAGTGAAAACATAGATTTTAAAGATAAACTAAAAGATATAAAAACAAATATTAACTGTTTTGACAACGAGTTCAAACACATAATTGCATCTAAAAAAAATGCAAAAATAGCTGGAGTAAACAAATACATTAATTTTTCAAGACAAGACTTAAAAAATTTAGATTTAAAATTTGAAAATGAAAGCATTGATTGTATAGTAACACAAACACCTAAATTCTCTAAAAGAAAAGATCCTAATGATTTATTAGAATTATATAAAAATTTTTTTGAACAAGTTAAACTCTTATTAAAAAAAGACGGAATTGCCGTGTTATTAGTTAATAATTTAAAAGTTAAAGAATTAACAAAATTAAAATTAACAAGTGAACAAAAAATAGAATTGGGTGAAAGCACTTGTTGGATATTAAAATATAAAAAAAACTAGCTTTATTCAGCCAGCATTTTAAGTTCTTCAGGTCTGTACTGCCAAGATTCAGCTAAAAGCTCATTCTCTTTGTAATACTTCGACAATCTTAAAATTTTAGATTCAGTTAATTGCACACCCCTAATAGCAGTTGTATCCTTTTTATTTTTTTCTAAATGTTTTCTAATCATTGCAGCTCTTTTCAATAAATTAAATAAATCTTCGGGAACATCTCCAACTAATTTCTTTTCTTTCAGAACTTGAGTTATTGTTTTCCCAATTATTTTTTTAACATCAGGAACACCATAACTATCTCGTAAAATTAAACCAATCATACTAGCAGAATGTTCTTCTTTAGCTAATTTAACTATCAACATCTCAATTTCTTTAGATTGGTATCTAACCCAAGAAGGAGTCTTATAAACTAAAGGTTTTCTACTACCACTAACACCTTTCTTCCTACTATGCATTCTTGCCATACAAATTTTCCTCCCCGAGAAATTAGTTTTCCCGGTACGAACAAGCTTACACCGATTCGTCCTATACAATAGAAATTACAGTTTGTTTATAAAGTTTTTGTTAATTATGTAACAAAGTAGTTAATTATAGAGCATTTCTTATATCCGTAATCCTTGAAGCAACTTCTTGACCTTTCTTAGTCAAAGACAACAATTTTAATCTACCTTGTTTATCGAAGTTAATCAAACCTTCTTGTTCCATTTCTTGAAGAACTTTAACAACATGAGAATAAGTGCAATCGATTTGTTTCGCTAAAGAAGAAGCGTACACTTCACTTTTGGAATTTCGTAAGTGAACCAGCATCATTGCAGGTTTTTCACGAAAAAATGTTTTGAAAATTTCTTTATTTTTCACGTCGATAACACCCCAAAAAACTTTTTTTGAAACACCTTAATAAATGTTTCTAATTTATTTATGTGATAAAATCATTATGTTACAGCATCTATTTAAATGTTTCGAAATGTAAAATAAAAATCATTATAAAATTTTGAATAAACCAGACAAAAATGCAGGAAAAATCATTATTCCCTTACGAAAATTACAGAAAAATACAGGAAGAAATAATTAAAGATTTAGATAAAGTTCTTGCTGAAAAAAATCATGCAGTAATTCATGCACCAACAGGATTAGGGAAAACAGTTTCAGCATTAAGTCCTGCATTAAGTATTGCTTTGAAAAAAAAATTAAAAATATTTTTTTTAACTTCAAGACATACACAACATAAAATAGTTTTAGAAACTGCACAAAAAATAAAAGAAAAACATAAAATAGATTTTTTAGTCACATCATTTATAGGAAAAAAACACATGTGCATTCAAGAAAATGTGGAAAGTATGAATTCCTCAACATTTAACGAATATTGTAAAGTGTTAAAAGAAGAAAAAACTTGTGATTACTACTTAAATTCTAAAAACAAAACAAAACAAAAATTAGCATTAGACGAATTAAAAATATTGCCTCCGTTGCACAGCGAAGAATTAAAAAAAAAATGCGCGCTTCAAAAAGTTTGCCCATACGAATTGGCAAGCGATTTAGCAGAACAATCACAAATAATAATCGCAGATTATCATTACTTATTTAACCCGCACATACAAAAAAATTTTTTTAACAAAATAAAGGCTAACTTAGAAGAATCTATATTAATCATAGATGAAGGACATAATTTACCTCAACGAGCTAGAGAAATATTAAGCAGTCGATTAACAAGCAACTTATTAAAAAGAGCAATTAATGAAACACAAAAAAATGGATTAGATGGATTAAATGAAACATTAAGAGAAATGTTGAACTTGCTCAATTTAATCAGTGAAGATGTTAGAGAAGAAAATGAAAAAGTAATTCAAAAAACTTATTTTTTTGATAAAATTAATGAAATAAAAAATGTTGAATTATTAATTCCTGAATTAAAAATTGCAGCAGATATAATATTAACAAAACAAAAAAGAAGCGTGCTTAACGTCATAGCAGAATTTTTAGAATTATGGCCCAGCGGAAAAGAAGAATTTGCAAGGTATATTAAAAAAGAAAAAGAAAACACTCAATTAGTACTGTCTTGTCTTGACCCTTCAATTTTAACAAAAGAAATAATACAAAATTCACACTCCACAATTTTAATGTCAGGAACATTACTACCAACAATAATGTACCAAGACATTTTAGGATTTCCAAAAAACACTTTAAAAAAAGAATACGCCTCACCATTTCCTGAACAAAACAAATTAACATTAATAATCCCATCAACAACAACAAAATATGTATCAAGAAGTCAAGAACAATTTAATAACATATCATTAATAATGTCAAATATAACAAACAATATTAAAGGCAATAGTATTGTTTTCTTTCCAAGTTATTATTTGCGAGATCAAGTGAGCGAATTCTTTAACGAAAAAACAACTAAAACAGTTTTATTTGAACAACCCGGAATGACTAAAGAACAAAAAAAAGAATTATTAGAAAAATTCACAAAATACAAAGAAACAGGAGCTGTACTCTTAAGCATTGCATCCGGAAGCTTCGGAGAAGGAATAGATCTTCCAGGAATAATTAAATGCGTAATAATTGTAGGATTACCATTAGAAAAACCAGATATTGAAACAAAAACAAGAATACAATATTACGATTCTTTATTCGGCAAAGGCTGGGATTACGCGTACACATTACCTGCAATTACAAAAACTTTACAAAATGCAGGAAGATGTATACGAAGTGAAACAGACAAAGGAGTTCTTGTATTCTTAGATGAAAGATACGCATGGTCAAGTTACAAAAAATGTTTCCCACCAGACTGGAAAATGCAAGTAACAGAAAATTATTTGCCTTTAATAAAGAATTTTTTTACATAAAAATATATAAATAGCAAAAAAAATCAAGTTAATTATGACAGAAAAAGAAACAATATTTGAAGGAGATTATGATAAAGAAGAAGTTGACGCTTCAGAACATCACTGTGATGAACATGAAGAAACAAGTGAAGAAAAAAAAGATGAAATGGATGAAGGAACAGAAGATGAAGATGTTTACACAGAAGAAGGAAGAGAAAACTTAGTAGAAGATGGAGAAATAACGCCTGAAGAAGAAGGATTCATGCAAGGTGCAGAAGGAACTGGTCACAAACAAAAAAAGGACCGTCACAAAGAACACGCACCTGAAGAAGAATAATTTTTTATACTAATTTCTTTTTTTATATTTTAAATGATAAAAATTGAAGGTTCTTACTTAGAAGGAGGAGGACAAATAGTTAGAACAGCAGTAGCTCTTTCATCTATAATGAGTAAATCAATAGAAATAATAAATATTAGAAAAGGAAGAACAAAACCCGGATTAAAAAATCAACACATACACGCGATAAAAGCATTACAAAAATTGTGCGGTGCAAAAGTAGAAGGATTGGTGTTGGGGGGAGAACACTTAATTTTTCAACCAAAAAAGTTAAAAAGCAAAACTTTGAATATAGATATAAAAACTGCTGGATCAATCACTTTATTATTACAAAGCTTACTAATTCCTTGCTTGTTTTTAGACAAAAAAATAACTTTACGAATAAAAGGAGGAACATGCACTAATTGGAGTATGCCAGTAGAATTTTTAGAAAATGTATTACTGCAGTATTTTGAACCTTACTGCGACAAATTAAAATTAAAACAAGAAAAAAGAGGATATTACCCGAAAGGAGGGGGAAAAATTGAAATAAAACTTAAACCAAAATTTAATGAACATCCAATAGAAAAAATCAATCAAGGAAAACTAGTATTAATAAAAGGAATAAGTCACGCTTCAAAAAGTTTAGAAAACGCAAAAGTAGCCGAAAGACAAGCAAAAAAAGCTAAAGAACTTTTAAAAAAATACGAAGTACCAATCAAAATAACTGTAGAATACAGCGATACATTAAGCATTGGAAGCGGAATAACATTATGGGCTATTTTTGAAAACGAACAGGGAGATAAAGAAGTCATTCTAGGAAGTGACAGTTTAGGGGCGCGCGGAAAAAAATCTGAAATCGTCGGCAAAGAAGCTGCAGAAAAATTAATCAAAGAAATAGATAATGGCGCGTGTGTTGACTTACACAGCGCAGATAATTTAATACCATTAATGGCGTTCTTACCGGGAAGCAAAATTAAAGTTGGAGAAATTTCTAAACACACATTAACAAACATTTACACCGTAGAAAAATTCTTTGGAAAAATATTTGAAGTTAAAAATAATATTATAACGCGATCTCAGCAAGTTTAATGCTAGTTTTTAAATCTTGAATTTCATAATTTAAAACTTTTTTCTGATTAACATCTTTAACTTTTTTCAATTCTTGCTCTACTTTTTTCAATTGAATTTTAGCATTACTAATATCTCCTGAAGAAATCAAACTTTCAACATGTTTAACGAGTGCGTTTAAAGAAAACTTTTCAGGAGTGTTTTTAGTTTTTTTAACAATACTGACTTGTTTTTCAAGTTCTTTCTTCAATTTTTTAACATGTTTATCATAATCTCCCGCACTTGAATGGGTGTGAATTTTAATTTTAGGAGGACGCAATTCTTGCTCTTTACTATATAACTCTTGAAGATCTGCATGAATCAATTCCTGCGTTTCATAAATTAAACCCTGCATTTGTTGCTTAACAAATTGTAATTGATGAAAATTTTTCTCCCATTGCCCGAGAAAAGACTTCATTAATTCTTTTTTAACATGCATTTCTTTAAGTAATTGCACTTTAACATCTTTCAAATCAATGATTAACTGTTTAATCTTTTTTTCTTCAAGAAGCAATTTATGCGTTTTTTCAAACAACTCTTTTTCTTTAAGAGCCATTTTTTTACTTTTCTCAGTTAAAGACTTACTAAGAGGGCTTAAATTAGACATTTCACCTTCTTTTTTCATACTGTGCATACGTAAGATTAGTATTTAAATAGTTTGTCATAAAAAAACAGCAACGTTTTTAAATCAAACCTTGTTGCTTGAATGTTATGACACAATTATGCAATAGTTGTAAAGAAAAAATCACCAATGATGTTGGCACAGTAAGTTTTCAATGCCCTCAATGCGGAAAAACAAGTATTACTAGATGTTCTCATTGCAGAAAAACTGCGGTAAAATACACTTGTCACGAATGCGAATTTAGAGGACCTAATTAATGGCAACAGTCATAATTTCACTAAAAATAATGCCTGAAAGTCCAGATGTGGACATGGATGCATTACAAAAATTAGTAGATGTAGAAATTAGAAAATTCGGAGAATTAAACGCGGAAGAAGAAGTAAGAATTACTGTTGAACCAATAGCTTTCGGATTAAAAGCATTAATTGTACTGTTTGCAATGGATGAAAGCAAAGGAAGCACAGAACCATTAGAAAACGCATTAAACGCACTTGAAGGAGTTAATTCTGTAGAAGTAACTGATGTAAGAAGAGCAATAGGGTAAACACCCTTAATTAATTTGTGATAAAAATTATAGTTTCAAACGATCTTGTCTTGTTTCAGACCACTATTTTTTGGGAAGAATAAAAAACAAATCATTCTGCTCTTTCGGAGCAACAGGAAGAGCATACGACATTTTATACGAGGTTAAAGCATTAGCCAAAGAATTAGAAAAGAAAAATTTTGAAGCCAGAATAATAACTAATTCAAAATACCAAGAACATGAAATGACAAAATTCAAATCTTTTGAATTTAGATATTTAGACATTAAAAGCGAAGCTACAACAACAATTTTCGGAGATAAAATAGGAATACACATGTTAACACAAAAACCAATAATAATACTAATTAAAAACAAAGAAATAGCTGAAAGTTACCAAAACCACTTTGAACTGTTGTGGCGAATAGCAAAAGAATAAATCTCGGTAAGTTCTTGCAAAATCTTAAATAAAACCTAATCATAACTTGAGTTATGGATAAATTAATCATATTAAAGCTTCAGAAAAATTTTGAAGATTATGCTAATGAGAAAGATGGCATAAATTTCTGGTTTGCCAGAGATTTACAAAATCTTCTTGAGTATGAGGATTGGCGAAATTTTCTGAATGTGATTGAAAAAGCGAAGATGGCTTGCAAGAATTCAGGTTATGACGTGGAGGATCATTTCGTTGATGTCAACAAAACGATATCAATGCCTAAGGGTGCAAGTAAAGAAATTCCAGATATTATTCTTACTAGATATGCGTGCTATCTTATTGCACAAAATGGTGATTCAAAAAAAGAGAAAATTGCATTTGCACAGAGTTATTTTGCAATTCAGACAAGAAAACAAGAGCTAATTGAAGAAAGGATAGCATTGCAGGAGAGATTCGAGGCAAGAAACAAACTAATAGCTTCCGAGACAGAACTTTCAAAACTAATTTATGAGCGCGGAGTTGATGATGAAGGATTTGCAAGAATACGAAGCAAAGGTGATGAAGCATTGTTTGGTGGTTTTACAACTGCACAAATAAAAAACAAACTAAAAATCCCACAAAAAAGACCAATAGCTGATTTTCTTCCAACAGTAACTATAACTGCAAAAAATCTTGCTACTGAAATCACAAATTTTAACGTAAAAAAAGAAAATATTAATGGTGAGAAAAGCATTACACATGAGCATGTAAAAAATAATAAAAAAGTTCGTGGATTACTCATAGAAAGCGGTATTGTTCCAGAAACTCTTCCACCTGAAGAAGATATCAAAAAATTAGAACGAAGAGTAAAAAAAGATGAAAAAAATATTGCTGACCACGCTAAACATAAGAAAAAGTTAAAATAGCTACATACTATTTATCAAATAACTACCATTTATTTTTTTTTAAACAATTTCATAAATTCTTTAACACTTAATTTTGTTTTAATTCCTGTTGGAGTAAAATGTGTAGAAACTCCGTGTTTGAGTAATAATTCTTTTTTTGGAGGACTAATTTTTAGTTTTGATGCGAATTTATGCATATCATAAAAACCAATAGTGTTCATTTTTGATTCTCCAAGAATAGTTTTAAGAAAAAATTTATGCTCACTATATTCGATCATTTTTTCAACTAAATTGTCTTCCCACAAGTTACCAGTCCATACAGGTCCTGCAGTTAACATATCTTTACAACACTCTTCTTTCTCATTCATTGAAACAAAATGATTCATGCAGAAATTACAATAATGAAAAAATTGATGATTTTTAAAAAGTTCATCAACATCGGATTTTTTACGAGAATGCTTGAAATAAACACGCATGTAATGTCTTGTTGAATGAGAAAAAACTGGAATGAACGCTTTATCATACTGCGCGCCAATTAATTGGACTTTTCTAATTAAAATTCTGATACCTATTTCATGCATTAATTCATTGCGTAAAGGAACACTCAAATATTTTCTCTTGC
>Ga0210057_1007208_pt1 | contig 13568 bp, 9 predicted proteins | sample CryGeyCG2114_010_2_FD_183968 | JGI IMG/M metagenome (GOLD analysis project Ga0210057, IMG submission 183968) | Groundwater microbial communities from aquifer - Crystal Geyser CG10_big_fil_rev_8/21/14_0.10 (SPAdes) (version 2) | ecosystem: Environmental > Aquatic > Deep subsurface > Groundwater ... | reverse complement strand
ACAGATGAGAAATTTCTGGGCGACATATAGCATTGAGAAAATATGCTTAGTCGACTACCATGCGCACTTTACTGATGTATTGTATGCGCTTGGCCTAAATGACATATTTGAATCACCGATTGAAATGGCTTTATATTCGGATTTTAAAAAGAACGCATGGTTTGATTTATTAAATAGTTTTCAGTCTATCGCCGGTGATAATCCAACGTTTAGTTCAGATAAAATTATTAAACTTGGCCGTTATATTATGCAATCAAGGATGTCTGGTCCCCGAAAAAATTCAGGACTGGAATTAATTATGAATAGATTTGAAAAGCTAAAGAAGCTAAAGGAATTTTACAAGTCAAATCTAGATAGTTATGAAATGTTCATAGAATCAAAAGATACTATATTTCGCAGATGGATTGAGACTCTCAAACAAGCCTTCGAGTTTATTTCTGTTAACTATTTCAATGGACCAGGCTTAACATTTTCAGACTTGGAATACTTAACCTATAAGGGGCTTTCTTCGCAACTTGCTTTAGAAAATATTCAAAGTAGTTATAAATATTTTATCGTGGATGAATTTCAAGATACGTCAACTATTCAGTACGAAATTCTTAGGAAATGCATCGGCGATAATTTTGAGAAAATATTCTGTGTTGGCGATGTTAAACAAGCAATTTATGGCTTTCGCGGCGGTGAGCTTGCCGTTTTTCATGATTGTAAAAATAAAGTTAAAGCGGCGATGGATCTGAGCAATAACTATCGCTCTCATGAAAAAATTATTAATTTTAATAACCTGCTATTTAATGAAATTTTCAAGTTGGGAAAAAATTTCGAGGGAGTTGATCCACATTCGGTTGCGGTAGACTTTCAGAAATACCCAGGTGGGGATAACGATAATGCGGGTAGCTTAAAGTATATTAATATCGATATCGCGACGGAAGAAAAAGCCAAAATCAAGAGCGAAGTTTTGAACAGAGTAGAAGCTGAACATCTGTTAAACTCTCTTCTTGAAATTATTAATAATGAAGGCGATGGAGAATTTTGTATTTTATACAAGAAACTCGCGGCAGCTAAAATTATGCTTCCCTTGTTATTGCAGAATGAAATTAGTTTTTCCGCCCAAATAAAGGTTCCATTTTCAGAAGATCCAATATGTGGGATTTTTAATGTCGCACTTGAGGCTTATTTAGGCCGAAAAGAAGAAGACAAAATTCCAATCGGATGCTTTTTGATTAGTAAATATCTTGAGCTACTAAAAAGTGATGGTTCTGTTAATATTCGACTTTTTCTCAAGCGTTTTATTTCTGATATTAAGCTGCTTGGTATCGCGAGCGCGGCGGATAAGTTCTTCCTAGACTTAGGTGTGCGCAATTCAAATTACAAGAATAACATAAGCCTCATAATGGACTATATCTCAATCGCCAGGGGCGTACCTGAAAAAATATGGTCAATTTTGCAAGCACATTCAGGGGAGGAATACTCTACTGAGTACCATTATTCAGGCAAGCGGGGGCATGTGCGATTAATGACATCACACGCCTCAAAGGGTCTAGAATTTGATTGGATCTTCCTGGCCGGAATTCATACAAATGGAAAATCTAAGACAGATAGACCCGTGATTGGTGAATATCCAGGGAGCATAGCCTATAGGATTAAGGGTGCGAAAGGGTTATGCCAATCACCGGCTATGATTTTGGAAAAAATTATTACTACTCAAAAGAATTTTTCAGAATCCAAGCGTCTTCTTTACGTTGCATGTACTCGCGCTAAGAAAGGCATCGTTTGGGCCGATATTAGCCAGAATGGGGAAGCAAAATCTTCAGGTAAAGATAGTTGGATAAATGCCTTACGAGCTTGGTTTGACTTGCAAAATGAAAATAATAAAAAACTAATGACGGAGATCCAGGAGAATGCTCTGAAAAGCGAGGTTCAAATATCTGAAATGGTAGATATGGTACACTCACGCCAGGTTCCATTTTTTCATCGTGATAATTTAGGTATTCATATTGAAAATGAAACTTCAAATCAATTAACTCTTGGTTACAGCGGTATTGTATGTGAGTTATCTGTTACCAGGTTGACGACTTTAGTAGAATGCCCACGAAAGTTTTACTTTAAAAATATTTGTCGCCTAGACTCCGAAGATGCAGAACGTCTAGGATTACAAAGTGAAGAAGGGATAATCCCTAATAAATCATACAATTCAAATATACCAGCATCGAAAATTTCACAAGAGGATGAAGTCGAATATGACGACATTCTTAGTTTTGAGACGCCAATGCTCAGAGGAAGTTTTTTACATCAGATGATTTCTCAAATGGTGCAGCACAATTTTGTTATTCCGCTGGAGATAAAAGGTCACAAAGAGTCAGAAATATTAGGATGGGTGCGTGACCACCTGAATAATTTTATCGAAAAATATGAATTTGTATCAGAGGTTCCGGTTAAATTTCCAATTTTTGGCCATTATATCTCAGGTACACCTGACCTTGCATTGATCCCCAAGCAGGGCGATGATGATATCATTATTGTAGACTTTAAAACAGGCCGAATAGACTCCTCCAAGCTAGATGCTTATTGGTTTCAACTATTGTGTTATGGATGGTATTTCTTATGCGCAGACGAGGACGCAAGCCGTAGAGTAAAATTAAGCTTGATGTTTCTCGATCAGCGAAAGGAATTAGTCAGGGATCTTGATAAAAGTGAGTTGCAAAGTCAGTTATTTGAAGTCTGGGGAAAACTATACAGTTTAGATCAGTATGATAAAAAACAGTGCGATAATTGCCAATTTGGAAATATATGCCTGTCTCGAAATGCTTAATCTCAATAATTTGACTCCATGTTAATATTAAGTACGTGATTTAATTATTCAGCACTAATCAAAGTTGGTTGCTAGAGGCTGGATATTACCAAGGATGGTATTGTCATGGCAGAGCAAATTGCAAAGAGGGGATATCTCGCTTCATGGGTATGCTCTCTTCTATTATTTTCGAGCATGTCTGTTTTTGCAGGAGAAAGTGACACGTATGATTTCTCGTGGCTAGATACTGATAAAAAAGTATTTGTTTTGCAAAACAGGAAATTCAGGAAAAAAGGTAAGATCAACTTCAATCTTGGCGCAGGCATTACAGCATCGGGCGCATTTGTGGATTCACGAAGTTATCAAGCGCGCTTAGGATATTTCCTTATGGAAGATTGGGGAATAGAGCTTTTGTATGCAAAAAACGATGGCAAAGAAAATTCAACCGCCTTGAGTGTTCGTAATCCAGGCGGTCCTGGTTCTAGGCCATTTCGGCGCATCCTTACGGACTATCAGGCCGCAATGCTGATGTGGTCGCCATTTTATGCCAAAATAAACACATTTAATACAATCGTATATTTTGATTGGTTGCTAGGAGTTGGATACGCCAAGGTGAATGAACATAATAACCGCGAAGAATTTATTTCAGGTGGAACAGGTAGTTTTACAGAAAAGAATGAGTCTCATAGCGCACTTATTTGGGAAACCGGATTAAAGTTTTATATTTCAGAAAGCTTTGACCTTAGATTGGATGTTGCTGCAATAAACTATAAGGCACAAAAAGCCTTATCGAATTCCACTGCAAGTGATCAGGCCTTTTATTCGAATTATGATTTGACTCTTTCATTTGGAGTTAGGTTCTAATGAAAATACGTGTGCATACTTTTTGGATAATTTTGATCAGTATAATATACGGCAATTGTGTCAGCGCAGCGGTAAATGAGAGTCTGATCACTAAATCGTCAAACTATATGCAAATAGCAAGTGAGTTAGTGGATGCCGGAATGTATTTTAGTGCAGTGCCTTTCGTAAAATACTACCTCGTATCAAATAATGTATCGGGTGGAAAAGGCATCGACGATACGATAGATCAAATTGCAGGGAATGTAGGTGGAAAACAATTCGAAGTTTTACCAGAGAACATTTTATCAAGATCAGGTGCGCCTACTCTACGATATATTCTGGCCAAAAAATATTTCCGACAAAGGAAATATAATCAGGCGCTGTTGGCATTAAATGCAGTATCAGATGATCATGCCATGGCACCATTCAAGCGTAATATGAAGGGTGTCATATATAACATTAAAAAAGATTACAAAAATGCCCTGATTGAGTTCAAAATATGTATTTCAGTTAGTCAGCGTGCAATCAACTCCACCGGTAATATCAGGGTCAGGCAACGCCAGCTACATATCAATAGGGATAGTTGCCTAGTTAATATGGCAAGAACTCAATTTGCGAAGGGAGATTTTGAGGCCGCGAATTCGATTTATCTTGATTTGTCAAAACGATCAATTGTCTGGCCTGAAATCCTTTTTGAAGAGGCGTGGAACTCATTTTATATGAGAAATTTCAATCGCACCCTAGGTAAGTTAGTTACATATAAAGCACCTATATTGTCTTACATATTTAATCCTGAAATTGAAGTATTAAAAGCAATGACATATTTAGAGTTGTGTTTGTGGGATGATGCCAAAAATGCGGTAGATAATTTCTACAAAGAATTTCAAAAAGATGCAATATCTCTAGAAAATTTTGTCGCCAAAGCAGGCAAGAATTATAAATTGTATTATTTGTATGCCAAGGATCGACAAACAAAAAATGTAGATGATGGTCGTTTTATTGACAAACTTTTAAAGGATATCACCAGAGATCCGGCCTATTTAGAAATGTATGAGTCATTCATACAGGGGCGGGATGAGCTGCAAAAAATTAAACAGCTGAAAAGTCGTGAGGCACAAAGAGTATTGGCCCAGAGCTTGAAAGAAACGTTGGTGCTACAGAGAGATTTAATTGGAGTTTACGTAAAAAATAAATTGAAAAACTTTGACATTAAGATGCTTAAGAGCTTTGAAGATATGAGCTATATCAAGCTAGAGGTCCTTGGTTTGCACAAAAGGGAATTATATCAAAATATGTCTATCGGAAGAGATAGAGGCAGCATTTCAAATTTAGAGAGAAATGAAAAACAATATTTCTGGACCTTTAATGGTGAGTTTTGGGCCGATGAATTAGGTGATTATGTATTTGCTTTAAAATCAGAGTGCAGAGAATGAAGTATTACTGTTTAGCGATTGCAATTTTGGTTAGTATGTTGAGCCTGAATTCACAGGCTGACGATCGTAAGCAAAAACTTCTTAATATTTTGGATGAAGAGTTGAGCGAAGTGATACGATTAAACAACCAAATTCAGGCCAGAAATCCAAATTTGCTTTTACGGACGGCAGAACTTTATTTGGAAAAAGCTAGGATATTGAAAGAAGTCGAAAATGAAAGATTCTTGAGCCTGCCATTTGATAAAAGGCAAAAAGTAAGCAAGAAGGCACTTTTCAAAGGATCAAATCGTTACTTTTCTAAGGCCCAAAGAGTCTGCCTTTTTATTCTTAAAAAATTTGGGAAATTTAGAGGACGTGGTGATGTTTTTTATGTTCTGGCTTTTAATGCAAAAGAGTTTCAGGAGTTTGCACGAGCTGAAAAATATTTTCGGCTGGCAATTAAGGGCTCATCACCAAATTCAGCGACGCAAAATAAGTCAAAGTTGGCCTTAGCAGAAATGCTTTATAATCGACAAAAGTACAAATCAGCGGTCCCATTATACGAGGTTGCTTTATCAAAAGAAAAATCTAAATGGTGGACCAAAGATGCATATAATTTAGCTTGGTGCTATTTCCGAATTGGCAAAACCGATAGAGCAATTAAGCTCATGAATCGTGTTCTAAGTTTAAGCGGGAATTCACAATATATTGATATGACATACGAGGTAAAGAGAGATTTAGCATATTTCTACACTGAAAGTGGGCAGATTCAAGAGGCATTGAAGTTTTATCAAAGTGGAGGTGGAGATATAGCTAAAAACTTGATTAGAGTTGCACGATTTTTGCTTGATCAATCTAAATTAAGTAGCGCCGAGAAAATTCTTCTTGAGGCAAAAAAACACAAAACAAATGATCAAGAGGATATCGAAATCAACAATCTATTAATGAATCTAAATGAAAAATTTGGGAAAGTTAAGGCGCATTACCAGGCTTGCGAGGATCAATATCAGTATTATAAACAAGGAAAATTATCGGAAGAGTTTGCAACAAATCTAAAATATCAAATACAAAAGATGGGTGCAGTATTACAGAAGCAGGTCGTAGGTGGGCAATATGATAGACAAATATCAGTCAAGCATGAGAAGGCCATTGCAGCAGTTAAATATTTTGAATTGTTGGCCAAAATCAGAACAGGGGAGTCCGCTAACTTTATCTACTTAGCAGCAGAAACATATTATTCGGCTGGCTTTTATGATGAAGCTATGGCGAAATACGAAGAGTCTTTAAAATTATCTAAAACCCAAAGCAATCAAAAATTTTATTCACCATCTTTAAAAGGAATGATGGCGACCCTGGGACAAAAAGGTCTTAAGAAAGAGACGTTAGATAGATATTTAATTCCAATCTATGAGATCTATATCAAAAGCCCACTGTCAAAATCTGGTTTAAAATCAGTATATCAGAGGCTCTTTTCAGAATATATGAAAAAAGAAAAAGTGGAATTGGCCGAAAAGCTTGTTGAAGATTTCCGTGATAAATTTCCCCAGGAGTCATCTATCCAGGAAGCCATGCTTGCCAGAATTATGGATTATTATAAAGGGAAGGACAATAGACAGAAAATATTTTATTGGAGTAGTAAAATCAAAAATGGTGAATTTAAAGTTTCAAAGCAATACCTTGAAAGGCTGAGAGATATTTTACTGGCGATACAATTTGATAAAGTAGAGTCATATAATACTTCGGGTGAAAAAGTTAAGGCATTAAAGGGGTATTTTGCCATTTATCAATCCAAGAATGCAGATAAGGATGCCAAGAAAAATGCTGCTTATAATATCGCAGGACTTTTCTCTGAGCTTTCTTATCCGATTCAGACGTTCAAATGGGCGATGTTAGCATTTAATCTTATGGATGATTCCGAAGTTTTGAAATTCGATAAATCTTTTTTGAAGATGACTAATGATGTGTTCAACGCCGGGAAAATCGATGAGGCATTTGCACTTTATAATACTGGTTATAAAAAACTCTGTCGCAAGCCATCTAAGTTAAAAAATTTCTTTTTTAAAAATATGGTCGTCACTGGTTTGGCAAACAGTAAACTTACCGAAGTTAGAGACAATGTTAACGGTGCAAGCTCATGCAGAATCGATAATAAGGTTCAAAGTGAGGCCCATTTAGAACTTGTGAATTTTCTTGATGAAACCAATAACATGAATATGCTCAAACAAGAATTAGAATATATTTTTAAATCTAATTTAGATTCTTCATCAATGATTCCTGCTATATTTCATTATGCAAGGTATGCCAAAAAGGTACGCAAATGGAGTGAATACAAGTCATACACTGCTAAGATTGATCAAATTTTTAAGACAGGAGTGAAAAAACGACAACATTTTCCATTAGAGGCCTTAGATATTGTTGCACATCTGGAAATTAGTCAATTATATGGTAAGGCCAGGGCGCTTAACTCAGTAAAATTATCTTTCCCTGAGGATCAGTACAATAAGATGTTACGAAATAAATTTAGCATGCTGGATAGCTTGACTAGTAAAGCTTTGGCAATCATGAAAATAGGGTCAGGTAAGGCCATCGTGAAATGTTATGATGTATTATCTTCTACATACGATGCTCTAGTTAGTGACATAGAAAGGTTTGTCCCGAAGGGAAAGACTCCCGAATATGTTGATTCGTTTCATAAAAGTATGGTCGAACTTGTTGGGCCTTTAAAGGCAAAGGCTCGCGAGTTTGAAACAACTGCACGTAAACAAATTTATGCAAATAGTATACTTGCCAACGGCAATTATAAATTTTTAGTTGCCCCTAAATTTCCAGCAAGAATAAAGTTCGATCCTGAGTGGAATTTACTTTTAATGGATAGAAGCGGAAAATGAAGACATTTTTATTTCTGATTTTATTGATCCTGTTGAATGCTTGTGGTAGCTCGCCCAAGGTTCAGGAGCAACCTGAGTTTTCACCCGACATAGAAAAAGAGTTTTCTTATATCGAAAATTCAGATTTTGAAGTGGTAAAACCAGCAAATTTCCAGCTGGAAAATGATATACATCCTGGTGTCGATGACGAAGGCATTCCCGCACAGGAAACGATAGCGGTATTACCCGATTCTCAAATTGAGAAGGCCAGTATGGCAGATGATCCCTTGACAAGGATAATTTCTTATTGTTATCAGCGCAACTTCCAAAAAAGTGCTCAGGAAATTGATAAAAATTACAAAAAATATTTAAAGCATCCTGCGTTTTGGAATACTGTCGGAAATTGTTTTATGCTTCAAAAGAAACCGCGTGCAGCACTTCTTTATTACAATAAAGCAAGAGAAGTTAAGATAGATTATGCTCCATCAATTAGTAATATTGGTGTTGTCTATGCTATGAAAAATCAATTACAAAAAGCTCTAGCTGCATTTGAACGAGCAAGTCAAATTCGCCCCGGCTCGTTGGTTCCTAGGCTTAATGCCACATCTGTCTATCTGAAATATCATCAGTATGAAAAGGCTATCTCACTACTAATTCCATTTGCTAACAGATTTTCCAAATCACGTGCTCTTAATGAAATTTTGGCGACCGCTTATTTACTTAAAGGAGAGTTTAGCACGTCTGTTAAATATTATAAGAGGATGGATCGCGACATATTTAAGAAGTCCTTGGCCGGAATTAACTACGGGTTGGCCCTGGGTATGAGTGGCGAGAAATCGGACGCTCTTGATATTCTAGAAAAAATGGATGCCGCTTTCCTGAATAAATATGAAAAATACTACGCGAAAGTTAAGGAGTTTTTGAAACAATGAAAACTTTTCTTGGATTATTTTTACTTTTTATTCTAGTACCTACTCACGCTACAGAGGTAAGAGGTGGAGAGCAGAAGATTATCTATAAGTACAAACAGTACGAGAAATTTGATTTTGAAGACCTTGTGGTTGAAGGCGAAACTGGTTCACCGGGTGATCTTTCAATTATCCCCCGTTATCAAAGAAAATTTAAGAATAAGCTTCCATATAAAAGGAATTTTATACCGGAAATGAAAAAAGGCATTGAGCGGATTCAATAGGGAGTACTTATGTCTCGGCCTCAAAATGACAAAAGTTTCAATGTAAGTGTTCTCGGTAGCAGTCGAGTCCACAGACCATACAAAAAGATCTCACTTATTGGCAGCTCTGATAGTTGCGACATTGTAATTGATAATGTGACTGTCAGTGGTATCCATGCCGTGATAGAGAAGACCCCGGCCGGTTTAAAAATATTTGATATGAATAGCCGCAACGGAACTTATGTAAATGATGAAAGGGTAATCTCCAAAATAATTGCCGAGGGCGATCAAATCAAGCTGGGAAGTGCTCTTTTAAAGATCAGTCTTGATGATATTGGAAAAGACACTGATTCTTTGCCACCGCCATTAAAGCGAACCGGCATTTCAAATATAAAAAAAATTACCGCCGTAGACAAGAAAGAGGATGGATTGCCGTATATCGGCTATCCGTTGTCGAGTGATCCCTCGACTGAATATAGTGAATATATTTTCGAGGACACAAATGATGTTTACCCCATATTTAAATACTATGCTGACAAGTTATCAGTCGAAGTAACTTCCTTGTATGATGATCGCGTCTATGCTGTGGACTATCTTCCTGTTAGTAACGGAACATTCCATGTTTGTGGTCGTAGTGATTCCAGAAATGCTCTTGAGTTTCCCTATGTCGGGAAAAATGAAAAGCTTCCTCTTCTTGTTATTAAAAACAATATTGTTAATGTTGTACCACTTCCAGGATTTCATGCATTCAAGCTTTCCAATGGTGCATTTAGCAAAATTGCCAAACATGAAAATATTATTCTTAACGAGGGCGACCTGCTTTGTTTTGTAAATAATAAATTGCAATTCTATTTTCGAGTTGATGCAAGACCTCCTAAAGTAAAAAGTGCTCCAGTATTCAGACGTGATAAGGAATTGCGTAAGTATCTATTGCTTATGCTTATATTGGTTTTGCTTTTCATGACATGGATGACTCTATTCACGGTTGATAAAGATGAGCAGAAGGAGAAAGATCCGGAGCGAATTGCATCAATTTTATATAAAAGACCGGCAGTTACTAAATCGATAGCTAAAACGCTTAATGAGAAAAAGGAAATAATTCAAAAAGTCACAAAAAAGGCAGAAGAAGTTGTTGATAAGACGCCCGCTGTTCAAAAGGTATCGGCCCAGAAGCTAGAAAACAAAACCGTTGTTAAAACAAGTGGAAATCCGAACACTAAAAAATCAGATTTAGTAAAAAAAGTTGATCCAAAACAAAGCGATAAGGTGAAACTGCTTGATAAAGTGACTGAACACAATAAGAAAATTGAAGCTAAAGTTTCAGCCTCTAAGTCTGGCAGCCAAAATAAGGCACAATTAAGCCCAAGTAAGGGGCATGTCGATACCTACAAAGCAGCGGGACTTCATAGTTCTTTAAGTAATCTTCTGTCCAAAGGGGGCGCGCTTTCAAAAGTGTCTGCCTCTAAAGAGAGTAGTTCTGATTTGGGATCAAATGTTGTGTCAGGAGGGGCAGAGTCTGCAACGTTTAAACGTGCTCAAATTAAAACAGGTATTGGAAGTTTGACTGGTGTTGCCCAAGGGAAGCTGGATTCAACTAGAGGCATGGAAGGAGTTGTAGGTAAAAAAAATATATATATGGCAGGATTGCCAGATAAGACAGTAGTTCTAGGTGGAATGGATCCGGATACTATTCGAAAAATACTTTTGGATCATCTTCCTCAGTTTCGTTATTGTTACCAGCGAGTGCTGGATAGAAGCCAAGAAGAGTTTAGCGGTGTAGTTCAAATGAATTTTGTTATTGGAGCTAGTGGCCATGTTACGAAGGCGTCCGCTGAAGGTGTTTCTGGCACTTTGCCAACAGAAGTTAGGTCATGTGTTGTTAACGTTTTGCGCGGAATCCCATTCCCTGAGCCCCTTGGCGGTGGGGTTGTTGAAGTCAACCAACCTATGAATTTCTACCCAAAAACTAAATAAGAATTTTATACGTCTGAAGTGCCAACTTTTGTTGGCACTGTTAACCAAAAAAACATTTTGTTCCATCGTCATAACTATCTTTATGTCCCTGATTTTATTCATGTTCTACTTAGCCCTAGTTGGCAAATAAGAGTCGTTATAAGATGGGTAAATGATTGTTGCTAAAGATTACGTGGGATTTTTATGAGCTTTGTAAATATCCTCAAAAGTCTCGGGCCGGTAAAAATTATTTTGCTGTTTCTTTTTTTGCTGCTGCCGGCTTTGGAATTTGCAGATGGATCTTTGGACCTTGCTGACTTGTATGCAGGTTTTTTAGTTCTATTGCTTTTGAATGACATATTTATTTCTAATATTTCTTTTGTCTTGAAAGCTAACATCTACTTTCCACAGAGCGAGGCTAAGCTTACAAATTTTAGCTATGCTATTGAAAGTGCAGAAGAGATTAATTACAAGGGAAGAATTAAAGTATTATCAAACTTTCTTTATCGAGATATTAATGCACTATTATTAAAGGAATATTTCGTAAAGCGCGATTCGTGGTGGGCGCGCAGGATTAGATTAAATTCCGATCCTGGTTTAAAGAACCAGACTATTCGTCGAATGGAATTGGTGAAGACGTTTATGAATTTCCTTTTTATGACTCTTTTTCTTTTGCCTGATGGTATGGAGTTTTTTGGTGTTAGAGAAATTTTACAAGAGAGGTTTTTCTATCTTGGGATGATGGTTTGGTCAGTAGTCTTGTTGATATTTTCTTACAGGGATTATCAAAAAACTATTAAGAAGCTAAATTTCGTTTACGCGCAGATCGCGTTTCTAGTTTTTATCGGTTCTCTCTTTAGCTTATAGGGCAGAGCTCTCATTCAAAACAATAAATTTATACTTTATGAAGCCTGCTTCGGCGCATGTGTGGAGTAATTTTTTAAGATAGCTGTAGCGAATACTTTTATCTACGATTAAATTTACTATACCGGAAAATTTCTTGGCCTCAGGACTTGATTTTTGCACTTGATTAATAATCTTACGTTTTTTTACCAACTCATTAAATAGTGGAATAATTCTTTTTCTTCCCTGGTCATACACGGCAGATGTTCTTGATTTGTTAATGTCAAAGATGACATTATCGTCAACCCAAATTGTTGTCGGTGAGACTTGAACAATAACCCCAGGAGAATTAATGGCCTGTGATTCGGAAATGGGTAAAGTTACGCCTTTGGGTACGTTTAATACTACGCCTGAGCTATTATAACTTTTAAGCAAAAAGACAAGCATGATAACTAAAATGTCTAACAATGAAGTAATATCAAGATCAATCAGACCTAACTTTTTCTTGCGTCCCCTGAATCGGATAAGTCTATTGACTCTCATTCAATACTCCCAATTTACCTATGATTGGATGTTGCCAAAAAGTAAATTGCTAAAGAGGTCTTTAATTCTAACTTCCTGCCCATCTTTATCTTTACGATAAAGTGCTTCATCTGTATTTTTTAACATTCTGACTGAGTCCATAATATCGATGATCTGTTGATAATCGATATCAATTTCGGGCTCTAATATAGCAGTATACTCATTAATATTTTTCGATTTAATTTTTACTAGAAAATCATGTAATGAAGCTAGATCGTAATTTTTTGAATTAACTTTTCCTATTCTTTTTATAATTTTACCCGGGATACCTGTTAACACCTCAATAGAGCTTTCTTGCACTCTAATGGTTAATCCTAGAGGAGGCTTGTCATTCTTGGGTGGTGGTGAATCTGAAATTATAGGGACGTCGCTAGGCACTTCAAAAATCTTTATAAAGCTAGCGGACATAAGTAAGAAGAATATAAAAATAAACACACCGTCCAAAATTGGGATTAAGTTTGGTCTGGCCAGTTCATGCTTTTTTGTTCTTCGACTAGGAATTCTGTACATTCAAAATTTCCTTACTCTTGCCCACTATTTTTTGTGCCAAGTATGTCCATCAGCTTTACAGAATACTCATCAATTTCATTTACAATTTTCTCACTCTTATTTGTCAAAAAGGCATGAATCATCATAATGGTGATGGCAGACAGTAGGCCTAAAAAAGTTGTATTCATTGCCTTTGAAATACCAGTGGCCAATAGTTCCGCTTTTTGTGCTGGATCTGCAGCCGCTACAGCTGAAAATGATTCAATCAGACCTTGAATAGTTCCAAGTAAGCCGAAGAGGGTTGAAATATTTGCAATCAGGCCAAGGTAGTTCATTCTGAGCTCGACTCTTGGAATGACTTCTAAAGCTGTGGCATCAATGGCATTTTGGATTTGATCTTGTGCCTGGTTTGCTCTTTTGAGTCCACTTTTTAAGACTCTTGGTAGCATGGCATTTGAACCAGAGCAGGCCCTTATAGCACCCTGAATATCATTTGATAGTATGTGTCTTTGAATTTCATTCATGAAGGAAGGTCCATCGACATCGTAGCTGAATGAAAGTTTCATGAACCTTTCAAGACTGATGGCCACACCTGCCGCCCAGATGAATAGGATGACCCA
>Ga0210057_1007207_pt1 | contig 13568 bp, 14 predicted proteins | sample CryGeyCG2114_010_2_FD_183968 | JGI IMG/M metagenome (GOLD analysis project Ga0210057, IMG submission 183968) | Groundwater microbial communities from aquifer - Crystal Geyser CG10_big_fil_rev_8/21/14_0.10 (SPAdes) (version 2) | ecosystem: Environmental > Aquatic > Deep subsurface > Groundwater ... | reverse complement strand
GGCTGAATTAAGCTGCTTTGTTGAAAAATTTCTTTTCTTTAATTCTGGTGGCTGCTTTGCCGATGCGTGCACGAAGGTAGTATAACTTGCTACGCCTTACATGACCCTTACTTTTGACTTCAATTTTCTTGATTGCTGGAACATTTACTGGGAAGATTTTTTCTACTCCAAGTCCTCCGGTGACTTTACGAACTGTGAATGACATTCCAGACTCGCGATTCTTCTTTGCGATAACAATTCCCTCGAAGATCTGAATTCTGTTTTTGTTTCCTTCAGTAATCTCCTCGTGAACACGAACTGTGTCGCCGACGCTAATTTCTTGATCTAAAATTGTAAAATATTGTGACATAACTTGATTGGCTAGATGTGGTATTGTACTGGATAAACTTCATAGAAGCAACGAGATGCTTCTATACTTTCTTTTTTACTGCCGCTCTCAAATATTCAATGAAAATTGGATGCGGTTTTAAAGGCCTGGATTTATATTCTGGGTGGGCTTGAGTAGCTAAGAAAAATGGATGGTCTTTCTGGGGAAGTTCGATCATCTCTACAAAGAAATTGTCTGGGGACGTACCAGATATAACAAAACCGTTCTTCTCTAGTATCTCTCGGTATTCATTATTAAACTCATATCGATGGCGGTGTCTCTCAGAAATCAGACTCTCCTTTTTGTTCTTAAAGCCATCGTGTTTCGAGTAAATCTGATGTGCTAGAGAACCCGGCTTCAGAACACAGTCATAAGCTCCCAATCTCATACTTGCTCCATCACCCTTGATCTTTTGGTATTTTTCTTCAAATGGGATGTCATGAATGATTGGATATGGTGTATCTGGTCTAACTTCTGAGGTGTGAGCGTCCTTAAGACCAACAACATTTCGAGCAAACTCCACGCTAGCTAATTGCATGCCATAGCAAAGACCTAAGAAAGGAATCTTATTTTCACGAGCATAAGTAATAGCATCGATTTTTCCCTCAACTCCGCGCTCTCCCCAACCGATTGGGACAATAATGCCATCTGCTTTCTCAAGAGCATCAACTGCTTTTTTCTTTTTCTTCTCAAGTTCTTCGGCGTTAATAAAGTCAATTTGTAAATCAACATCTCCATGCCAAGAAGCATAATTCAATGATTCTAAGAGAGAAACGTAGGAATCTTTAAGCTCAAAATCTCCGGTAGCGATGTACTTAGCGATGATGGCGATATTGATCTTCTTAGACTTTGGAGAAGTAATTTTTTCAACAAAGTTTTTCCACTCGCTCAAATCTGCTTTTTTAGCTGGAAGCCCTAGTTTTTTCAGCACAGCTTGATCAAATTTTTGGTCAGCAAAAACTAGGGGCAGCTCATACACAGTGTCACAATCAGGGTTCGAGATAACGTCTTCTTTGGCAAGATTGCAGTAATAAGCAACTTTTTCTTTACGCTTGTCGTCAATGTTGGTTCTGGCTCTGCCGACAATAAAGTCTGGTTGGATGCCGAGCTCATTAAGTTTTCTGACAGAGAGCTGAGTTGGTTTTGATTTTAATTCATTAATGTGGGAAGGATTTGGGAAGTAGGTGACGTGAAGGTGAAGGGTGTCCTTGGGGAATCTAAGCTTCATGATGCGATAAGCTTCGTAATAAATTACGTTTTGGTACTCGCCGGCGGTGCCTCCGAGCTCGACTAGAACAATATCAAAGCCAGCACCTGCTAAAGTGATTCTTTTGATAACTTCTTCTGGCACATATGGCAAAGCGTCAACAGTGGCTCCATCAAAGTGAAGATCTTGGGTTTTTTTAATGACTGAGAGGTAAATTTGGCCAACGGTAGTGAAATTTAGATGGCCAACTTCTTGGGATAGAAAACGCTCATAAGAACCAAGATCTAGGTCTGCTTCTAGGCCGTCTTCGCAAAGAAAAACGTCTCCGTGCTCGACTGGATTAATGTTTCCTGAGTCAAGATTTAGATAATTTTCACACTTAATATTTGTGACACTGTAGCCCTGATTTTTGAGAAGATATCCTAAAGAAGCAGCGGTAATGCCCTTCCCAAGCCCAGAAAGAACTCCGCCAGATACAAAAATGTACTTTGGCGTCTTCTTAGAATTATTGATTTTGGATTTCCCGGTTTCGCTCACGGGGTGGAATTATACAAGTTCTGGAGCCATACCTCAATGCGGGATTATTTTAGAAGTTTTGCGACCTCATTCTCGAGCTTTTCTGACCAAGTCACGCCGTAGGGAAGTCTCATGCGCTGGGGTTCATTTCCATTTGGAATAAGAACAATTACACTTTCGTCACCTTCATGAGATTTGAGTAATGTACCAAGTTTCTCCAGTGTTTCCTGAGAGGTTTTTCTGGGAATAAACAGTTCGTGATCGGCAGACAGAGTTGTTTCTTGATCTGCATCACTCGGTGGCTTCACCTTTTCTAAAATTAATTGAAGCTCTTCTTCTCTATTATCTAACTTGGCTTTTACCAGAACCACGGCATCGCGTCTTAAATCTGCTGAAAACTGATCGTAAATTTTTGGGAAAGCCACGAATGGAAGAGAGCCTGTGCCGTCATCAATTTTGCCGAAAGCCATGAGCTTGCCAGTTTTTTTTGTATTTACTTCGCGAATATCAGTGATGACTCCTCCAAAAAGGAAAGTGGCCCCGGTATGAACGCTTGCGTCAAGCTCAGCGATGGTTTTTGTTGCTCTCTTTGAGACTGCGGTTAGGGCATGTGCCATCGGATGTTCAGTAAGATAGAGTCCAAGAAGCTCTTTCTCGAACGAAAGCAGCTCTGCTTTAGGATATTCATTAATTTTTGGAAAAGTATCTTGCATTTCCTGTGCCGAGTGTTTAATTTTCGAGAAAAGTGTGTCTTGACCTTCGACATCGGAGTTCAGCTGATTAGCAGTTTGTCTGATGGACTCAAGATTCTCGAGCATGCTAGCCCTGGTTCCGAACTCGTCAAAAGCACCGACTTTAATCAGACATTCGAGAGTAGTTTTATTAACTTTTCTACCATCAGTCTCAAATACAAATTGAGTAAAAGAATGAAAGGCACCGACTCGATTTCTCGTTTCAATGATATTGATCAAAGCTTGTTCACCGACGTGCTTAATCGCATTAAGGCCAAAGCGAATCTTGAGACCCTCTAGAGATTTTTCTTCTTTCTCGATCGTAAAGTCACTGTCAGATTTATTAATGTCTGGGGGCACAACGAAGATGCCCATTTTTTTGCAGGTCTCAATGGCATAGGCAACCTTCTCATCTCGATTCATCGAGTGAGATCCAGACTCAACACTCATTAGTGCGGCCATGTACTCGACTGGATAATTAGCTTTTAGCCACGCAGTTTGGTAAGCGATCATGGCGTAACTCGCGGCATGAGGCTTGTTAAAGCCATAGTTCGCAAACGCTTCGATGAAACCCCAAACTTTTTCAGCCACATCCTTGGTGTAATTATTCGCGACTGACTGTGAGACAAAACGGCGTTTATTCTCATCCAAGAGACTCTTTTTCTTCTTACCAATGGCTCTTCGTAGAATGTCAGCCTCACCGAGTGAATAGCCCGCCATAACATTGGCAATTTGGAGAATTTGTTCCTGATAAACCATGATCCCATAAGTCTCTTCAAGAACAGGTTTCAGAGAAGGGTGAGGATACTTAACTTTCTTAGGATTGTGCTTGCCCTCAATAAACTCAGGAATAAGCTCCATAGGTCCAGGTCGATATAGAGCTACCATAGCCATGATGTCAGAAAATTGACTTGGTCTAAGACTGCGCGCTACCCGTCTCATTCCAGCTGACTCGAGTTGGAAAACTCCCATAGTCTCCCCGCTAGAAAGAAGAGAGTAGGTTTTTTTGTCAGTAAGAGGAATGGTTGTTATGTCAATCTTTATACCTTTATGAAGCTCTATCATCTCGATAGCTGTTTGAATCGTAGAAAGATTTCTTAACCCTAAAAAGTCAAATTTAAGAAGACCGATGGCGTCATCAGAAATATTACAATCCAAGGCATACATGTCGTATTGAGTGATAGTTTTGCCAGTTTTTGAGTCTTTCTGAATTGGGGTGTACTCCTGGAGTGGTTTATCTGTAATGATGATGGCCGCAGCATGGACAGACGAGTGACGAATAGAACCCTCTACTTGTTGAGCGAGGTCTATCAGCTTCCTGTACTTTGGCTGCTTATAGTATTCCGCCAGTTCATTAACTGACTCAACTGCGTTCTTCAACGAAACTTTTTTGGCAGGGATATTAGGGATTAGCTTTGCGATCCGATCTGGCTCCTCATAGGGCATGCCAAGAACTCGACCAATGTCCCGAATCGATACTCTAGCTTCCATGCGTCCAAAAGTGATGACGTGAGCGACGTGATCAAAGCCGTATTTTGAAGCAACGTAACTAATAACTTCGTCACGACGATTATCAGCAAAATCCATATCAATATCAGGAGGAGTGGGACGCTGAGGATTTAGAAACCTTTCAAAAGGAAGATCGTGAAACATCGGATCGATAGTCGTAATTCCCAAGGAATAAGAAACAATGGAGGCAGCCGCCGATCCTCTACCTGGACCGACGCCAATGCCTTGTCCTCGAGCCCAGTTCACAAAGTCCTGAGTGATTAGAAAATACGTGGCATAGCCCTTTTCGATAATAACTCCAAGTTCATAATCCATACGATCCTGCAAAACTTTCGTGATGGTGCCGTATTTTTTCTTGAGCCCAGCTTCTGAAAGCTTCTTTAAATAAGTGTTCTCCGTCTCTCCCTCAGGCACATCAAATTTTGGAAAAATAAGTTGACCTGTTGGGATTGTCACATCACACATCTCGGCGATCTTGGCCGTATTTTCTATTGCATCTGGGTACTCATGAAACAGTTCAATCATTTCTTGAGACGACCTCAAATAATAATCGGGAGAGTCCATCATCGTCATTCTGTTTGTGTCTGAAATTAATCTTCTTGTCTGAACGCAAAGAAGTGCGTCCTGGGCTTTGGCCTCGCTAGCTTTGACATAGTGAACATCGTTTGTGGCTACTAAAGGCAAATCAAGTTTCCGCGCCATAGCTACTGACATTTTCGTGAGTTCTTGCTGCTCTGAAACAGCCGGATGAATTTGGATTTCAACGTAAAAGCGGTCTTTAAATGTTTCAGCAAATTTTTTAAATAATTCTTCCGCCGCTTCTTGTTTTCCTTGGCGAAGTAGACGATTAAAAGGACTATTCATACAACCGCTAGTGACTATGACTCCCTCTGAATGTGCAGCTAACGTCTCGAAATCAATTCGTGGTTTATATGAGAAGCCTTCAAAATTAGCGATTGAAACCATGGCCATTAGGTTCTGATAACCTTTGAAATTTTGTGCGAGTAAAGTTAGATGAGCCTGATCGGAACCCATTTTGGTTTGTTTATCTTTGCGAGAGCCCTTGGCGTAATAGGCCTCGAGGCCTATGATCGGCTTAATTCCCTTCCTCTTGCAAGCGTTGTAAAAATGAATCGCACCATGCATGTTGCCATGATCGGTGATGGCCACTGCCTTCTGGCCGTGGGCGATGACTTCGTCGAGAAGTTTATCAATTTTTGAGAGACCGTCTAGTAAAGAATACTCAGTATGAACGTGGAGATGAACGAAATCTTGTTGCATGTGCCGAAAGCTACTCCTCTAAACTCAAGAGTATCGTAGCACGAACAGCGGCTGGATCTAGTTTCTTTCCCGAAACTCTCATAACTTGGCCCATTAGGAAACCTAGGACTTGTTTTTCGCCTCTGGAATATTTTTCTTTGACGTCAGGATTATCTGAAAGAATTTTTTCAATTGTTGTTTTTAATTCGACTGTATCAACGTCTTCCACAGAGTGCAGAGCAGAAAAATCATTGATAGTTTTTTCTACATCTGACTCAACTATAGGCAAAGAAATTTGTTTATTAACCAAAGCTGATGCTAATTTATCTACGGCAACTTTTTTATTTTTAGCGCTAGAAAAAAGAGAATCAAGAATATTAGCTTCTGATGCCGTATTGAAAAGTTTAGAGCCAAATCTTGGTTCTATCTGGTATTCACCTTCCCAGCGCTTGACTATCTGAGTTGGCAATTCTGGCAATGATGCCTTCATTTCATCTATCTGAGCTTGGGTAAATCGAACGGGAGGTAAGTCTGGGTCTGGAAAATAGCGATAATCTTCGGCTTCTTCTTTACTTCTCTGAGAGAAAGTCTCTTGAGTAGTCGTGTTCCAACCAAGGGTCTCTTGCTGGATTTCTTCTCCAGCAATAAGCTTCTTTTCCTGACGCTTCATCTCAAAATTAATGGCCTGTTCCATAAATTTAAATGAGTTGATATTTTTAAGTTCTGTTTTATATGATGGCAAGCCACTTTCTCCAACTGGTCTAAGCGATACATTTGCTTCAAGCCTCATGCCACCCTGATCCATGTCGCAGTCAGAGATCTCTAAGTATCTGAGTAATTCGCGCAGCTTCTTGCCATACTCTTTGGCTTGTTCTGGAGAATGAATATCGGCTTCGGTAACAATTTCAATTAATGGTACACCACCACGATTAAAGTCGATGAGACTGACATCTTCACCATTAATTTTTTTGTGAAGCAGTTTTCCCGTGTCTTCTTCTAAGTGAATCCTATGAATCCGAACTGTGCCAAGACTAGTCTCAAGCTTCCCGTCATAACAAAACGGCAAATCATACTGACTAATCTGATAACCTTTTGGAAGGTCTGGGTAGAAGTAATGTTTGCGATCGAACTTTGAAAAAAGATTGATCTTGCAACCAAGTGCTAAACCGAGCTTTATTGTCCACTCGATGGCTTTTTTATTTGCCACAGGTAAGGCTCCAGGAAGAGCGAGACAAACAGGACAGGTGTGAGAGTTAGGCTTTTCGGCTCCAAAAGGATCGTTCTTACAACCGCAGAACATTTTTGAAGCTGTTTTTAACTCAGCATGAACTTCCATGCCACAGACTAGCTCGTATTTATTATCAGTCATTATTTCTCCAAGAATTCCAACTTGTGGCTTTTTCATAGGCGTCGCCGAACTGGATAACTAAATCTTCTCTCCAGGCAGGGGCAACGATGTTTAAGCCAAGAAATAAATTCGTTTCGGGATCTCTAAACACTGGAACATTAATTCCAGGCAGACCACAGATTGAACTTGGTTCTTGCAACATGTCTGCTAACTCACCAAACATTGAAGAACTCTCACTTGCTCCTATTTTTTCAGCAAAGGTTGGGGAACTAGCACTGATAAGCACATCATATTTCTTAAACAACTCATCATAATCCAGGGCAAATTTAGCTCGCACCTTCTGAGCAGTTAGATAGTATTTATCAGCATAGCCTTTACGGAGAGCATGTGTTCCTAACATAATTCTCCTTTTGGCTTCATCACCGAAGAAAGAACGATCATTTCCGTATCTAATACCTGTATATCTAGCCAAATTACTACTTACCTCAGCTCTCTGAACAATCGTATAAACGCTAATCGCATAATGAGGATCCATAGCCTCGGCATACTCCACATTTGCCCCAAGACTTTCAAAAATGCCAGCAGCCTTATCAATATGAGGCCGCACTAGCTCCAAACCCTCAAGATCTTGATAAAGAACGCCAACTCTCAAGTCGGAAACTTTTTTATCAATGCTTTTGACAAATGATGGCGGCTTATCTGGATTGCTGGTTGCGTCAAAAGGATCATGGCCTGCCATGACATCTAAAAGCATTGCTGCATCTTCCACAGTTTTAGCAATTGGACCTGGAGAGTCTGTGGATGAAGCCATGGCAGCGATACCATAGCGACTCACCCGACCGTAAGTAGGTTTTAAGCCCACAACTCCGCACCATGCTGAAGGCTGTCTAATAGATCCAGCTGTCTCGGTTCCAATGGCAACGACGCAGGTATCTGAAGCAACAGCGGCAGCGCTTCCACCAGACGATCCACCTGGTAAGAAATCAGAATTTCTTGGATTTAAGGTTCTTCCAAAAGCCGAGGTTTCTGTCGATGAGCCATGAGCCCAAGCATCTAAATTCGTCTTACCAAGAACTACGCCTCCAGCATTCTTGACTTTTTTCATAATCGTCGCTTCGTATGGCGGTCTGTATCCTTCCAAGAGCTTTGACGAAGCTGTAGTGGGAAAATCTAAAGTACAAACGTTATCTTTAACGGCGATTGGCAATGAAGCGAGAGCTCCTTCTTGACCCGATGCTGGATCCTCAAGATGTGAAAGGAACATGTTTAGATCACCATTAACTGCTTTTATCTGATTAATGCAAGCCTGCTGAATTTCAGAAGCCTTGACTTGCTTTTCGGAGACAAGTTTTTGAGCTTTCTTAAGAGTTAGCTTATTTAGATCAGTCATTATGGAGGATCCTCGGGACAACAAAGTAACCATCGTGTGTTTTTTTAGCTTGGCTTAAAGAATCTTTTTGAGACAGCATTCTGTCGTTTTCAACAATATCTTCTCTTAAAATATTCTCAAGACCAGTCGTGTGGTGAGCTGGCTCAATATTTTTAGTATCGATTTCGGACAGGTTATTAATAACTCCAAGAGTTTCCTCGAAATCTTGAGCAATATTCTGAAGCTCAGCTTCACTCAACGGAATATTCGCCAGATGCGCAATCTCATCAACTAGTTTTTTTGAAATTAAGGAGCTCATACCAAGCCCTTAAGCGCAGCTATTCTCTGCTCCACGGGGGGATGGGTTTGGAACAAACTAGCAAACAAGCCAACTGCACCATGAACATTTTTGAGAGGATTAGAAATATAGAGATGTGCAGTAGCTTTATTAGCCGCCTCTAATGGTTCTTTATCTTGAGAAATCTTTGCTAGAGCTCTAATTAGGCCTTCGGGATTTTTGGTCATGCTCACTCCCGAAGCATCAGCAAGAAACTCTCTTTTTCTAGACACCGCTAACTGAATAAGCTGGGCAATTAGAGGTGAAAGTAAAGCTAAAAACATCCCAACGGCAAACATGATCACCTTGAGCTGACCACCTTCTTTATTATCACTTGAATCCCTACCACCCCAAAAAGTCATTCTCAGAGCCCAGTCTGACAAAAGAGCGATCATTCCAACCAAAATAGTTACAATCGACATCAGTCTAATATCGTAGTTTTTGACATGAGAGAGTTCGTGTGCGACTACCCCCTCAATCTCGGGTCTCTCAAGTCTGTTCAACAAACCAGTCGTTGCACATACTACTGCGTGTTCTGGATCCCTACCTGTAGCAAAAGCATTCATGGCTGAATCATCAATCACATAAAGCCTTGGCATCGGCAATCCTTGCGACTGAGCAAGGTTCTCAGTCACAGTATAAAAATCGAAGAACTCTTCTCTCTTCGCAGGTCTGGCTTTTGAGATTCCCAAAATGACCTTGTCTGACCACCAATAAGAAGCAAAAGACATCACTCCCGACACAATTAGCGCCATCCCGACCATATCCAGTCCATAGCCAAAGCCGTAGGCGATAGCATAGGAAGCAACTCCCACGAAAAGAGTAAAAGCTGTGATAACAACCCACGACTTGATCTTGTTGGTCTGAGCTAACTGATAATGTGTCATGGCGAGGTGAGACTAAAGGTCAACGGACACATCTTTCATTTCAGTCTGGCTAGTTTGGACATGCTCTCCAGCCTGAGGTGTATCTAGACCTTTTTGTTCTTCAAATTTGAACATGCTAGCGACGATATTCGATGGGAAAGTGACCAACTTCACATTGAACTGTTGAGCTAAATCAATGACAGTTCTTCGCGCGTACATGAGCTTATCTGCTGTATCACTGAGTTCCTGCATAAAGCGCATAACTGTCTGATCAGACTTAATCTCTGGATTATCTTCGACTGCGACCGCAATCTTTGGCATCATTGTCTGAATTTGATCAATTGCCTTCTCGATATCGACCATATTTCCTGACTGGGATGCTTTTGTTGCTGAAGTGCGAGCATCAGTCAGCATGCCAAAAATCTCTTTTTCCTGCTTCATATAACCTTTGACCGAAGCCTGAAGGTTGGGAATAAGAGAAGCCTGTCTCTTGAGCTGATTACCAATTTCTTGGATACTGGCTTTGATCTGGGTTTTTAGTCTTTGAAGGGTGTTGTAGACACCAAGCACATACATGCCGATGACCAAAACTGCGCCTATTAGAATGAATGGATACGCTAACATATGAATCTCTCCTTATAAGTAGTATACCGCAGCGGGACTCTCTGTCTAGTTCTTGGCAAACACAGGCCTATTCCGTATAATCATCACACTCGTGGACCCGTGGTGTAGTGGTTAACATGCTTCCCTGTCACGGAAGAGATCACCGGTTCGATCCCGGTCGGGTTCGCAAGAGCGGATATTTTCCCCATTTAGTCTAAAGTACTAGGCTAAATTAGCAGTTCCATCCACAAGCTGATCTTACGTTGGTAGTTCGTTGAATAACATACCAAAAAGTTGCTCCTGTCTGCGTACATTATCCGCGTCTATCAACAATTCTTCTAAGTGTTCTAAGAATTACTGCGCATATCTGAATGCAAGCTTTGAATCGATCTCACTTTTAATCCAGTTGTACCAAGACTGTCTAGATATTTGACAAGCTTTAGCAATCTCTGTGATGCTAGTTACCTGTAACTGCAGGCTCGTTTCTAACCATACGATCATCGCTGGAGTAGGTTTAAATGAGGTTAATTTTGTAAAGCTGCTTGTCTCCATAACTCAATTATGGAAGCCTGGGAAGACAATCTTTACAAACTGCTCATTAAGATACCGAATCGACAACCTTGAGCAACAGCGACCACACGGCTATAATTACGCCAGTGTTGCTGAGTAAGCACATCAGCAGATCAATAATCAACTATTGATTCTGTTTTGAATTGAAAGAAAAGCTATGGTCCTAAGCCTTCTCCTAGTTGCTGTAATTATCTTCGTTTTGTGGATTTGGGATTCAAGTCTAGAAATGAAACACAGAAAAATGTATTGGGAATGCATGGACATTGAAGAAAAGTTGACTCCAACACAAAAAGAGCTTTTTCATTCAACAAAAATTTATTCTGTATACCACAACCTTGGTAATGCTCCGGGGCGCGAGTTTGGATCTATCTTTAGTCAAATAGCATGGTTGCATGACAATTCATCATTAAAGAAAATAAAGAACGTCCTAATCAAGATAGCCTCAGATAAATATGAAGAGCCGCAATCGTGATTAGTGCTATAAATGCTATATCTGATTGGCTTCAATTAAATTACGATCTGATAATCAGCTTGACAATACAAGTCTTTATTGCATATCATGTTTTTTTCTTATCCAAAAGATTATCAAGCAGGGAAAGATTAAAACAAAAAGAAGCAATCCAAAAAAAGGTAAATAAGTTGTTCTCGAAAATTAGTGCCCTTGAGGGTAGTCGTGAGGTGTATTTAGTTAATATTGGGAGATACTTTAATGATTACCCAGCGAATAATCTTAAAGTCGGTGGATACTCACACATTAAAGCCGAGATAAAAAGTTGTAGGTTTGATGGAATTGAGTTTTTTGCTGAAATGCCTAGGGCTGTATATAAAAAAACAGATGGGCATCTGTCATTCAAAGGAACAAAGAGTGAAAGATGCTTCGATGTTTATCCAGTAGGATTAGTTCCTTATGAGTGGATTGAGGATATCGACTTAACAGGTGATGAATTTGCATATGCTCCTCTATTCTATTGTCATTTTAAAGGAAAAATATATTGGAAACTTTGGAGAAGGTGGTTGCCCTATGGGTATCCATACCAAAGCATAAGCTATTATAAATTGGATGATTCTTTCCAAGAAAAAAACCAACCATTTGACATGAAGTATCAGAGTTTAAAAGACACGATATCTGAATCATGATTCTAGCTACTTATTTCAGTGGATAGGATCAACTAACTTATTTTGAAAAAAAATCAGACATCTCTAAGAAATTCTGATGATCAGTTTCCAACAAATTTATAAAGTTGGAAAAGTGTTCTTTGTTGTAATGTAATTCTTTCCATGTAGAAATAGAAATCCACTCGCTTTCTTCATTAAAAGAAAAGGTGGATATGTTGCTTTTTACATTTACATGATTTAACAAAGAAAAAAATCTCTCTTTGTCATTCATAACTTTTTTTATATTATCCTTCGTCAGAGACAAAATGGAGTATACGTATGCAATCTCAGCATCAAGCTTTGCCTCAAATACTAAATTGTTTTTGATCTTATGCTTCACTAATATTAATGTTTTCTTTTCTTCATCAATGTATTCAGCCTCCTGATAACCAAGAAACTCTAGGTGGTCAACCATTGATTGCAATGCACTATTAGCAATTATCATTTTGCCTCCTTTTCTAGATTAATAAGAATTTTTTCACTTTTATTATTGGGAATTTTCACATGACAAATAACATCTTTTTGGAAACTACGCGTCTCAAGCTCTTCAATAAATAAATCTCTTAGCTTAGGATTAACACTTATAACTCTTTTGTTTATTTGTTCATCCTCTAGAAATTGTTGGACAACGCTTCTGGCTAAAAAACGAACTTCAGAATTTACGTCTGTCCCAATGTTATCTGTCTTTTCAATCAGAAGCTTATTGATAAAATATTTATTAACTCCCCATACCACAAAGGACCAAAAAATAGCATTTATAAGTGAGTCAAAAAAGTAATTTTCATTTATAAAGTATGAGAAAAAAAGAACTATTCCGAATGTGATCCAAAATGACTTATTGTTTCCTGGATTTGTGAATAAACTTCTCACACAAGAATTCTATCATTATTTATCGAATACTCACATGGCGAAGCAAACCCATTGCTGCAGCTGCAAAAAAACTTACCTCTAAATTAATATTAGTTCAACTAACCTTGAGGTACTAATGCAGGCGAATATCCAATGTCCTCAGGTGTAAACCAGCGACCCATTGTCTCCACAATTCTCCAAAGTGAGATGCTAATCTGTTCCACGTAATTCTGGTCGGGTTCGCAAGATAAAAAAAAGACCAACATGGTCTTTTTTTTATTTTATGATCTCAAAAATGAATGAACATGCGCAAAGTGCATCGTTCGTGCCGCCAAGTTGAGAAGCAACTTGGGTAATACCCGAAGGGTGATCCCTGTTCACTTTGATAAATAGATAAATATTTACTTATAGCTCTTTATTGTGATTCTTCGTCACCATAATGAAAGATTTCATTACGATCTTTTAATATTCTTTCTAAAACTTCGAGAGTCTGTTGTTCATAAGATAAAACTACCTCTGCCAAGCTATTTTGAGCTACATCTTTGGTGAGTTCAGCAATAATCTGTTTCTTCCTTAACGCTAGTTGCTCAGCCTGCACACTGTCGATTGGTGCTGCTTGAGTTGCTCGATCGGTGTGTCGAATAATTGGTCCCAGTTCTTCGTCTCCCATTTTGCCTCCTCGTTTATAATAAGCAACCCCGATGCAGAGCATGCGGGGTATTGTGCATTTCTTAAATAGAATCAAAGAGACCAGTGTTGGTTCTGTGTAATTGTGTATACCTTTTACCTTGATTTTTAACGTAACTACTGATTACAGATTCGTTACCGTGTGCTCCTACTGAAGAGATGTAGTAACCAGACGTCCACAAATTGCTTCCTAG
>Ga0210057_1007205_pt1 | contig 13569 bp, 17 predicted proteins | sample CryGeyCG2114_010_2_FD_183968 | JGI IMG/M metagenome (GOLD analysis project Ga0210057, IMG submission 183968) | Groundwater microbial communities from aquifer - Crystal Geyser CG10_big_fil_rev_8/21/14_0.10 (SPAdes) (version 2) | ecosystem: Environmental > Aquatic > Deep subsurface > Groundwater ... | reverse complement strand
CTTCTTCGAAGTCGCTCTTCTGAGAACGATATTTATCTCGAATTCGCTGATGATTCTCACGGGCTTCCTTAAGTTCGTCTATTAAGTCACGTCGTTCTTTTACGAGATCAGGCATTTGTTCCTTAGCAGACCGACCCTGTTGCGAATAAAAAGAAGCACTGCTATGGTCGCCATTTTCGAATGACTGGGACGCCCGCTCGTATGAATCTTTCATCTCATTAAACAATCGATCGTGCTCATTTTTTAGGTGCTCAATTCGGATTTCCGTTGCTATTTTGCAGGGTTGTTAGATGGTCCCACGAGCGGTCTAGGTCTCTTCTACAATTCTCTTTACGCTCCCAAAGATTGTTCATATCATGACCAAGCCGATCAAGCTCATCACTAGCGAACATTTGCTCACACTCCCTAGCTATAGAGGTTCAGTCGAAGACATCGACATGAGCATAATCTACCCTTCATCATAAAAATTGTCAATATCAACATCGAGACCGTTGAAAAAGGTTCTCTATTGTCATCCCGACCTATGTGGAGGGATCCCTTACTTGGTTAAGAGATTCCTCGGCTTCCGCCTTGGCTCCCGTCTGGGCTCGTCCCAGCCGAGACCGACGGCGAGACAGGTCGCTCGGAATGACACAAAAAGGCATAATCTTGATGTTTTTCAACGGTCTCCCGCCATAGAGTAATCTCTTTGTATAAATAGTTCGGTTACTATATAGCGATATTTACAAGGATTTACCATTTAATTTATTACTCGTATATGTTATTCTTTATGATATGTCAGGACACTCAAAATGGTCTTCCATTAAACACAAAAAAGCTCTCACCGATGCCAAAAAGGGAAAAGTATTTTCCAAATTAGCATCGCTCATTAGTATTGCTTCCAAACACGGTGGCGATCCCGCCATGAACCCTAATTTGCGGGTTTATTTAGACAAAGCGCGCCAAGCGGGGATGCCCAAAGAAAATATCGACCGAGCGATAAAACGGGGGACAGGAGAACTCGGCGGTGCAACCCTAGAAGAGGTGGTGTATGAAGCGTATGGTCCGGGTGGCGTGGGGATTATTATAGAAGGCGTTACCGATAATAGAAACAGAACCGTTGCAGAGATTAAAGCGGTGCTCAATAAATACAATGGGCGGTTAGCAGATACGGGTGCGGTGAGTTACCAGTTTGATACAAAAGGAATAATCGTTGTCGATGTGCGTGATGCATCAGCGGATGAGATATCACTGTGTGCCATAGACGCAGGTGCGCAGGATGTTGTTGAAGAAGATGAGAATATAATCGTCTACACTAAACCAAATGAACTCGAAAATACTAAAAAAACGCTCGAAGATAGTGGCTACTCTGTCCAATCGGCAGAGGTATCGCTCGAACCCCATACAACCGTGGCTATAACTCCCGACAAATCACAGACAATAGAAAAGTTACTCAACCAGTTAGATGACCTTGACGATGTTACCAGTGTTTCTACAAATGCACAGATCGATTAGGAGAAAAATACTACCGTTTAGTTTTTGCTTTTCGCCGAGCAATTTCTATAATTATAAACCCGAAGAATAATATAAAACCTATCGCAACAATCGCCACATGGTATATGGCATACTTGCGCCAAATGACGATAATAATGCCTGCGAGATACAGATTAAAGATATTAAAGATAAGTGATCCAAGTGTGGTCCACACGATAAAGGGAATAAGTGCAACTTGGGAATACCCGGCGACAAATGAACTCCATGGACGTATATACCCAATAAAACGTGTAGTAAATACTGTCGCATCACCATAGGTCGCATACCATTTTTTAAGTGTTGTATCGATATTGGTAAATCGATGATTTTTCGCAACGTGTTTTGTAAAAAATTCTTCTCCCCATCTGCCGATAAAATACGCAACCGTTGCGCCGACAACATGTCCCAGCGTAAGAATAAAGAGCATCAATACATAGGGGATAATGTTGCGATTTATGAGATCTTGCCCAATAAGATACCCGATTTCGGTTGGTAACGGGATGCCGATGTTTTCTACAAACATGCTCATAAATACCCCGACAACTCCCAGAGATGCAAAAAGATGATACACAGAAATAGCAATCTGTTCGATCATAACGTTTCTCCCAAGTCCACAAGGAATAGCTCATTTTTACGAATCAGAGATCGCATGAGATTACCAAGTATCGGCACACGTAGTTGGCTGGTATATTCTTCAACCGCTTCTTTTTTTTGAGTTACTTGATCTGGTGTGAGCATATATCGTAGCCACTGTGTATCGACACTTACCAAGCGAATAGGAGGGAGGAGATACATATCAGGGCGATACTTTTTTGATTGGGGAAAGCGCGGTTCGTGAATCAAATATTGATAGTTTATTGTAACACGATTGGTCTGCGTTGACACAATATCATGGACAGTTTTCCCAACCATGGCATGGTCGGGGTGTTCGTCATACATATATGAATAGATAAGAAAATCTGGTTTCAGCGTATCTATCTGTTTTTGCACATCACGGGTAAGATCATCTGGAGATGTTGTAGTAAGTTTCCCGTCTTGATAATTAAGATAGATGAGATTGCGCGACGGGACACCAAGTCGCGATGTTGCATTTTGGAATTCACTATAGCGTGCATCCTTAAGATGACGTTTATCGCCATCGGTGACAAGAACGATATATACCGACGCGCCATTATATATACTTTTCGCGATATATCCGCCAGCGCCAAGCGTTTCATCATCGGGATGAGGAGAAAACACAACAACCGTTTGATTTTTCTGAGGGAGTGTCACGTCGTTTAAAAAATAGATAGTGCCTTGAGGCATTATGGTATTATTACTTAAAAAAACAAATCCAAAAAATAGTAGTAATCCTGCGATCGCAGAAAGTATAAAGGTTCGTATATTGATTTTACGATCGGGCGCAAAGTGTTTCATATATTGTTTGTATTGTATCAAAACTTTTGTCAATTTGATGCGATGACACTTTTTCGAGTGAATGTTTTCGCATCGCGTGCATGCGGGTAGAGTCGCCAAGTATTTTTGTTATAAAAGTCCCACACGACGTGGCATCTCCCGGTTCGAAAAGATAACCGTTTTCTCCATGAGTAACAAGTTCGGGCAACGCCCCTGCACGCGCTGCAACTATCGGTAAACCCGATGCCATCGCTTCGAGTGTGACGATACTTTGTGTTTCTATGGGGGATGGATGCACAAAAACTGACGCTATTTGATAGAGTATAGGCAGGTCATCGCTCGCATTATCAATCCACCCAAGCCACTCTATGGCATGGTCAATATTAAGTGCGCGCGCGAGTGCATGCAACTGTTTATTCTCACCGCCATCGCCCGCAATGATAAAATGTGCTTGTGTATGTTTAAGCACAAAAGGAATAGAACGAATAAACACATCTATTTGTTTGTCTATATCGAGTCTTCCCACATATAACACGCACGGACTTCGTGGAATATGATATTTAAGCAAAAAATTCGATGGGTTTGACCAACTATAGAATCGATCAATGTCGACACCGTTTGATATTGCATACAGAGGTGTGGTGATCCCCCACGAGGATAGTGTCTGTAACACGGTTTGCGTCGGGCAGATTACCGCGTCGCATGCGTTGTAAAACCGTGTCAGGTATTTTCGAAGAAGCGTATGAATAAGTGGGTGAATAATTTTTAATACTTTTATGTATGACGTTACGTAATCGAGATTAAAATGATTATGTGCGACGATAGGGACGTGGTGTCGACGCGCCGTTTTTTTGAGTATCGAACAGATCGATGTCGGGTCTTGTATGTGCACGATATCTGGTTTTATCTTTATATATTCGCGCACAATTTCTTGTTGTGCCATAAATGCGACGCGAAAGGTTTTTCTAAATGGATTGGGAATTGATTGGAACCGAATTACGCTTAAGTCTTTAAAGCGCGTATCTGTATACGTTTTATATGTTTCGCTTGGGGCAAATACAAAAACCTGATGTCCCGCTTTGGCGAAGTGGTGTGCCAGATTTTCTGTTACAATGGCAACGCCAGAGATATTCGGGGAAAATGATTCTGATCCGATAATAATTTTCATATGATAGACTTTTATAGTAGCATAGTTTATACATACTTTGGAGGGACTAATGATATATTTTGGTATTGACCCAGGGACAGCACGGTGCGGATGGGGTGTTATCATTAAAGAGGGGAGCACACTTTCGTGTGTTGCATATGGCTGTTTAGAGCCCCAAAAGGATGTTATCCCGGGAGACCGTTTACTCGAAATTTATACTCAACTAGGCAAGTTAATCAAAAAATACAATCCTGATGGTATAGGTGTTGAAAAATTATTTTTTTCAAATAATGCAAAAACAGTTATGTCTATCGCAGAAGTGCGCGGGGTGATACTTCTTTTAGTTCGTCAGCACAAACACATTGTATTAGAATATACGCCATATCAGATAAAGCAAGCAGTTACAGGGTATGGCAATGCAGATAAAACCCAAGTTCAAAAAATGGTAAAAATAATTTTAAATCTTCAAGAAATTCCCAAACCCGATGATGCTGCCGATGGCTTAGCTTGTGCTATCACTGCCTCTCAAACTAGGCAACTTAGGTCACAATATAAGTAATATGAAATGGATAAAATCTTAAATAAATACCTCAAAACAATAATTAAAGCGAGACTCTACAGCTCGGAAAATAATCTGAAATTCTATTTGATTTTTTTATTTAAGGATATAGAATTTTACAATAAAAATGTATTAGATATCGGTGGTGGTTCCGGGATATTTAGTTTTTATGCAGCCAGTAGGGGAGCCAGAAAAGTCATTTGTCTTGAACCAATAGCGGAGGGCTCTAAGGATAATATGGAAGAAAAGTTTAGGCAAGTAAGAGTTGCTTTAGGGCTGTCCGGGAAAGTTAAATTTGTAAAGTCAACGCTACAATTTTATAACGCTGGGCGACAAAAATTTGATGTAATAATTTCACATAATTCCATTAATCACTTAGATGAAAAAACGTGTATAAACTTAAGCCGTAGTAGTTATGCCAGAAAAAAATATCAGAAAATATTTTTGAAGTTACACAGTTTAGTGAACGATAATGCACAGCTTGTTTTCATAGCTAATTCTAAATATAATATTTTTGCATTTTTACATATAAAAAATCCATTTGTGCCCGCCATTGAGTGGGATAAACATCAATCGCCATATTTTTGGGCATCATTACTGGAAAAGGTTGGATTCAAAATGGTTAATATCAGGTGGAGCACATTTAACCGTTTATACTTTTTAGGGCGATTGTTATTGGGAAATAGATTTGCATCGTATTTTTTGAGTAGCCATTTCTGCTTAACAATGAAAAAGTAATAAGCTTATTTTACTTTTTCTGTTATCTGCTTTATAGTCAAAATATGATTAGTTGGATAAAGGGTAAAATTATCGACCTAGTTCCCGGCTCAGTTATTTTAGAGAACCAAGGGATTGGCTATAAAATATTTGTGTCTGTTTCGGATATCAAAAAGGGGAGCAGTATTGAACTTTTTATCTATCAATACCTCAAAGAAGATAGAAATGAACTATTTGGTTTTAAAACAAAAGACGAAATGATGGTCTTTAAACTGTTACTTCAAGTTTCGGGGGTTGGACCAAAACTTGCTTTGGTTATTATCTCCCATTTACCTGTCGGTGATATACAAAGCGCAATTGTTGGCGAAAACCCTGCGTTATTCCAATCGTTACCCGGAGTTGGACCAAAACTTGCGGCAAAGATCGTTGTCGAACTTAAAAATAAATTATCATCTGAATCGATAGATATATCACATTTTTCAAAACACAACGATGTAGTAGACGGGCTTATGCGACTTGGGTATTCACAGGGTGAGATAGGAGGCATTTTATCAAAGATACCAGAAGATGTGACCGAGCAGAGTGAACAAATTCGTCTTGCGCTACAGCTTTTGTCCCATAAAAATAACCTTCGCTAGTTGACACAAATGTATGTGTGTAGGACAATAGATATGAAAGGGAGGGTCGTGTGAAACATAGAAATCGTCTCTCTATATATATAGTGGGTTTTATGTGCGCATTCGCATTTGTGAGTGTTGTGCATGCACAGTCATCTGCGGCAACAAATGATGGGACGACATCGGTTCCGTCATTGCCCGATAACGATTCTACTCTTGTTGATCCGGCAACGGCAGACTTTTCGAGTGATGTGCTGTCGGAAGATTTTACTACCGATGGGTCGGGCGATGGGACAACCACATCGACGGATACAACGGATACGATAGAAGATACGACAACCGACGCAATAGATTCTTCGGCAACATCAACAGCAACATCAACCACAACCACAACCGTAACTCCAACAACAACGACAGTTACCGATACACCTGCAGGACCAGTTGGAGAAAGTGTGTTTTGGGTAGCATTCTTTGGAATTATTTTGGTATTACTCCGTGCTCGGGGGTTGTTCCAGAAGAAAAGCAGTGGTGCTTCTGATGTCTACTAGAGAAAAGGTCCTTATCGGGATTATCGTTCTTTTGCTCGTTGTGGGGACAGGGAGTATCGCATGGTTATTTCTTTCTGGTCGCGCGCGGTCTAACGCCGATGTTACTGTCTCGCCCGCGCCCGCGCAAACGAGCACAACGACCCAAAAAACAACCGATACAACACAAACCACTACTACAGATAGTGTAAAATCAGCAACGCCTGATGTTAAACTTTCACTCGTGCCTGGGTTTAATCTTATTGCGATCCCCTATATCCTTTCTCCATCAGATGGGAAAAGCGTTTTCTACCAACTCGATTCAAAAGAAGCGTATTATATAGACTCTCAAGGGAAATGGATCTCGCTCTTTGATAGTGGCACGGTATCACCCGGATCTGGTTATTGGGTAAAAGCAACCAACGCACAATCGTATACAATACCTGTTGCTACAAAGGCGATACCAATAGATGCACCGTTTACCATTACACTTAAAAAAGGGTGGAACGCTATCGGCAACCCGTTCCCACAAGATGTGGTCTGGAACCCGGTTATCAAAACAAGCAAAGGGACTACGGATTTTGCAAAAGCTGTAGAAGCAAAAATTATTACAGTTGCCTATGTATCTGACCCCGTCACCAGAGAATACACAACGGTAAACGCCAAAGATACAATCAAAAAGTTTGCCGGCATGCTTATCCAATCAGGGGGCGATGTCGATCTCATCCTATCGCCATAAGAGGAGACAGAAATGTCACTTCACAAAAAAACGCAATCATTTCTTGGAATACTGTCAGTCGTTGCACTTTCTGTTTTTGGGACGGGGCTGTATGTCTTGCAACAAGGGTCAATCGCGTTGCAGGCAGATGTGGTGACTGATAACGAGGCGCAACCGAGTGTATCTCTCGCCGTTTCATCCGCTCAACTTAATGTTGGTGCGTCTGGATTGTTAACTATCTCTGGTAATAACTTTTCGACCGTTCCGGTCACCGGAGGAACGCTGGCGATTGCATTTCCGCCTAACCTTATTGCGGTTACTACGGTAACTACAGACGGTGGGGTGTTAGATACCCCCTATTCTCAAACTATCGATAATGCAACGGGTCTTGTAATCCTTACCTTTCTCCCCCCAGCAGGAGTGACCACAGATGGCTCAATTGCAAAAATTGGCTACACTGCGCTCCAGCCTGGATCGGTGACTTTCAGTCTCATTACGGGTCAACCTGAACCAAACGACACAACGGGGTTTACCACGCTGTCTGATGTCCGCGTTCCCCCGCTCTTTCTTGACACATCATTTACTATTTTGTAATCATACAAGCATTATGGATCTCAAAACGTCGATTTCTCACATTGCGGGGGTAGGACCTGCATACGATGCGGTATTTAAAAAACATGGCATTTACTGCGTCAATGATCTTCTATGGAATATACCGTATCAATATATCGATGCAACATCTCCCACACCTATTTTGCACTGTCAACTTGATACATCAGTCGTTATCCGTGGGGTCGTTCGGAGCGTCCGATCATATTCAACTGCACGCAGACATATTGGCGTTGTCGAAGCGATATGTGCCGATGAAACAGGAGAAATACCCATCATATGGTTTAACCAACCATATATTCAACGGACACTCCATGAGGGAGATTCAATTATTGTTTTTGGTAAAGTTCGCTACGACTTTTCTGCGCGCCGTAAAACGCTCACATCCCCCCTGCTTCTTAAAAAAACGGCACTCCTGCCCGTATATCACGAATCCAAACGGCTTACGTCTGTTGGTATACGAAAAATTGTTACATCGGTGATCGACCAGTGTTCTCCAGCAACTGACCCTCTCCCCCCGCCCTATCTGCAAAAATATTCACTCATGGGCTTATGGCAGAGCTTAAAAGAAGTGCATCTGCCAACGTCGAACGCGTTGTTGGTGCGCGCACAGCACCGGCTCGCACTTGAGGAACTTATCCGTGTTTCGTGTCAATTGCGCTTACAGCGACCAAAACATTCCGATGCGCCTGCATGCACGCTCGATATCCCTCTTATTAAAAAATGTATCGCTCATCTCCCATTTACACTCACCTCGGCACAAAAAATTGCTGCGTGGCAGATTATGCAAGACGTAGCACGTTCAACGCCAATGAGGCGGTTGTTGATGGGAGATGTCGGGAGCGGAAAAACAGTTGTTGCGGCGCTGGTATCACTTGTTGCTGCACGAAGTGGATATCAATCATTATGGCTTGCTCCAACAGAAGTGCTTGTCGGGCAACATGTAAAAACCCTGTCAGATATTGGTAAACCGCTTGGGCTCACCATTGGCGTATATACGCGAACAAACAAGAAAGCAGATTTTGAAAATAATGATATTATTGTTGGCACACATGCGCTTCTTAATACGGCGATCCCCTATTCTCGCGTCGGTCTGGTCGTCGTTGACGAACAGCACCGTTTTGGGGTGAAACAGCGTGCACATCTGGCATCACTCACGCACCCCACGCCTCACCTTCTTTCTATGACAGCAACCCCCATTCCTCGCTCGCTCGCGCTCACACTCTACGGTGATCTCGATATCTCGCTTATCGCCGAACAACCACTGCATCGCAAAAAAATTGAAACACATATTATCCACCATACGAAGCGAGAAAAAGCATATGAATATATTCGCGCAACAATCGCCAAAGGGCATCAAGCGTATATTGTTGTGCCACGCGTCGATTTGGTAGAAAATATACCGGAATCACTTTTTGATACCGATACCAAATCGGTAAAAGCAGAGTATGAACGACTTAAAAAAGACGTATTCCCCAATTTCCGGATAGGAATTCTTCATGGCAAACTTACATCGAAGATTAAATTGGAAACAATGGAGAAGTTTAAAAAAGGATTGCTTGATATTTGCGTAACCACGACGGTGATAGAAGTGGGTATCGATGTGCCCAACGCAACTGTTATGATGATAGAAAATGCGGAACAATTTGGACTTGCGCAGTTGCATCAACTCCGTGGTCGGGTTGGCAGAAGCACGTTTCAATCATATTGTCTGTGTATCTCCAGCATCGATGATGCACAGACATCTCGTCGGCTTACGGCACTGACCACATGCGATAACGGGTTTGAACTTGCAGATATTGACCTGCGCCTGCGTGGTCCGGGAGCATTGACGGGGTTGCAACAATCGGGATTCCCCATGCTTAAACTTGCACGGTTATCCGATGCACCGCTCTTGCACAAAGCACGCGAAATAGTAGATAATTTAATTCGCGACGGTATACCAGATGATTACAAAGCAACAATGACCGACGCACCACTTCATGGAGAATAATGGAAACAATACATGCGTTCATAGAGAAATATAAAATGATCATCGGTATTGCGCTACTTGCGGGTGCAACTGCCGGTGGAGTATATATACTGCGACCGCAAGAAGCACAAACGGATATGGACTATATTAAAGCGCTTGAACAACGGTTAAACAACGTGGAGAAAAAGCTCGATGCACTCGGGCAAGTAAAAGGGGAAACGGTGCAAGCTACGTCAACACAAAGTGTTGTAACCCCGATCGAAACAAAAGTTCCAGAACAACCCCAAGTTCAATCAAAACCAATTGCGGCTGATGACGTAACTCAACCGTCACAACAATCTCCAGCAACTGCAACAGTCAATATTAACTCTGCATCAGTGCAAGAGTTGGATAGCCTCCCCGGTATCGGACCAACCTATGCGCAAAGAATCATTGATTATCGCACCGCTAACGGCGGTTTCAAATCGATCGAGGAGATTAAAAATGTCAAAGGCATCGGGGATAAAACATTTGAGAAGTTCAAGGATAAGATTACAATATAAACCCTAAACTCTAAACCCTAAGTTCTAAACAAACTCAAGGCATTAGAGCTAAAAAGCTAATAACAAAATTATGATTAAGCAAGAAAAACAGTATGGACTCGAGGAAAGATGTTTTTGTTTTGCAAAAGAAGTTAGGGAATTTTGTGCAATAGTGCCCAAAAGTATGATTAATATAGACGATATGAAGCAATTATTGCGAAGTTCTGGGTCAGTAGGTGCAAACTTTATAGAGTCGTGCGAAGCCCTGAGTAAAAAAGATTTTCCAATGAGAATAAAAATTTGTCGAAAAGAAGCCAAAGAATCTGTCTATTGGATAAGACTTGTTGGACCGCTGAGCGATGATAAACTTGAAAAATACCGCTTATCCTTATTGAATGAAGCCCAATCATTAATGAAAATATTTGGGTCAATCGTTACAAAAAATTAGTGTTTTATTGCTTGTTATTTTGAGTTTTAACCTTGTTTAGAGTTTAGAGTTTAGAACTTAGAGTTTATTAATATCTATTTTAAGCTATAATCAAGCTATGAATATTATAGAGAACAAACCGTTAGCAAAACACACTACCTTTAAAGTCGGCGGTCCCACAAAGTATTTTTGTGTTGTAAAAACGATTGATGAGATAAAGGAAGCTCTTGCTTTTGCCACAGAAAAAAATATTGATTATTTTATATTGGCTGGTGGAAGTAATGTCATTGTCAGCGACGATGGATATAACGGATTGGTTATTAAGCCCGAATTTCATAATATTTCAATTCACAATGATTCAATTACTATTGGATCGGGATTTGTTTTGGATAAATTAGTTGATTTAGCTAATTCTAAAGGTTTAAAAGGGTTGGATTGGGCGGGTGGTTTGCCGGGCACGGTTGGCGGTGCGGTGCGAGGCAATGCAGGAGCATTTGGAGGAGAAATACGAAACTGCGTTTCGGAAGTAAGAAGTATGAAGTATGTATTAAGGGAAAATAAAATAGTTGCAAGAAATAATCAAGAATGTGAGTTTGGATATCGAACAAGCATTTTCAAACACAATAAAGAAATTATATTAGAGGTTGATTTGCAGATGGAAAAAGGTGAGCCAAAATTATTGAAAGAAAAATCAACATTTACTCGCCAGTATCGCAGTGAGAAACATCCGATAGAATTTCCCTGCGCTGGCAGTATTTTTAAAAACATCCCAACCAAAATTCTAACATCCAATGTTAGAAAACGGTTTGAAGGGGTAATCAAAACAGATCCGTTTCCGGTAATCCCTATTGCGGCAATAATTGATCAAGCTGGGCTTAAAGGATATAAAATTGGTAATGCTCAAATAAGTGAAAAGCACCCCAATTACATCATCAATCTTGGTCACGCAAAAGCACAAGATATCGTGGACATAATCGAATATACGGTTAAGACAATTAAAAATAAATATAACATCGACCTCGAGGTCGAACCCCAACTTTTAGGTTTTGATAAAAAATATGAATGGGAAAGTAATTAGGAAAGGAGCAATAATATGAATGAAATTGATAGAATAAAGGCAGATATATCTTCGCAAGAAATCAATCCAACAAAAACCATTTGTGTTACATATGATGGCAAAGATAATACTTTCGAGGTTCCCCTAGATGTTTTTTGAAAAATTTAAGGAAATCGCCCTTAACGAAGAAGCTAAAAAGGAAGAAAATAAAAACAAGAAACGAGAAGATCTACGCTATGGTAATTATCTGTGGGAAGTAGTAAATAAATATGGTTTTTCGGAAAATATTATGCAAAAAGTTATCGCCAACTACGCTAATGAAAAAGATAATTATTGACAAGCATTCTTGGGGGGGTATTATAAGGATAACAATGAAAAAAGGAGGCTTAAAACTAGCGTTGATATTAGCTCTCGTTGGAGCTAGTCTTTTGGTCTCTAATTCTTCCGCTCAAGCTGCCTTTTGGAGCTTGGCTTAAACCTAAGCCAGCCACCACTCAACTCTCTCCCAGCAAATCAACCTCTCATTCCTCGGGCACTTCTTCTGATCCGTATGAGTGCAGAGAAAATACTACTACCGAAATTACTAATGTTCCTAGATCAGGATCAATTTCTTTAGAAACAGTCAATTCATCCAGTCAAAGAACATCGACCAGCTCTACCTCTTGGGTGGTAGCAGAGGGATCATATGTTAATCCAAGTACTGGTCCTGGCTCTGTCTTTATCACATCCTTAACAGCTATCCCCGATAGTTTTATTAATATATCAGTTCGAGCTAGAAATCCTACTGCCGTATGTACTTTAACGCTTGTAACACCCGGTACCGGCACTATCACTATTACTGGCAAAGTCTACAAAGATAGTAATAACAACAATACTTATGAAGTTGGCGATAGAGTTATCCCGTCAGCTACAGTCAAATTGGAAAAACCTGCCGGAACATCTTATTCCCCAGTTGCCACAACTACATCCAATTCCAGTGGCGATTATCTTCTAACCTATCAGGGGACATCCGGCTCTTACGCTGTCTCTGCCACCGTATCAGATTACAGCAACTACTTTTCTGCCAACTTTACCGCTAATACCGGTTCGACAGTTACTCATAATGTTCAAATGACAGAAACCACCACTCCACCGCCGACGACCCCTTCTTCCATAACCCTCAAATCAGCCAGAACAACATCCGATGACCTAGATTCTCTTCCAGAATTTACGGTTTTTAACGAAGGTTCAACGATCTATGTTTATGCTCTTCCCACTAATGGCACCCAACTAAAACAAGTTAGTTTTTATGTTGATAAAAACCAAGATAATATTCGAAATTCAGACGAAGAGGAAATAGTTGATACCCAAGGACCCAACTTTGGAATGTCCATACGTTTACCAGCCGGTGCTTATGTTATTAGAGCCAAACCAACAAATACAGATAATGTTTACGGATTATCGGTTGATAAATGGGTTACAGTTATTCCTCCCAATCGCCCTCCGGTAGTATCAGATTTTAAAGCCGCTAAATTCAAAGACGATGGCACCGCTCCAGACGCATCTTCATTTTCAACCAATCCAGTCGAAGTAACTAAAGGACAAAAGGTAATGTTTACCGCCACTGTTACCGACCCAGACGATGCCAATACTAACAATGGCAAGCTACGTGCTCCAGAACTGCATAAGTCAGATGGTACTGGATACCAGAACTATACCACAGGGGTGACTACAGTGCTTAACGGTAGTAATGCCAACATTACTTTAGACACCAAGGACATCCCCGATGGCACTAATTTTTTTAAGCTTAAAGCC
>Ga0210057_1007204_pt1 | contig 13570 bp, 11 predicted proteins | sample CryGeyCG2114_010_2_FD_183968 | JGI IMG/M metagenome (GOLD analysis project Ga0210057, IMG submission 183968) | Groundwater microbial communities from aquifer - Crystal Geyser CG10_big_fil_rev_8/21/14_0.10 (SPAdes) (version 2) | ecosystem: Environmental > Aquatic > Deep subsurface > Groundwater ... | reverse complement strand
GCAAGCATAGTTAAAATCAATTCAATATCATTCATGTGATCCCGCAAATTATCCTGCTTGCGAAGATTTTTGAATTTGCCATATTCTCCAGACTTCATATCAAACGCGCCTTGCATAATCTCATTAGTTAAAATAGCAAACTCCTTACCAGCATTCGCACCGCGATTGCGCCACTCATCAGTCAAACCATGGCGCACCGCAATACCACGCATACGCTTATCAATCCAATCCTTAGGATAACCCTTTTTCTCATAAAGCTCGCGCATGCGATCCATAGCAAGCTCTGGATTTTGAATCTCATCAATACGCTCCTTACCAACACGAGCCAACCAGCGCTTAAAAGGTTCAGCATTTTTAGATGGAATTGACTGAATAATACGGAAAATACCTTCTAAACCAGAAGCAGTAATTTTTCGCTTTTTTCCGTCCTTTGCGATCATTTCAACTGGGGTACAAACTGTCCCCCAGTAGCCCTCTAATTCGCGATCCCTAGAGCGCATCTTTTTTATATAATCCCTAACATTGGATGTTTCTGATAAAATTTCAACAACATCCGCAACAGAAAAATACCACTGATTTTTACGCCAGACGCGACGCACCTCTTGTTGTTCAAAAAGCGCGATATTTGTTGATTGTTTTTTATTTTTCATATTTTAAAATGGCTTATCAATTTTTAACTCATCACAAAATCCCGCAATTTCATTTTGCAAACCTACTTCATCTGATTGAAGCTTTTTCAATTTTTCAGCCACAGAATCAATATCAACAATCTCCTCCTCCTCAAAAGTATCAACATACCTTGGAATATTAAGGTTGTATTCATTTTCCTTAATCTCATTCAAACTCGCCCTGTGCGAATATTTTTCAATTTCTTTTCGGTTTTTATAAGCATCAAAAATCTTTTCAATATTTTCATCAGTTAATTTATTCTGATTTTTGCCTTTTTCAAACTCGCGTGAGGCATCAATAAATAGAATATCCTCATCATCTTTGCGGCACTTTTTAAACACAAGAATTGTCACAGGAATAGAGGTTCCATAAAAAATATTTGCCGGCAAACCAATAACCGCGTCAAGAAAATTTTGATTCTCAATAATATATCTCCTAATATGCCCTTCCGCGCCAGAGCGGAACAGGACGCCATGTGGAAGAATAACCGCCATGGTTCCATTATCAGCCAAGTGATAAAGCATGTGCGTTACAAACGCGTAATCAGCAGCGCTTTTTGGCGCAAGCCTGCCATACTGCGAAAATCTTTCATCATGAGCTAATTGAGGATCAGAATCGCTTTTCCATTTTGTGGCAAAAGGCGGATTCGCGACAATTGCCTCTGCTTTTAAATCCACATGCATATCCTCTTTTAAAGTATCACCTTGAAGAATTTTAAAATGATCAAAATGCACGCCATGAAGAATCATATTCATGCGCCCTAAGTTATAGGTAGTTGGATTAAGCTCTTGCCCAAAATAATTAACAACTTCCGCGTATTCCCCAATGCGCAACAAAAGAGAGCCAGAACCGCAGGTTGGGTCATAAACAGAGCGAATGCGTTTTTTATCTTGCGACACAATTTGAGCAAGCAAGCGCGAAACCTGAGCCGGAGTATAAAATTCGCCGCCCTTTTTGCCAGCTCCTGCGGCAAACTCACCAATTAGATATTCATACGCGTCTCCAAGCAAATCGCTTTTTGTGTCTTCTAACTTAAAATCAATGCCACTTAACAGAACAAGCACCTCAACAACAATATCATTTTTATCTTTTTCACGAGAACCAAGTTTGGTGGATGTTAAATCAATATCATCAAAAAGGCCTTTAAAATCATCCTCGCTATCTGTGCCTGCTGAAGTTTTTTCAATTGAATCAAGAATATTCTTAAGATCTTCAAGAATAAACTTATTCTCGTCATTTGTCTCTCCTTTCCCTTTTTTAACTAAATATGAAAAAAGTTCTTTTGGATTTAAAAAATATCCAAGATGCCCAATACATCCGCTTTTAATTTCTATTAAATATTGCTTGCCTTGCTTGGTATTTTCTTTTATTTGCGCGAAAGTAAAATCCTCGCTAGAAAGAAGCTTTTCATCAACATATTGCTCTAATTTTTCAGAAAGGTATTTATAAAATATAAAGCCAAGGATATAATCCTTGTATTCATCAGCATTCATTTTTCCGCGGAGCAAATTCGCAACGCCCCACAGCTGTTTTTCTAGTAATCTTTTTTGTTCTTCGGACATAGTTTATATCTTAAATATTACTCTAAATTTGATCAAATTACAACACAAAAACCGCTAAAAATAAAGCGTTTTATTACCTCTAATCGGCTAAACCACGGTTTAGCCGATTAGTTGTGATTTGGGGTTTTAATTTATTTTATAGCTTTTCTAATAAACAAAACTGATTGTCCTAAAATCCATGCAACTAACGCCAAGCCCAGACTCATTAAAGCCAAATCCCATAATTCAAAAAATAATTCAACTAAAACTAAAATAACTAAAGATATAATTAATGTCCTATATCGATTTTTTGCCATAAATATCGTCAGTAATAAACTAAACGAAAAACCAACTGCCATAAAAAATCCAGGAACGTATTCTGGATTACTTGAACCCCAAAAACCAGGCGACATTTCCCTGCCAATAATCCTCTCATACAAAGCACCAAACCAAGGAGTTATAATAATAATCAAAACAATTATCCCAACCCACATTAAAATATTTTTTTGTGTTTGTTTCATATTTTTATTTATTAATATTTGAATAAGAAAGGCACCGAGCAATATCCCAGTCAAAACTAGAATTTGGCAATGCCTTGTAAATTTCAATAAACTTTTTAATTCCAATTTTTTCTCTTTCTAAATCACGCGCTTTAGGGCGCAAGCCATATGTTATTTTCATAATAGCATAATTATCATCTTCTTGTCCTGTTAAAAAATCTCTGCTAAAAATATTATTAAACTCATTAATTGTTTTTTGTTCTGCAACCTTATTGCGTTTTATGGGAATATTGCCATTTGAAATATTTAGCACATCCATCCAATCATTTGGAGTTTTAGGTAAATTTCCATTTGCCCTAATATATGAATACAAAACACCAGCTCGCTCTCCTGCGCCAAGATTTTGAGTTGATTTTGTCCCATAAGCAATAAAAATAATAGAATTAACATCTGATGAAAAATCTACAAATTCATTCTGTATAAAATTTTCCAAAACAATATTTCTATCTATATCAAGATAATCAAGCAACACATTAATATCAGCGCTTGATAAAGCAGACAAAATGTCATCATCAGTATAATATTTAATTTCTTGAATTGCCTGTTCTCCTAATACTTTGCCTTGTTCTTTTTTTTCTTCTTTTTTTATTTGTTGACTAGGTGTCTGAAATATATAAATCGGGACAATTCCTCTAGATTGTTTTTTTTGAATATTAATTAAAGCAGTTTTTGTGTCTTCTAAATTTCCAACATTATCAATGGCTCGATATAAAAATTCAAAATTACCTATTATATTTAATTCAACCTGATAAGAATATGTTTGCCAAGATTCTCCATTATCAATACTATATTCTATTTTATACACGCCTGAATTATTATCAATTGATGACAATGTAATTATTGCGTTATCTTCATACGTATTTTCTCCTAAACTTGTTCCAATAATATTTATACTTGTTATTGGAGAGTCTAAATCTTCTGGAGTGATTGACATGTTTTCAATATCTTCAGAATCATACGCAAGATTATATTGTATTTGTTGATTTTGTTTTGCTTGACCTATTACTTGTTGAGTTATTTCTTCTTCGTCTGAAATATAATCTGTTATTAAAGTGTATTCTCCATCGCCAGTACCCTCAAGAACAACTTCATATTCACCATTATCAGGATCAGGAATAACAGCAAACTCAATATCAGTATTAAATCCAGAATAAAACGCGCCATCTATCTGATTAATTATTGTATTATTTTCAAAATCTTTTCCAATAATACTCCCATCAGGCGCAATTACCTGAAAATCAGCAGGAGAAAAAATTCTTACCATAAGCCACTTAGTAAACATATTCTTGCGAACTTCTTGTTCTGGTTCAATACCAGTTAATTCTTTTATAACTTGTTTTTGCGCGTCAGTTACGATATCTGAATGATTACTGTCTAAAACTATATCTGCAAGATTAAAAAATGATTCATTGCTAATTGATGGAACAGTTAAATCTCCTGCGCCATACACAATTCCATCACCAGTAAATGGAATTAAATCAAAATTTTCAGGATAACCATGCTCCCACTTATCATCATCACCAGTATAATCAACAACTTTTAATGAGGTAATTGTATTGCTCAATCCTGTTTCTGCACGAATATTTATTATCTCTCCCAAATTACTCAAAGCAGATAATTTAGATTCATTATTTAATAAATCTAAAAAAGTATTTTGAGGATAATTATTTGGATATGATAAATCTACATCATCTTTATTAAGATAATCATATATAGGAAGCAGCTCCCGGACTGATTCTAGCGGCATTTCTTGAACATAAGAAAAAATACTTGTATATCCACTTTTCAGAGCATCAAGCAATAAAACTTTCTTTTTAATTTTATCTGCTGGATCTGGACCAATCTCACCTGCCTCCCAAGTAAAATACGACCTTGTAGAACCATTGTGCGGGGTGCCTAAAAAAATCAATTGATCAATATCATTCTCATAATCCAATAACTCAACATACGCCCGAGCAACTAATCCTCCCATAGAATGAGCAACAATATCAACTTTGCTAGAACCAGTAATTTGCTTTACATAATCAATTTTATCTTTTAATAATCCAGCAGTATAAATATTAGATAAACGCCAATTATATGGAAACGCGAATAAATTTTCATCAACCACATATCCAGAATCTTGCATTGCTTCCCATAAATTATCATAAGTATTCAAAATTGGATCAAGCTCCCATTCTCCTAAAACTTTCCAACTCCCTAAAATTCCAGGAATAAGGATTACTGGATCAATTTCTTTTGTCCACCCATCAAACAAAACATCCCCAATAATTTTTTGCCCAGATCCTTCGGGATTATTAATATGCTCAGGACCGGAATTATGGCCCCACCAATTATTTCGCGCGTCAATTTGAGCGCCAGAATTATTAATCGCGTATTGAGAATTATTTAGAAACTGAGAATCAGAAATATTAAAACTTAAAGACGAAGATGATAAAATTCCAGTTGTAGTGGTCCCGACTAAAGAATTTTGCATTTCTAAATTAGACTCTCCTTCAAGATAAATTCCAACGCTAGAAGCATTAGAAATAATGCTATTTAAAAAAGAAACAGACGAATTTTTTAGATGAATCATATTATAATCAGTGGTCGCATACATAACCCCTGAAAAATCATCAAAAAATCTTCCTCCATATTTTATATCAATATATTCAAGCAATGAGCCAGAAGAATCTTCAAAATACAATCCACCCCAATCCCCTGCAGATGGAACATCTCTTAAAGAAGTAAAAATAATTGGATCTAATTCTGTTCCGCGAGCAAGCAAAGTTCCATGCACTTCCAAACGAGTTCTTGGATAGTCTCCAAAATTGCTTTTAATAACAACTCCTGGATCAATAGTAAGAGAAGCGTTATCAGCAACCTCAACTGCGTTGCGAATAATATATTCAGAATCACTAATCTTCGGCCATATTGCGTTTTTTGTTATTATAGAACCATTTAATTCAATTGCATTTTTATTGCCTAACAAAGAAATATTATTAAATTCAATAGTATTTCCAACAAATAAATTCGCGATACCACTAATACAATTATTAATGTTTACATCAGAAAAAGACGGAATACTTTCGTTAGCAGTTGAATAAATGGCAAAATGCGAAGTATCTGAAATAGTAACATTAGAAAATTGAGCAGTATTTGGTTCATTAAGCCTCACACAAGAACCAGCGCAATACTGAATAATAGAATCAGTGAATGATGCAGATGAACCATTTTTTGCTTCAACAGCGCCAAATGACTGATAAATATTTGACGCATATAAAATTTTTACGTTTGATAATTCAGATTCATCCGCGTCAAATATAATTCCACGCCAATCTCCAGAAGTTGGAGATGTTGCGCTTAAATCCGCGTTTGTGTCTCCTGCATATTCATCATCATAATATGAAGTAAATATAATTGGATTTTCTCTAGTTCCGATTGCAATAATTTTTCCTCCGCTAGAGGCTTGTATTCCATTATACCTGTGATTCCAATTATCAGGAATAAACTTAACAACAACTCCAGCCTCAATTGTTAAAGTGGCTTTTATATCAAGCCAAGCCCAATCAGAAATCACATAAGGAGAATTTTCAAGAGTCCAAGTTGTGTCCTCCGTAATATCAACCACTGAAGCAGATATATTAGTTCTAGCTTCTGCAATTTCAAAAAAACCAAAAATAAAAAATCCAACAATAAAAATTATTGCGAATTTAAAATTAAAAAATTTATCTTGTCCCCCCATACAATATAAATATATGCTAATAGATTTAATTAAAATCAACTTTGGTGGGCATACGTGGATTTGAACCACGGACCTTTTGAATGTGAATCAAACGCTCTGACCAACTGAGCTATATGCCCAAAACTTTAGTATTTTAATATCTCTAATTTCACGATTTCTTTCTTTACAGTAAGTTTTGCTCTTCCACCGATAGGAAATGTTATTTGAGGCGTAGTGTGCCCAAAATCAACGCCTGCAATAACAGGAATATTTTTTAGTTCATTTTTTGTTTTAATAATTTTGATTATTTCTTCTGGCGTTATTTTTGAAGCCTTCTGAAAACGCCCAATTGCTAATCCTTTTATTTTATCAAAATCTTTCAAGTGCAAAACAGATTGTAAATTTCTGTCAAATTCTTGAGCAGAAAAATCATTTGCAATATCATCATCTTCTAAAAACAATATAGTATTTTTAAGTGATGGCATAAATTCAGTTCCTTGCAACAAATTAAAAGTGCACAAATTTCCACCTATAATTATTCCCTCTGCTTCGCCTTTATTAATTACCAAGAACCCAGAATTCTTAATAAATTTTCTTTTTTCTTGATTTTTATACCAAAGATCATCACTCCAGTATTTAGATGATGTAATTTCAAATTTATCTTTATCAAACAAACATTTTTTTAAATATTCCAAGGTATATTCCAGTCCTTTAATCATTCCTAAAGTTGAAAAATGTGGGCCATAGTATGTAACTAAATTTGTTTTTTTATAAATTGCATTGCTCAAAGCAGTTATATCAGAATAACCACACAATATCTTAGGGTTATTACGAATTAGACTATAATCTAAATATTTTAATAATTGATTTGAATTAAATCCGCCTATTGTTGTAAAAATTGCTTTTATACTTTTATCAGCAAAAGCATCGTGCAAATCATCTAATCTTGATTTAATTGATGAAGAAAAAAATTCATCTTTCTCTTCAACATTTTTTGAAAAAGACACCTCTAAACCTAATTCCTCAAATTTGTTTTTTGCAATTTTCCTATTTTCTTTTGATATTAAAGCCAGGCTTCTTGATGGCGATATAATTTTTATTTTATCGCCTTTTTTTAATTTTATTGGAATCATAAGAATATTAATAATATATTATTATATAAATTTTACCCCCCAATCTTCTCTTTAACCTGTTTAATCTTTTCTTGTATATCTTTATTATCTGGATTTAGGCGCAAAAGCTCTTCAAATTGATATAAAGAATCATCATACTGCGAAAGCCTAAAATACGCTATTCCAAGAGAATACCTTGCGTTTGAATGGTTTGGCACATCATGAACTACTTGAGAAAATTTTTCAGAAGCTTTTGAAAAATCTCCGTCATTAAAATATAGCCTTCCAACATGATACATAATTTCAGGACTTTTATCTTCCCAAGGCTCTAATTGTTTAATAGCTTCATCAGTTCCATCTTCTTCTTCAATAATAAAACTTAACTCTAAAATAGCTGGTAAATATGAAGGCTCAGTTTTTAAATCTTTTTCAAGATAATTTCTAGCTTCTAATATTAAAGATGAAGCAGGGGTTTCAGCAGATACTAGATTGTTACCATATTCTTGATAAAACTTGCTTAATGCAACAGGAACATATAAATAATAAGGCATTTGATCTAATATATTCAAATATGTTTTTCTAGCAAGATTAATAGATCCTTGCGCATATTTTTCTAAAGAAATATATGTATCAGCCGCGAGCCATAAAACAAATGGATCAGTAGATGAGTTTACTATATAGCTTAATCTTTGAGTTGATCTCTCTAAAATATCCCTTTGGTCATTAAGCGGAGTATCTTGATTCAAAAAATTCAATTCAGCTTGAACTAGCTTTGCAAGAAACATGTTATTGCGCGGGTTTGTTTCTGTCGCGCTCTGCCATAAGCCAAAACTTTGTGTTTGATCCTCTGCTCTAAGAGCTAAATACGCAAAATTTTGAGAACGAGATGATTGTATATAAAAATAAGAATAAAAAACGCAAGCAATTGAAAAAACAATCAAAAGACTGACTTTAAAAACATAAAAATTGCCTGCTTTTGAACAATCTATTTTTTTAAATATTTTTTCTGATTCAAACGACTGAAGACAAATAGAAATTCCAGCTAAAAATATCAACATCCACCAAATAATAAAAGACCATGCCGTAAACAAAATACTTGCACAAATCATTATAAACGCGCAAAAAACAATAGACCCAAGATAAGATGTTTCGGACATTCCAGATGCTCCATCACTAGAAAATGAATTTTTTTTATATGTTTGAATATTATTTTTCAAAAAATTTATTCCACTAGAAAGAAATAATAAAATAAAAACAACAAAAGCAAAAATTCCAAATAAACCATACTCAATAGAAATTAAACGATATGTTGCAATTGGAAACTGACTGTTAAAAATAAAAGAATCATCTTTTCTAGGATCTAGTGGCTCTATTTTTTCTTTTAAAACTCTTATAAAAGAATTAGAAGGACCTGTGCCAAAAAATCTTTGTTTGGATGATATATCAAAATTTAAAATATTTTTTTGAGGAACAAAAAACTCTTGTGTTTTATAGGTAGTTCCAGTAAACATTTTTACAGGAACCAAAAGAAGAACAAAAGATAGCGCCCATATTTGCAAAGGATAAGTAAAATTTTTCTGCCACAAATTTTTTGAATATATTATCTGAAAAATAAGTAAAATTGAAATTCCAAGAATAGTAATAATCCATACTGGAGTACTGTCCCATAAAAATAAAACAAAAATATGCAAAATAATAGCAAAAGACCAAATAATCTTAACAATCCCCTTTTGAAGCATTGCAAATCCAGTTAATAAAAATACATTAACCGCAAAAACAACTAACCAGGAATTATTATAAATCCAAGAAAGATGGCTTTTTTCATCAGATAAAAAATAAAAAAATATAATGTAAAAAATAAGCAAAGTGCTTCCAAGAAGATGCGCAACAAGCATTATTTTTGGAAATCCAATATCAACATCAATTTCCTCGCTTGAAAATTCTCTATCTGATTCAGATTTTTTAAAAGATAAAACTTTATTATATGGAAAATTTATTAAAAAGAACATCCATAAAACTCCAAAAATAATAAAAAGCATATTTACAGATGAATCAAAAGATCTTAATCCAATGCTTCTAATTAAATCAAAACCAAAAAAAGTAGAAATAACCGCGCAAATAAAAATAAGAAATAAACCAGCGTTTAAAGCAAAACGAATATATAAAAACTTTTCAACAAAAATAACACTATATAAAAAGAAAAGAATAAATATAATGCTAGAAGCTAAAATCCACAAAATATTCCTATCTAGCCAAAAATCTTTAATTAAAACTGTGTCAGCATTAAATCCAAAAATCCACATAGGCATCAAAAAAACTATAACAAGAGAAAACAATCTTATTATAGAATAAAGATTCTTTGCAAAATATCTCTTTATATGCGACTGTTTTTGCTTTTCATTTGGCTTAGAAATCCTTGTAAAAGGAGTATTGCCTTGTCGTATATCTATGGCCATAAACAATAACAAACAAAATATCTAATAATCTATATTATAACTAAAACATACGCATAAAGCAAAGAAAAAACAAAATAAATTTAAAAATAAATATTTTAAAAAAGCCCTAAAAAATTAGGGCTTTTTAATAATATTCTGTAATTTACTTATTGTCCTGCTTTATAGTTATCAATAGCTGTAACTACGTTTGAATCCTCTTTTAAGTCCTCAATAAACAAAACATGATCTCTATTTATAAACATACTATCAGTTGGACCATGCAACTCATTTCCAAGTTTAACTAAAGATAAATTACCTTGTTGATCTGTTGCTTGCTCTTGTCCTTCTTGTGTTTGCTGTAATGGTTGAGTTACTTGCAAATAATAAATATCTTTCATTATAATTTCAACTGGACTTTGATTCTTTATCTGTCCAAAATATACTTGTCCATTGGTAAGAAATACTGCTTGCCAGTCTTTATCAAATCCACTAAGCCTGTTTTGTGAAATCCAAATAAATGAAACTGCAGCAATAATAACTACTAAAATAATCACAAATATATTTGTGAAGCCCTCATTCTTTCGTTTGCTTGCTGAACTAGAAGCAACAACCTCAGAATGAGTAGTAGAAGGCATTTCTTGCACAGTGTTTGTTTCTTTTGTCATAAATTTCTGTTTTATATTAATAATATTAGCTTACTATACATATATTTTACTAGATATTTCTTTTATGTCAAATATAAATATACACATCAAAAATAAAATAGACATAAAAACTGTTATATACTATAGTAAACACAAAGATTATATGGAAAAAATTATATCAATCAATAAAAAAGCTCAAGCTGATTATGAATTTCTAGACATATTTGAAGCTGGAATCAAACTAACTGGAGCAGAAACAAAATCAATAAAAACTGGCCAAGCAAACTTAAAAGGCAGCTGGGCTGTTATTGGAGTTGATAGAGTGCCTCGTCTTTTAGGATGCTCTATTTCTAGATATGCCCAAGCCGGACAAACACAAGAAAATTACGATCCAACAGCATCAAGAATTCTTCTTTTAAATAAAAAACAAATAAAATCACTTATTGGCAAACTAAAAGAAAAAAAATTATCTCTTATACCTACTAAAATTTATTCAAAATCAGGGCTTATTAAAATTGAAATAGCGCTTGCAAAAGGAAAAAAGCAATATGAAAAGCGAAACCAAATTAAAAAACGAGATATTGAAAGAGATCTTGGAAGAAAATTAAAATCTTAAATTTTGTTTTTCGCAAAAATTTTTATACTTGACATAATCCAGTAAATACGGTATATTTCTTGAGTCAAGGGGGTGCTATTTAATCGAAAAATATTTTCTTTTACATTTAGACAATCTGTCACCAGCTTGAAAGTGACATTAAAAAAGACAAGCAAACATATAAATGCAACAAGCTTTATAAGCAAAGCAAAGGAAGCAATTGCTCGCGCATTTGCAATTCCTGAGTTTGCGACAGTTGTAGCTTAATTTAAGCTACAGCCATCACCTGATTTGTGCCTGAACAATTCAGACAATGATGTCATACTTTCAGGACGCAATTATAGTATTTCCTAGTGCTATAACAAAGAAATTTAGGATAATCTGAATGTGTTTTGTCTTGTTTTTATCACTCAGACGAAATACTAAATAAGACTATGATTGTAAAATCTAATGTTTAATTAATATTTTCACGCGGGAGAATCGCCCGCCACCTCCACCACCCTACGCTAAAGCTTCGGGTGGCCTACGGCCATCTTGAGCGCAATATATATTGATTATAGACAAGCAAGGAGGGTGGTGTCCTCCGTAGCTCTGTAATCAGAGCGAAGGGGGGCTCAAAATAAAATATACTCCTATATATTATGTATCATACTTACCTACTAAGACTATCAAATGATACTATTTATACAGGATCAACACCCAATATTAAAAGACGATTAAAAGAACACAAAAATGGACTCTGTGAATCAACACAAAAATATAGACCAATAAAATTAATTTGGTTCTGTAGTTTTCCAACAAGACTACAAGCAAGAAGATTTGAACAATATCTAAAATCAGGATCAGGAATATCTTTTAGAAATAAGCATTTAATCTGATATATGCAAAGACGGTCACCATCATTTTATAAAAAAAGACGCGATAAGCAACAAGTTCTAGAATTTCGCGCAAACGAAAGAATTCGCACTCCACGAGTTCTGGTTATTGATGAAAATGGAAAAAGTCTTGGAGAATTAGATACAAGAGAAGCTTTGATAATTGCAAAAGAAAAAGAATTGGATTTAATTGAAGTTCAACCAAAATCAAATCCTCCTATTTGTAAAATATTAAATTTTGGTCAATTCCAGTATGAGCAGGAAAAACATAAAAAAAAGCAAAAAGCAAGACAGAAAAAAGTTGAAATTAAAGCAGTGCGTATTTCTTTTAGAATAGGAGAACATGATAAACAAACAAAACAAAACCAAGCGCAAAAATTTTTAGAACAAGGACACAAGCTTAAAATTGATATTGTTCTAAAAGGAAGAGAAAAAGCATATATTGGAAAAGCAAAGGAAACAATGGAAAATTTTGCAAATAGCTTAGGCGAAGATATGATAATTGAACAGCCTTTTACAAAACAAGGAGGAAGACTTTCTATGGTAGTTGCAAAAAAATCATAAATTTGATAGAATCTATTTTATTATATTGTATATTATGCCAAAACTTAAAACTAACAAAACAGCGTCAAAACGCATTAGAATCACTAAAACTGGAAAAGCTATTAAAATAACAGCTGGCCAGTGTCATTTTAATGCTCGCGAAAGTGGAAAAACAAGAATGAATAAGCGTAGAAATTCTTCGCTTTCAAAAGTATCTACTAAACAAGTTAAGAAACAATTGCCTTATGCCTAGAGTAAAACGTGGAACATCCCATATAAAAAATAGAAGAAATATTTTAGTTAAAGCAAAAGGCTTTAAATGGGGTAGAAAAAAACTTATTAAAATTGCTAAAACTGCCATAACAAAAGCAGGAGCTCATGCATATCGAGATAGACGAGTAAAAAAACGCACTGCAAGAGGACTTTGGCAATTAAAGATAAATGCAGCAGCCAGAAACGCTGGAACAACATACAGCAAGTTAATTGATTCCTTGAAAAAAGGAAAAATTGAAATTGACCGTAAAGTTTTAGCTGATATTGCTGAAAAAGAACCCAAGGTATTTGCAAAAATCGTAAATCAAGTTATAAAGTAAATAATAATAGGAATCTTGTTTATTGTGCTATCCGAAAAAATAACAGATTTCAGAATAAAATCTTGGGGGCGTAGCTCAGCTGGTTAGAGCGTCTGCCTGTCACGCAGAAGGTCGCCGGTCCGAGTCCGGTCGTCCCCGCCATCAAAAATCTCTATAAATGGGATTTTTTGATAGACAAAATTTAACTATTATGATATTTTATTATAGATGGAGAGGTGCCAGAGTGGTCGAATGGGACAGTCTTGAAAACTGTTGAGCCTTTACGGGTTCCGTGGGTTCGAATCCCACCCTCTCCGCCAC
>Ga0210057_1007201_pt1 | contig 13572 bp, 12 predicted proteins | sample CryGeyCG2114_010_2_FD_183968 | JGI IMG/M metagenome (GOLD analysis project Ga0210057, IMG submission 183968) | Groundwater microbial communities from aquifer - Crystal Geyser CG10_big_fil_rev_8/21/14_0.10 (SPAdes) (version 2) | ecosystem: Environmental > Aquatic > Deep subsurface > Groundwater ... | reverse complement strand
CGGTTCGGGGTCAGATTATGTGCTAAATAAATTCGGAAAGGACGAGCTGGAGGTGTTGGACGAAATTATGGAGGAGGCGGCGGACGAACTATTGGTAGCTTTGGGCTTGGATGGAGAATAACTCTTTATAACGACCTGCCTTTTTCATCAGTACTTCATGACTGCCATATTCGACCGCTAAACCTTTTTCTAAGACCAAAATTTTGTCTGCTTTCCTTACAGTACTGAAACGATGTGAGACCAAAATAACGATCTTTTTCTTGGCTTCTCTCAAAACATCGGCGAATATTTGTTCCTCCGATTCTGGATCTACATTGGAGGTTGGTTCGTCAAGAATAAGAATTTGAGCGTCTCGATAAAGGATTCTGGCTAAGGCAACTCTTTGCCAAAGACCTTTTGATGGCTCTACACCGCTCGCAAACTCTTTATCTAGCGGGTTTTTGAAGCCCAAGGGCAGGGATTTAATGAAATTGATGATCCCCGCAAGCTTGGCTGCCTTTTTGATTTCGAACTTGGTTTTCTTCTTATCGACATCACCAAACCTGATATTGTCTTCTACGGAAAAGGGGTACTGAGCAAAATCTTGGAAAAGAGCCGAGAGGTTGTGACGGTAGGTTTTGATATTATAGTCATTGATATTTCGACCGTTTAAGAATATTTCGCCTTTTTGTGGTTCGTAAAAGCGACAAATCAACTTGATCAAGGTGGTTTTTCCAGCACCGTTCTCTCCGACAATAGCTATGTTATCCTTGGGAATGACTTTGAAAGAGACACCTTTGAGAATCCAGCTTGGAGAGTGATCGTATTTAAACCAAACATCTTTGAACTCAATTCCCTCATGGAGCTCTTTGGGAATCTCAGCTCCTGAAAGCTGATCTTCTTCAGGAAGGGCCATGAATTTTTTGTAATCGGTGATAAACAGGTAGTTTTGAAAAACTTCATTGGCTTGTCTGATCAAACGACTAATATTGCCAATAAACCGTTCGATGGCGGAACTGGTGATTTGAGCCGTTCCCAGGGTCAGAACCTGAATAATGGCCAAATAGTAAAGGTAGAGCCTGGTCCCTGTTTGGAAAAGAGCCATGGGTAATTGAGTGACCTGGCGCTTTTTGGCGTATTTTGAGCTAATAGTTTTACGTTTTTCAAAGTTTTCGTTTGCCATCTTTACACGACGATTGAGAAGAATTTCCACATGACCGAGGATTTTGTTTTCATATAGGTAACGACCCTTGATGGCAAAATCCTCTAAGGCGGTCCAGATTCTCCACTTAGGAGAGAACTCGGTACTAAGAGCGTGCCATTCTTTGGAAGCGCTAACCCCGATAATGATATTTGGGAGTGCCAGAACTATGCAGGGGATGATAATCAGGGGTTGAAAGGAAAAGATGGGAATGGCGGTGGCAATGATAGTGAAAATTATTTCCGGAAAGGTTGAGATGGGTATTATGAGCGACCAAACGGATCGTCCTGTATTGTCCATGACTTTTTGCTGTAGGTTTCGTGTTTCCGGGGATTCCGCAACAGGAACAGACAATGCATTAATTTTTCGGGAAATGGTAACTTGTATCCTTTCCGAGAGTGAGCTGGAAATAAAGTTACTGTAGACACCATCGACCTCACTGAGAATCTGCTGAGTGCGGTCGATGACCAAACCGATCGAGGCGGCAATAATCATGGTATGTATACCGGCGGAAACATCATGTGTGGTGATGGCGCTAATAACAGAGTCAATAAGTGCTTTGCTAACCAATAAGGAAGGATAAACTAAAGCACCACTGATAGCGTTGGCGAGAGTTACTTTGAGAAAAATAATTTTGTCTATTTCCCAAACAATTTTGACAGTGGAAGAATAGGTGACGAAAAACTCTTTGAGATTAATGATTGTTTTTGAATTTTTGAACATAAGAAGATGTGTTTTTATTATAATAGGATAAAGAATGAATAAACCAGGCTTTAGCTCGATGACAAAGATTCTCGACAAGTACGAGCTGGATGAGACAAAGCAAAAGCGAATAAGCCGGGAATGGCAAGACTATGCATATAGGCTAGCTGTAGCTTTGGATGACACAAAACATACGGCAATATATATGAGAATAGTGAAAACTGCCCCCAGAGAATTAGTAGAGAAGGCCAAAAGTTTTGTGATGGATGCCGGAGCGCGAAGTAAGGGCAAAATGTTTATGTGGAAACTTAAACAACTTAAGGAGGAGGAGAGAGATAAATCTTTGGTGGAGTGAGATTGCCACACCCGCCGTCCGGCGGGTTCGCAATGACGAATTGGTTGAGGAGAAGAAAAAGATGTCACATCGTTGACCGATGGTCTTGTAAGATGGATGGGTGAACGGAAAAATTAACAGTGGATTTTTTTTGGGAAGTTTTTGGGGGAGAACGGTAATGCTTTCCTTAATGCTATTTTTTGTTTATTTGGGAGACGGAATCTTAAGTGATTGGGCGCCTTCTTTTATACAAGGCTCGGTAAACAGTTCGCTGATAATGGGGCTTGTGATTTCTTTTTCTTCGGTGGTGGGCTTTGGTGCTGACTTGATATTTCCACAGCTATTGAGGGGTCTGAAGACAAGAAAGATATTGCTTATGGCCATCGGATCTAGTTTGGTTTTTTGTGGTGTGCTGTTTTGGAGTATCGCTTGGCCTATGGTGATTCTGTTTTTGGTAGCAATGGCGATTTGGGGAATATATTATGAATTTTTGGGTTTTGGAACTCAGGCATTTGTATCGGGGTCAGTCCCCGCCACTTCAAGGTCCGGTGTTTGGGCGATAATGGGAACCTTTCGAAGTCTTGCCTATTTTATCGGGCCAGTGATAGGTAGTTATCTGGCAATTAGTAGGGGTGACTATTGGGTAGTGGTAGTAGCCACCTTCAGTGTCATCTTGGGTTACATAATTTGGAAAATAATGGGAAGAAATATGTCAGAAGTTGTTTTGGATGAGCCTGTCGAAAGAATAAATATACTGAAGGAAATTAAGCACTGGACGATTTTGTTTGAACATGTTTGGCCGGTAATCATTATTAGTTTAACAATGGGGATTGTGGATGCTACCTATTGGACAACAGGCACAGTTTTTTCCGATAATCTGGCAAAACAAACGTGGTGGGGAGGTTTGTTTTTGCCATTTTATACCTTACCAATGGTATTTGTAGGAGTGATAGTCGCAAGGTGGGGTATTTACAAAGGGAAAAAGAAAATGGCTGAAATATTTATGCTGATTTCCGGTCTGTTGCTGGTGATGATCGGTCCAAGTGATAGTGTAATGGTTGCTCTGATTGTTTCTCTATTGGTGGGGACAATGCTTTCTGTGTCTTGGCCTTTGACTGATGCAGTGTATTCGGATATTGTAAGTCGAATGGGAAGCGAGGGGAAACACATGGTGGGTTTGTCCGGATCGACGCTTAGTGTTGCCTATATTGTTGGCCCGATTGTGGCGGGTTTGATATCACAATTTGTGGGTGAGAAAAACACTTTTGTCGTTATGGGTGTAATGATGGTATTGGTTTCAATTATTTTGTTAGTCGTAACACCAAAAAAAATGAAATTGCCACAGACAGAGATAAAAACTTGGGATGATTAGTGTTAGAATGAGATCAAGATATGATTAAAAATAAGGTGGCAATCCATCAATATGTCTTGTTTGGGTTTTTTGTTTTTTTAATCTTTGTAAAAGTAATCACTGGTAATTTTGTTTTTGGTTTAGATTTGTTGTGGTGGCTTTTAGGTGGAGTGATTGGATTCCTGTTTGTCTTTTGCGATCGATTTGTATACAGCTTTCTGATGAAGCCGGACGAAGCGTTGGGAACAAGACTGAGAGATTTGTTTGGAAGAAAAAAAATTGTCGAAGGGTTGATTACCTTGTTGAACGAAAGACATGAGCAGAAGGAATTGGTAATGAGGAGTGTCTTGTTTTTGTTAGTGTGGATGGTAATGGCCCTGTTGACGGTAACGAGTGTTTCTAGTTCGTTTGCAAGGGGTTTTGTACTGGGTATTGGAATCCACTTGGTTTTTGATCTGATTTTTGACTACTTTTGGAGTCACGATCGGTTTGATCTTTGGTTTTGGCAGATAAAAAGAGAGGTTAGTTCCGAAGAAAAAAGATGGTTCGTATTGTTGATGGCAATAATTTTTGGACTGTTGGCACTAAACTTTTAAGTTAAGGATTGACAAGAATATACCACTGGGGGTATACTGAAAGAAATCAAGGATTCAAGAACTCGAGAATAAAAAGAATAATTAATATGACAATTGAAGAGAAGAAAAAACTACAGGTAGCTCTGAAAAGAATTCAGGGTCAAGTGGGTGGAATTGAGAAAATGATTTCTGAAGATAAGAAGTGTGAGGCGGTGGTGACTCAGGTGGTGGCATCCATGAGCTCTCTAAAAAGTGTGGCCAAAGCACTGCTAGCCGATGCGGTGGATAGTTGTAACAAAGAAGAATATGCTAAATTATTAAAAAGATTCCTGTAAATATTTTAGATTTTATATTTAACATTTAGTATTTATACAAAAAATATGGTTCAAAAATTTACCGATCAAAATTTCAATGATGAGGTTCTTAAAGCCGAAACACCTGTATTAGTAGATTTCTATGCCGATTGGTGCGGCCCGTGCCGCTTGGTATCTCCTATCGTCGATGAATTGGCCAATACTTATGAAGGGAAGATTAGAGTGGGTAAGGTAGACGTAGATACCAACTCCAAAGTAGCGGGGGACTATGGTGTAATGAGTATTCCCACGGTAATTCTTTTTCAAAAAGGAAAAGAAGTGGCGAGACAGGTGGGTTTTGGAGGCAAGGATGCCTACATTCAGATGATTGAGAAGGTTATTAAGTAAATTGAAAATCGAACACCTTTCGCCCGTATTCCTTTATGGAAACCACAATCCGACTCGTCCAGCACTCGTCGGTTGTTTTAGTCTCGTCGCAAAAATTTTTCTTAACAGAAAAATACCAAGTTTTTGATTCTAGTGGAGATACACTGGATTTCGAAAGACTACTTTCTCAACCTTCGGATAATTTCCCAAAGGAACACGGTCTACGGTGCTCTTAGATTTTCAAATAACATACAAAAATAGAAAAATGGTAGAAGAAAAAAAGTGGGATGTAATTATCATTGGCGGAGGACCAAGCGGGTATACGGCTGCTTTGTATCTGTCGCGGGCAACACTGTCCGTTTTGGTGTTTGCCGGAGTAAAGGCGGGAGGACAACTGATGAATACGACACTAGTAGAAAATTATCCCGGATTTAAAGACGGAGTTATGGGGCCAGATTTGATGATGAATATGGAGGTTCAAGCGAAAAAGTTTGGAGCTGAGGTACGGTATGAGAATGTAACAAAGGTTGAAATGTCAGGGGAAACCAAGAAAGTTTGGGTGGGCGAAAAAGAAATATCAGCTAAAGCATTAATTATTTCTACAGGAGCGTCTGCAAAAATGTTGGGATTGGATGAGGAGAAATTGATGGGCAAGGGGGTGAGTACTTGTGCGGTGTGTGATGCGGCTTTCTTTAAAGAAAAAATTACCGTCGTAGTTGGAGGAGGAGATGCAGCTATGGAGGACGCTTTGGCTCTTGCCAAGTATGCGGGCGAAGTATATTTGATTCACCGAAGAGACTCTTTTAAGGCCAGCAAGGTAATGCAGGAGAGAGTGTTCGGTAATCCAAAAATAAAGGTGATTTGGAATAGTGAAGTGGTGGAGGTAAACGGTGAAGATAAATTGAAGTCGATAAAAATCAAAAGCTCCGGGATCGACGCGGGGGTCGACCCCTACACAACAATGAGTGTAGATGGATTGTTTTTGGCTATCGGGCATTTCCCCACAACTGAACTGTTTAAAAGTCAAGTGGATCTGGATGAGAAGGGTTTCCTGAAAACGGGAATCACAAACGGAAATGCTAAGCTGTGGCTTGAAGGCTATCCGACCATGACTTCCGTTAGTGGAGTTTTTGGTTGTGGGGACGTGGTCGACTTCAAGTATAAGCAGGCAATCACTGCCGCCGGTATGGGCTGTCAGGCGGCCCTAGATGCAGAAAAATATTTGACAGGGGGAACATCAAGTTACTGAGAATATGACAGATCAGGAAATAAAAGATAAAGTTCAAAGTTTGGTAGACAAACAAGAATATTCATCTGATATGGATGGTGGAGAAATGCAAGATGTGGTGGATAGTAATGATTTGGTAATTGGGACGATGCCAAGAGGAGTTATTTGGGATAATGGATTGGAAAATAACACTAGAGTGGTAAATATTTTTGTTCAAAACGAAAAAGGAGAAGTATTGTTACCGGTAAGGTCGCGCAAGAAGAGGTATTTACCTGGCGGCTATGATTATTCCTGTGGGGAGAATTTGCAGTCCGGTGAAGATTACTTTTCGGCCGCCATCCGAGGGCTTAAGGAAGAGCTGGGTATTGAAAATGAGAAATTGGTTAAAAGGGGATCTTTTTCCCCTAACAAGTTAAAGACTACATTTTGTTTTGGGAGAGCATATTTGTGTGTTATTGACACAAAAAGATTTTTTTTAAAGCCGAACGAGGATGAGGTAGAGAGGTACGAGTGGAAGAGTTTGGAGGAGATAGAGCAGATGCTGAAAGTGGAACAAAGTAAGTTTAAGAGAGACTACAAATCAATTTTTGAATTGGTTTTTAATTCTTAGGATTCTAATAACTGATTGGTCTGGTTTTTGGGGCAGTCCAACGTCCGACATGGGAAGAGGGTCGGTACCTTCAAGGACAGTCCTTGAAGGGGGATTTTTTGTGATATGGTAGAATATATCCAGCTTTGAAGGGAGTCGCGCCCCTGGGCTAGTGGAGGAAATGCCGCCGGGGTAGCTCCACCTGACAGTGGGCAGGCCGTAAAATTGGAGCACAAAGAGTGAAACAAAGGGTGGTACCGTCCTTCCGGCCGACAAGCCGTCTGAAGACCCCTGACTAGAGTTAAGATGAATTGATCTTGGCTTGAGTGAGGGGTTTTAATTATAAATATATGAAGCTAATAGTAGATAAGAAAATATTTGAGAAGTTTCCAGGCGTGAAACTTGGAGTGGTGGTGGCGCTTGGAATTGACAATTCAAAACATGGTCTGTCCTTAGATGAACTTAGAAAAGAACAAGAGAATGCTCGAATTAAATTGGCCGGAGTGGAAATATCTAGCCATCAATATATAGCTCCATGGAGAGAAATTTACCGATTGTTTGGGTCAAAGCCGTCTGAATATAACTCTTCGATTGAAGCTTTGCTGAAAAGAGTATTGAAGGGAAAGGAATTGTCTGATATTAATCCGCTAGTGAATCTATATAACGCACTCTCCCTAAAACATGTCTTGCCTTTTGGAGGTGAAGATTTAGATAAGGTACAAGGTGACATCAGATTAGCTTTTGCCAACGGTGACGAAACAGGAATCTATTTGGGGTCAGACAAAGTGGTTGCTTGTGATAAAGGGGAGGTGGCCTATCTGGATGATTTGGGATTTGTTTGTCGAAAATGGAATTGGAGAGAGGGAAAACGAACGATGCTTACCGAAGAAACTAAAAACGTGGTTTTGGTGATGGAAGCAGTACCGACAGTAGATGGTGAAACTTTGAAGAGTGCGACAGAGGAATTGGCAAGTCTGGTTGGTGAGAAGCTGGGTGGCAAGATAGAGATCTACTATATAGACGAAAATAACCTTGAGGTGAATGTTGAGTTTGTGACAGGAACCCAACTAACTCTGCAGGAACTTGAAGAGGTTCTTCCCATAGAAAAGAAAACGAAAGGTAGACAAAAAATTAAGCAAGTAACTACAGAGACTCCCGAAAAAGTTAGAGCACCCATGGGGAGAACGGCTTTTAAAATTCATAGGGCAATTGGGGAGATTATTGGGTCTATAAATTTTTCGGTGGAGCATCCCGGGGATGAAAAAATGGGGGATTATGCCAGCAACGTGGCTATGGTGATGGCGAAATTGTTGGGTAAGAATTCCCGTGAATTGGCTCAGGAAGTAGTAGAGAAACTAGAAAAAGATGAAAAGTTGATGGAGATAGTTGGAAAAATTGAGCTTGCCGGTCCGGGGTTTATTAATTTTTGGATCAAGGATGAAATTTTGGTAGCCGGATTAGCTGAGATGTTACGGAATGACGGACATTGCCTGGATAGTGATTTTATGAGCGGAAAGAAAGTATTGGTGGAGTACTCATCGCCGAATATTGCCAAGAGATTTTCGGTGGGGCATCTGCGATCGACTATTATCGGGCAAGCTTTGTATAACCTTTATAAACATAGCGGTGCTGAGGTAACCAACGATAATCATTTGGGTGACTGGGGGACACAGTTTGGCATGATCGTAGCAGCAGTTGAAGAAAAGAATCTTGATGTTTCGAATATGGCTGTAACTGATCTGGAAAGTTTGTACGTGGAATTTAATAAACGAATAGAAGAAATGCCGGAGTTGAAAGATAAAGCGAGAGAAGCATTTGCTCGGTTGGAAAAAGGCGATGAGTCGGCCAGAAAAATCTGGAAAGAATGCATCGGCGTTTCAATGAAGGAGTTCGATGAGATATACATGAAGTTGGGAGTTGAGTTTGATCATGAAAATGGGGAGAGTATTTATGAAAAGGCGATGCCGGGGATTATTCAAGAAGCAATGGATGCTGGTGTGGCGGAACAGGGAGAAAGAGGAGCTCTAATCGTCAAATTCGAGAAAAATGGAAAAGAGTACTTACCACCGGCAATGTTGTTGAAATCAGATGGGACGACAACATACTTTACCAGAGATTTAGCAACGATAAGAAAGAGACTTGATGATGCGGATTTAAAGTCGGATCTATATGTATACGAAGTTGGTTCTGAACAAACCCTGCACTTCAGACAGGTATTTGAGGCCGTAAGATTACTTTGGGAAGATACCAAGGCGGTAGAATTCAAGCATGTTGCTCATGGAAGAATGACATTTGGTGGGGAAAAGATGAGCACAAGGAAAGGTACCAACATCAAACTTGAAGATTTAATTTTTAGAGCAGGTGAAGAAGCCCAAAGAATGGCGAAAGAAAAAAACATGGAAGAGACTTCCGATAAAATTGGAATTGGGGCGGTGAAGTATAACGAACTACGAAGATCGCCGGAGTCCGACTATGACTTCAAATGGGAAGAAGCTCTTTCGATGGAAGGGAATAGCGGGCCGTATTTGCAGTATGTGTATGTGAGAACGAAGGGGATAATAGAAAAAACTCATGACCTCAAGAAATCAAGAACTCAAGGACAAAAAAGTGAAATTATAAGGTTGAATGAGGATGAAAAGAACTTGGCTAGATGGTTGGTGCTGAGAATTGGCGAAGGAGAAATGGTGGAAAGGGCGGCGAAAAACTTTGCACCAAACGTGGTGGGCCAGACTTTATTTGAACTGGCACAAAAGTTTAACGGATTCTATGACAGAAACAGGGTGATCGGGGTGCCGGAAGAAAACCTGAGACTGCTACTGGTAGCAGTGACAGGACTGGTGATAAAAAGCGGGCTGGAACTTTTGGGTATAGAAACTGTGGCGAAGATGTAAGGCTGTTAAAATAAATACCTATGGCAAGTAGACTTGAGGAAATCTTAAAAGAACGAGAAAAGAAAGTAGAAAACCTTCGACTAATGGGGATAGAGCTATACCCAGCTAGGTCCGAGAAGGAAGCGGCAAACCGTGAAATAGTTGATAATTTCGAAAAATACGAAAATAAAGAGATGGTTTTGGCCGGGAGAATTATGGCTTGGAGAGAGCATGGGAAACTAATTTTTGGCCAAATTCAAGACCAAAGCGGCAGAATCCAACTTTTTATCCAAGCTGATGCAATGAGTCCGACAGATAAGGAAAAGCAAACACTGGGTTTTGAAGATTTGGAACTGCTGGATATCGGAGACATTATTCAAGCCAATGGGCAAGTGGTGAAGACTAGGACGGGAGAGGTATCTTTGCAAGTAAAAGAAATTAAACTGTTGACCAAAGCCAGGTTACCTTTACCCGATAAATGGGCGGGGATTGAAAATCCTGACGAGGCCTTTCGGAAAAGATATTTGGACCTATTGATGGATCAGGGGAAGGTGAGAAGGTTTGAAAGAAAAGCAAAGTTCTGGAAAGTAACAAGAGATTTTCTAAAAGATAAGGGATTTATTGAGGTGGAGACACCGGTACTTGAAAGTGTCACCGGAGGAGCGGATGCTAGACCTTTTGTGACTCATATGAATGTCATAGATCAGGATTTTTTCCTGAGAATTTCGACTGAACTTTTTCAAAAAAGGCTCATTGGAGCAGGATTTGAAAAGATTTATACCATTGGACCAAACTTCCGGAATGAAGGAATGGATGATGAACATTTGCCGGAGTATTACCAGTGTGAGTGGTACTGGGCGTATGCCGATTACAGAGATAATATGGAGCTGGTTAAAGATCTTTTCCGATTTATCGCCAAAGAAGTATATGGGAAAACAAAGTTTGTGAGCAGAGGGATGGAGTACGATTTGGCTCACGAATGGACGGAGATTGATTACATAGAAATAATAAGGGAGAAACTGGGAATTGATATTTTTAAATCAACTGATGCCGAAATGCTCACGGTGATAAAGAAAAATGGGGTAGTCCTAACCGGAACCATTAACCGAAGTAGACTAATTGATAATTGCTGGAAGATAATCCGCAAAACAATTGCCGGACCGGCCTACCTAATAAATGAACCAAAGTTTATGTCACCTCTCGCCAAGAGTAAGCCAGAAAACCAGGAACTAACGGAACGATTCCACGTGATTATTGCCGGATCAGAACTGGGTAATGGATACAGTGAGTTAAACGACCCGGAAGACCAGAAGGCCAGGTTTGAAGAACAGCAAGGGCAGAGAGAAGCTGGAGATGAAGAGGCCCAGATGCTGGACACTGACTTTGTAGAAATGCTGGAGTATGGTATGCCACCCACTTCCGGCTGGGGCCACTCCGAAAGACTCTTCTGGTTCCTGGAAGATATTTCCGGTCGCGAGGGGGTGCTATTCCCTCCGTTAAGAATCAAAAAAGAGAAATAAAAATGACCCCCTTGCGGAGGTCATTTGACTGTCATTACGAACTCGGGATCATTGCCTCGTCCCGGCGCAGGAGGAATTGAAAATATAATTTGGCTATCGATCACCATGGCATCGTGTCTGGTATTTCCCCAAACCTTTTCCTTGAAAGTGACCAGAACATTCTCACCGACAATCTGGACGCCAAGAATCTTGGTTTTGTGTGATCCAAGAGGTATTTTGCAATTTCCACCGTCTCCGGATCCAACTAGGGTGACTTTTCGGGGCATCTTGCCTACGAGAGCAAGGATGAAGTCACAGATCTCCTTTGCCTCGTAGAGGGTAACCTTGTTTGTAGGCATGGTGCCTCCTTTTAATGTGTGATTTGTGCGAAGAACTAGCCTTGAGTATACACCCTATAGCATGATTTGTCAAGTGGTTCGTGCCTGGGAGAGTAGTTGGGAGAAAGTGGTAGAATAGAGATTGAAGCAAATTGTTCCGGTGATGGATTACCAACCCGGAGGAACAGGTCAGGGGCACCAACGCCCTAATTAAGAGGCTACCGCAAGCAGGATGGAACCACCCCCACAAGGGTTCCTGCAAGAAGGTAGTTTTTTGTTATTAAAACATAAATAAAATGTCGAAAAAACTAGATGAAAAATATATAAAGATGGATGAAGGTAAACAGAAGATGCTGAAGCTTAGGCATACGGCCGAACACGTACTCCATACGGCCATGCAAAAGCTGTACCCCAATTTGAAGAAAGCGATGGGGCCGGCGACTGACGATGGGTTTTATTTTGACTTTGATCTGGAGGAAAAGATCACGGAGGCAGACTTTCCGGCGATTGAGAAAGAAATGGCCAGAGTAATTAAGTCCGAGTCGAAGATGGTACGACGAGATATTAAGGAGGATGAGGCCAAAAGAATCTTTGCCGAAAATCCGTACAAGATGGAGTGGGTGGAAGAGATTGCCGGCAGGGCGGAGAAGTTCTCAACCTATCAAATGACTCTGCCTAATGGGAAAATGATCGACGAAGATCTGTGTTCCGGACCTCACTTGGACTCCGTTTCAGAAATCGGAGCATATAAACTGCTTTCTGTGGCCGGGGCTTATTGGCACGGAGACGAGAAAAATAAAATGCTGACGAGGATCTATGGAACAGCGTTTGCCACACAAGAGGAGCTGGATAAATATATGTGGCAACAAGAGGAAGCCAAAAAAAGGGATCATCGAAAATTGGGCAAAGAAATGGATTTGTTTTCATTTTCGGATTTGGTCGGAAGTGGGCTGCCTCTATACTCACCCAAGGGAGCGTTTATTCGCAGAAAGTTAACTGAGTTTGTCGAGTCAGTGCAATCGGCTCAAGGTTACTATCAAGTTTGGACACCACAGATTGCGAAGGCTGACCTTTTTAAGACATCCGGACACTACGATAAATATAAGAGAGATATGTTTCGGGTGGTGTCTAATTATTCCGACGAGGAAATGTTTCTGAAACCGATGAACTGTCCCCAGCACACCCAGATTTATGCGGCCCAACCGAGGAGCTATCGCGATCTGCCTTTACGATTGACGGACTTTGCCATGCTTTACCGCGATGAGAAACCGGGGGAACTTTCGGGGCTCGGGCGAGTAAGATCGTTTTCGCAGGACGATTGTCATATATTTTGTCGGGAGGATCAAGTAGATGCAGAAATAGATGTAGCTTTGCAAATGACAAAAAAAGTGATGGATACCTTTGGATTCAAATACAAATACAGACTGTCGACGAGAGACTTGGGCCATCCGGAAAAGTATTTGGGAGATCCGGTCGTTTGGGATAAGGTCGAAAAATGGGCGGTGGAAATTATGGAGAGAAATAATATTCCATACTATGACGGTCCCGGGGAAGCGGCATTTTATGCACCAAAAATGGATTTGGTAGCAACTGACGCACTAGGACGTGAATGGCAACTGTCTACGTTGCAGATCGACTATGTGATGCCCGAAAGATTTGGCTTGGTATATACGGATCATGATGGAACACAAAAACTCCCGGTGATGTTGCACAGAGCGATTCTTGGCTCGGCTGAAAGAGCGATGATGATATTGATTGAACACTATGCCGGAGCCTTTCCGGTATGGCTGTCACCTACTCAGGTAACAGTATTACCTGTGTCTGAGAAAACAATAGAGTATTCTGAAAAGATGGTTAAAGAGTTAAGGGAGAAGGGTTTAAGAGTAGGGTTGAATACTGATGCAGATTCTTTGGGTAAGAAAATCCGAAATGCGGAAGCATCAAAGGTGCCTTACATGCTGATCTTGGGTGAAAAAGAGGTAGATTCCGGAAATCTATCGGTAAGGGCCAGAGGTCAAAAAGATTTGGGGTCGATGAATCTGGCTGATTTTTCCAACCTGGTAATTAGAGAGGAAAAGGAGAAAACAAGATAGTAATGGAAACTTGACAAAGTAATGGGAAAGTATTATATTAATGGATATGACACAAGTAGTAAGTTTGACGAGGCAAGGTCAGATTAGTATTCCGGCTAAGATGTTGGCTAAATATGGTAAAAATCGACCAACG
>Ga0210057_1007200_pt1 | contig 13573 bp, 17 predicted proteins | sample CryGeyCG2114_010_2_FD_183968 | JGI IMG/M metagenome (GOLD analysis project Ga0210057, IMG submission 183968) | Groundwater microbial communities from aquifer - Crystal Geyser CG10_big_fil_rev_8/21/14_0.10 (SPAdes) (version 2) | ecosystem: Environmental > Aquatic > Deep subsurface > Groundwater ... | reverse complement strand
CATAGCAGATACGAATATATACAAAACAGGAATCAAAGTGACTGATGAGGAAATGAAACAACTAAATATCCAAAAAGATGACTTTCATGGTGAGTGGAATTACACAATTCTTCCTCAGTAATTGGATGCTTTATTTAAGTCAGTCCCCTAAATATCGATTATGGAACCTTAAAATATTAACTCCTACTATCTCTCGGGTAAAAAGATCAATGATTGTTGAAAAATAGATAAACTTTCCCTGAAATCTGATATATGTGAAATCCGTACACCAAACTTGGTTGGGTTTTACTATTAGTTTCTTTTCCAATAATGGGGAAATTAAATTGGGAATACCGGTATCAGGTTTCCTCAAATCTTTTTTCTTGATATATTTTTTAGCTCGCCTTCGATATGGTTTAAGCCCAAATTTCTTCATTACCCGCCGTATTCGATTATGTCCCATTTTAAGATGAACGGCTATCCGTTTATGGCCGTAATCTTTGTGGTCAACCATGACGGATTCAATCTGACGTTTAAGTTCAAGATCTGTTTCCTCCAGTGTTTTCTTGTAGTAGAGACTTAATCTTGATACTCCAAGCTCTTTGGCTAATTTGGTTTTATTAATTCTTGTTGTTAAAGTGCGGATCATATCAATCTTTTTTCCCCCGTTGTTTTTCAAACATGATTTCTCCAATTATTTGTTTTAATTCCCCGTTCTCTCTTTTTAACCTACTCATTTCAAAGAGACTTCCTCTGGTTCCTCCAACTCCCGAAGATACCCAACGGTAAATATTATTAACATCTATCCCAAATCTTTTAGCTGCTTCAACGGCGGTTATTCCTTCTGTCTTAATCTTTCTTAAAATCTCCTCCTTAAATTCTTTCGAATAATATTTTCCAGGCATAGTACACCAGTAAAACTTTTAATAATTGCTTTCTATTTTGGGTCCTAAAAAGACCTGGGCTTTCCGAAAGAGACTTACCGTCTAGTTTACCATGTACCCGTCACCCGTATATCCACCATCAACCCATACTTTCAGCTTCTTGTGCTCTTTTGTTTTTGCCTTTCCCAACACATACCGTCCTCCGTCACGATCTTGTATTCCTGCAGAATGAACAATAGTAGCAATAATAAGCCCCAACGTATCAACGAGTATATGACGCTTCCTTCCTTTTATCTTTTTACCAGCGTCATATCCACGGGGACTGTTTCTTTTTTCACACTCGGTGGTTTTTGATGATTGGCTATCAAGAATAGCGGCGGTTGGATGGTTTCCCCCCCTGTTGTACTCGTACGAGTTTAACCAATGTATCGTGAATGTTTTCCCATGTTCCGTCTTTTTTCCACGTGGCGAAATACCAATAGACTGTTCCCCATGGGGGATATTCACGGGGGAGCATTCTCCATTGACAGCCTGTTTTCGTGAGATAAAAACAAGCATTAAGTATCTGTCGCATATCAACTCGTCTCTTTCCTCCTCCTTTCTTGGCTTTTGGAATGAGATTTTTCACGACTTCCCATTCAAAGTCGGTTACATCTGAAGGATAAAGTTTCTCCATATACCTATCAGACTACTCTATCAGCAAGAAGTTTTCAAACAGGCTCTAAGAATTATTTTTGAAAGGGGAGGAATTATTTCCTCCCCTTTCTCATAATATGAATTGCCTGCATCCATATGAAAATCATTCAAGCAACTCTCAATAGTATTTCGTATATATTCTTTATTCTTCTTGCTATAGTTGCTTTTTTTAGTGTATCTGCAAATACTGGCTTACTTGGAAATTATAAATCCTTAGTTGTTCAGTCTGGATCAATGGAAAATACCATTATGACCGGAGACATTATTTTGATCAAAGCAATCCAGCAATACAATAAAAATGATGTTGTTACCTTTAAAGAGGCAGATGAACGCATTGTTACCCATAGAATAATCAAGGTTCAAGATGATTCGGATAATACAGTTTTTATTACAAAGGGTGATGTAAATAGATCTATTGACAACGACATTGTCACTCCCGAACAAGTACTTGGAAAAGTCATGCTAGTCGTACCAAAGATCGGTTTTCTTGTAGCGTTTGCGAAATCTCCATTCGGCCTGGTAATCCTGATATTGATTCCTGCAACGCTCCTCATTATTGACCGTGTGATTAAAATGTCTCAAAAAAGAAAATGATAATCATTATAGATAAATGAAATGCTAAATATAAGATCTCAGGTCATGCTCATCGCTATGATAACTCTCGGCTACTGGTTTCTTCAAACAGGCCTCACCAGTGCAGATCTCGTCGCAGAACGAAAGATTGCTGGCAATCAATTTTTCATCACAACACTTTCATTTGTAAATATTAATACGGCAAATTTTTCACAACTTATTAACTTTTTCACAACTGAAGGCATTGTTCCTGGAGGGTTCGATGCAAAAACCGTACGCATCGAAAAAGATGGAGAGCTTGATGTAAAGTACTCTCTTCAAACGGTCAAACGGGGAGGTGATGACGCATTTTGTATCTCCCTCAAACTAAATATTGTGCGACGTGACTTAACCGAGGTATACAATGGCAATTTGATGGATCTTTCTCTCAAGATACCCTCAAAGATGGGGATCTTGAAGAATGGATACTATTTTTAAATTTGAATGCAAGTGATGAAGAGTTGAAATTGAAAGAATGTAATTTTGACCTATATATACGGACATATCGAAACGAACCTGGTGAAAATATTACCGGGATTCATGCGACCCGGACACTCAAAAGTGATATCACAAGTGGAACATGGTAAATCTTTCGTATAATGCATACATGTCCTCATCAATTTTTTTATCTTTTCGAAATTCAAAACTTTACCTTGTCTTCCTTATTTTTTTTCTCTCAATGTATTCATTTCCCTATTTATTAGCAATGGGCTTTTGGGAAAGTTCTTTATTTTCATCAATATTTCAAATTCCATGTCTCCTTCAATATCTCGAAATGATTTGGTAATTGTTCAAAAGATGGATCTCTCACAGTACTCCGTTGGAGATATTATTTCATTCACTTCAAATAGATTCGAGCAAAATGGTGTCATCACTCATCGCATTGATTCAATAGAAAATGGTCAGTTTATTACAAAAGGAGATAATAACGAACTGCCTGATTCAAAGCACATTATTCCAATTCAAATTAAAGGTTCGGTGAATGCAATCATCCCATACTTAGGATTTTTGACCAATTCTGTAAATTCAATGATTGGAAAAGTATTATTTTTGATTATTCCTATGGTGATAATCATCATTACTGAATTAAAAAATATTCAAAACTATGGAACCGGTTAATATTCTTGAAAATGTTCGAAAATTATTTAACGCTATTATTGGACTTCTTCTCACACTATTCCCTTCAGTTGTCTTAATCATAAGTACGATTCTGTTTATTTTTCTTGCGCTTGTATTTTTCTTGCTGACTGGAACCAATTTATAAAATAACCCAAGTGCTCACTTACTGCAAGTATTTTTTTCTCACGACTTTTATTGAGATAGGATAGTAAATCCGATATGCTGATTTTTGCCCCACAAAGTACTTTATCAGCTCCACCATAATATAAATAAAGCTCATCCCCTTTTAGTACATGTCCGCAAGGGAACACTACATTATTCACGACTCCGTCCCGCTCATACAATGCTTCTGGTTCCAAAATGGGATACGGTGTCCGTGCCAAAACCTTTGTAACATCTACTATATCTAAAAGTAGTGCACCTATACGATAATGACGATCAATTTTACTTATGCCATGATAAATGATCAACCAACCATCTTTGGTTTTAATTGGTGGATCATTAATCCCAATTTTTACCCCATCCCATGATCCTTGTCGTGGAGTAATGATTTTCATCACACCTAGGTGTGATTTTTCTTCAAATTCTAAATCATCAACCATGTCAATTACAATATTTGGTTCAACTCTATGCAGAAATACATATTTCCCTTGGATCTTTTCTGGAAAAAGTGTTCCATCTTTATCAGCAATATTAGGAGGTGATATAATCTTAGGTTCTGACCATGCTTCCCATTTGCGCTTTAGAAAATCTTGAACTGTTATGGAGGTCATTGCCAAACGAGGGAGTCTTCCGTCAAATGCGGTATACAACATATACAAAATTTCTCCTATCCGTGTGATTCGTGGATCCTCAGTACCCGCTGTACTTCCATTTATGAGTGGTAGCTCATATACACTTCGATGAGGATAAATGGAGCTCGTAAGCCGCTCGTCGATACAAACACCATCTTGGCTTACCGCAAGTCCTAAATGAGAAAGGTTATCTGATCCCGTCGTCCGATAAACTATATAGACAATATTCTCAATTTCAATTGCTGCCGGATTAAAAACAGCTTTTGATTCCCATGAATGTTCTTGAATAGGTTCAAGAAGTGGATTATTTTGAAATTTTCTGCATTTGAGCGTAGAAGGAGTATTTATTTCAAAATGTGTCATAAAAGCAGGCATATCAATACTCGCAAGTGCACAATACCTATCTGCTGCACCATAATATACTCTTAGTTCATTATTTTCAATAATCGCACCTGAGGGAAATACAATATTCTCAATTTGGCCATGCAACTCGTATTCAGCTTCTGGTTTTAATAATGGATTTTCTATTCGTCCAATAATTTTTTGTGGATTCGTGAGATCTAGCAGTACTGACTCTATTCGAAATTCTTTCTGAATGTCAGGGCTGAGATAATATTTGATATATGAATAAATGAGTATCCATCCCTGAAATGTTTTAAGAGGTGGCGCTCCCAGTTCAACCTGATCACTATTTACTCTTCGCAGATTTACAATATGCTCATCCAAATTCTCATACCACTGCTCCCAAAAATGAACATCCCAAAGGGTTGATATATGCTCAAATTGAGCAATCGCAATCTGAGAAGGTGGTTTATCGGTATTGACTGTTAAAATCGCGGTAAACAGACCGTTAATTTTTTCAGGAAAGAGCGTCATGGCCTTTGCATTAAACGGCGTTACGAGGTGTTTTTCAGAAATCGAATTTAAGTCAGAAGATATTGCTACTGCAACTTTTATTCCATTCTCATTGGGAGGATAAATACTTAATGCCGTGTAAAAAATATAATAGGTACCTTCTATTTCGACTACGCGAGGATCTTCACATCCATACCGTTCCCATGATTCTTCTGGCTTAATAAATAACTCATGATTTTCAAATGATATCCCGTCACGGCCAGTTGCCTTCGCAATCGTTGACATTCTAAACTCAGAATTAAGTACGCTTGTTTCATCACCCATCGATCGATAGAACATATAAAATAATTCATTTCTTTTAATGACTGTACCATTGAAAGTAGCAAATGTTTCCCAAGAATTATTGGGATTTGGAGAAATGATGGGGTTTTGTGGATGACGATTCAGAAGCATTAGCCGTATGATAATTCACGAACTTCTAGACTTTTTAGATGAACTGGTTTCTGAGTCATAAGCTCCTGAAGAAAAGTATCCATTTTGGCATATGCAACACACACATATGAATCTGCCCCGCCATAATAAATCATAAGATTTCCATCAATAACCGCTGCCCCACAAGGATAAATAATTCCTGGCTTAAAACCATTGTTTTCGTATGCTTCATCTGGGCGCATGATTGGATCATCAGAGCGATACAGAACTTTTGTTGGATCTTTCAGATCCAACAGCATCGCTCCAATAAGATATTTACTATCATCCCGATTGTCAACGCCATAATAAATAAGTAACCAACCATACTCTGTTTTGATCGGTGGCGCACCTGCACCAATTTTGCGACTATCCCATTTGTTTGGACGAACTTTAATTTGGTATTCACCCTTTAAAAAATTAGTTTTCCCGTCAAAATTCAAATCATCGAGAAAATCGATCAAAATATTAGGAAATACCCGATGAAAAAAAACATATTTACCGTTAATTTTTTCTGGAAGGAGACATCCGCTTTTGTCCACTATTCCGGGAGGCGATACAAGAACTGGTTTGGACCAATGCCAACGTTTTCGTAAAAAATCCTCAATATTGATTGACGTCAAAGCCAGACGTGGTGGAGACCAACCATCAAATGCCACATAGGTCATATATACTTTATTATCAATTTGGGTTAATCGAGGATCTTCACACCCTCCGTATCCCCCACCAGAAACAAAATCATGAAAAACTCCCGATGAATTATTGGTCTCAAAATCCTTGGAAGGAGAAAAAATTGGCTTATCCAGACGATCATTAATTGTTATTCCGCCATCTGAAGATGCATACCCGACTGTTGAAATATAATCATAGCCCTGTGCTCGATACAAAATATGGACCTTATTGCCCGTTTGTAATACTGCTGGATTAAAGGTGTTGAATGCTTCCCAATCATTATCTTTTTTTGGTGCAATTATTGGATTATCATTATGTTTAATAACACTATTTTCAAGAATCTTCTTGGGATCGTATAAGAATCCCGAATGAACAATACCATACATACATTTACCATCTACAAACCAATAACTAATTATTTTATCGTTGAGAAATATTGATCCAATGGGACGGATATCTTTTTCACTCCATTCATCATCTTGATGCCAAATCGGTTGATTCGTTTTCCATAATAATTGATCGGGTTGATTTTTATTAAACAGGGCAAGGTACATTGAGTAATGCATTCTATTATTTCTAATTTCCTTCCCAAAATACTGGACCAAAATCCCCTCTTTGCGAGAAATTACCTGAGCAACCGAAATGGGAAATGGCGCCAGTATCAATGTCTTTTTGTCTGATTTCCAATCATCCCCCTTCATTGAGTATGCAACTTTGATGCTCCGATCTCCGTAATATTTCACCTGTTGTTCTTTATACAATACATGAGGAACTCGAAATTCATTTGGTAAAGGAAGTGGGTACTCATATTTGCCGGGAGTAATTTCAAAATAAAACCCATCTTCACTTTCCGCCTTGATTACTCGATGATCCTTTTTACTTTTATATAAAAAAATGACTTGGTTATTTTTCTTGAAAATCGTCAGAGGGATATGATCGGAATCAACCTCATTTGATCGAAAATAACGAGAGAGTTTTATCTTGACGGATTCCAAATCCATAGGCAAAGAAATATACAATAAACAATTTCATGGTAATGCTTTCATGAAAAATATTCAATGTATATTTCGTATTTTGTCAGTCACAAAAAAGCCCCGCCTCACACATTGTGAGGCGGGGCTTGACACAGTAGTGGCAATGCGAAATATTACATCATTCCCGGCATTCCACCACCCATTCCTCCCATACCTCCACCTTGTGCTGGTGGATTCTTCTCAGGAAGGTCTGCAACCAAAGCTTCTGTGGTAAGGATTGCTGCTGCAATTGATTCTGCATTTTGTATTGCTGTTCGTACCACTTTTGCTGGATCAATAATTCCTTTTTTTATCATAGATCCAAAGTCTCGGTTAATTGCATCAAATCCATAGTCAGGATCGTCTTTTTGTTCGACTTGATACATCACCTGTCCTGGATCCATTCCGCTGTTTTGAGCGATCATTTTTATCGGCTCAGCTAGCGAATTATAGACGACATCGACCCCGACTTTTTCTTCGTCAAACTTCATAGTTTTTCGAAGTGCAACAAGTACTTTTCGTGCTTGAAGATATGTCGTGCCTCCACCAGAGACTATCCCTTCTTCAAGTGCAGCTTTTGTCGCTGCAACTGCATCGTTGACTCGTTCTTTTTTCTCTTTCATCTCAACTTCTGTTGCTGCTCCTACCTTTATGACAACGACCCCACCTGAAAGTTTGGCAAGTCGTTCTTGGAGTTTTTCACGATCAAAGTCAGATGTGGATGCTTTCATTTCTTTTTTGATCTGACCAATTCTTCCTTTGAGCGCATCCTTATTTCCTTTTCCACCAACGATTCGGGTATTTTCTTTGTCTGCCCATACCTGATCAGCGCGACCCAAATCTTCGATTTCTACGTTTTCAAGCTTCTTTCCGATATCTTCTGATATCACTGTTCCGCCAGTCAAAATTGCGATATCCTCAAGCATCGCTTTTCTGCGGTCTCCAAAGCCTGGAGCTTTGACTACAAGTGTGTTGAAAGTGCCTCTAAGCTTGTTGACAACGAGTGTAGCAAGCGCCTCTCCATCGACATCTTCTGCGATGATCACAATATTTTTCGATACTTTTACAACTTTCTCCAAAAATGGAAGCATGTCTGAGACTGATGAAATTTTCTTATCGGTAATAAGAATATATGGATTTTCGATTTCTGCTTCCATTCTGTCAGGATTGGTCACAAAATATGGAGAGGAATATCCTCTATCAAATTCCATACCTTCTTTATGCTCACTTTCCATCTGAAGACTTTTACCTTCTTCCACTGTCACAACGCCATCTTTTCCTACCTTTTTTATAGCTTGTGCGATGATTTTTCCAATTTCATCATTTGCCGCTGAAATTGTTGCAACTTGGGTGATTTGTGCAATATCGTCGGTGGGAATTTTTTTTGCCATCTTTTGAACCTGATTCACGACTGCTTCAATTGCTGCGTCCATTCCACGCTTGAGAATCATTGGGTTTGATCCTGCGGTGATATTTTTGAGTCCATGATTTACCATAGCCTGAGTAAGAAGTGTTGATGATGTCGTTCCATCTCCTGCAACATCATTTGTTTTTGATGCAGCTTCTTTGACCATCTGTGCACCCATATTTTCGAATGGATCTTCAAGCTCGATCTCTTTTGCAACGGTCACTCCATCGTGTACGACGGTTGGAGCACCCCATTTTCGATCAATTCCAACGTTTCGACCTCTCGGACCAAGAGTTGTGACAACTGCACGCGCAAGTTGGTTCACACCGCTTGAGAGTTTTTGACGGGCTTCATCACCGTAAATAATTTGTTTTGCCATAAGTAAATTTTATTAATTAATAATTTTATCCTTCGTTAATATTGGCTGAAAGGCTGAGTTACTGAGCTACTGAGGAGCTGGGAATCTGAATTTAACTTATCACCGCCAAGACATCTTTTTGCTCAACAAGGAGCCATTCTTCAGTTCCAACTTTTATCTCATTACCACCCCATTTCTTGTAGATGACATGTTGTCCTTTTTTGACGATCATCTTGCATTTGCACTTCTTTTCATCTTTGCAGCAAGCTCCGCCATCTCCAACTTCCATGACTTCTCCCATTTGAGGCTTTTCTTTGACGGTATCAGGAATGAGAATACCCGATGCGGTCACTGCTTCTGGTTGAAGCGGTTTTATCAAAACATAATCAAAAAGTGGTTTGATATTTTGTTTGGATGACATAAATCTGTTATATTTAATTGATAACGATTTTGTTAATGGTAAATTTATATCTAAAATCAGTCGTTTTGTCAAGTGCATTATTCGTCTGCTAATTATATGGATGACCAATCGGCTTTATCGGAGATTACAAAGCTAAAGGAGAAATTGCAATCAGTGCAGTTGCCTGCTAACCTGCAACAAAAGGCTCTTGAGCAAATCGAAAGAATTAATTTGTCTCTCAAATATGGAGGCAATCTTTCTCACCTTGATGTCATCGAAAAATACATCGATTGGATCGTTTCACTCCCTTGGTTTACTGAGACCAAAGATGTCATAGATATTGTTGCAACAAAACAAATTCTTGACAAAAATCATTTCGGACTTGAACGAATCAAACAAAAAATCCTTGAATACTTGTCGATCTATAAACTTCAAAAGGATAAATTGGGATCAAATGCAATTCACACTCGTCCACTTTTTTTTGTTGGACTTGCAGGTACCGGTAAAACGACGTTTGCGATTTCGCTTGCAGAAAGTTTGGGTAGGAAATTTATGCGAATTCCGTTTGGAGGATTGGCATCAGCTCGAGACCTGCGTGGACAATCAAAAACCTCTCCGGAATCTGAGCCAGGAAAAATCATACAAGCACTTCGAGAGGTCAAAGTAAAAAATCCAGTGATTCTTCTTGATGAACTCGACCGAATCACTCCAGATGCACGCGCAGAGGTGATGGGCGTACTTCTTGAGCTTCTTGACCCAAATCAAAATATGCATTTTGTGGACTACTTTCTTGATTATCCTTTTAGCCTCGAAAACGTATTATTTGTCGCAACGGCAAATAATACCAACAATATCGCTCCTCCCGTGCTTGATCGTCTTGAAGTTGTTCAAATGCCCTCGTATACCGATGAGGAGAAAATTGAAATTGGCAAAAACTATATTTTTCCAAAGTATTTGAAAGCGACTGGAGTAGAACCAACTCAGCTCACGATCGATGAAGCGCTGTGGCCTGAGCTTGTTCGCCCACTCGGATTTGAGCCAGGTATCCGTAGCCTTGAGAGACTCATAGAAACTATCGTGAGAAAAACTGCATATAAACTCGTTTCAGGACAAGGCAATAACTTCTATATCAATGAAAATAATATCAAGGAGTTTAAGTAACTATATTATTGACGGCTTAATAGACATTCAGTGTTGGTAAATATACTTCTTTAGATTAGTACTACAATCAAAACACTGATCTATAGTTCCCGACAGTGAGTATACTGTGCTGTATTATGAAAAAAACATCACCGGCTCTGTCCGTATTGTGGAGGGGAGAATATCATTCATTGGGGATATGAAACTACCCACGAGCTTACGCTCGGGGTTTCTTATCAATCAAACAGCGTAGCTGTTTGCCCCGCAACTATCGAAGCGGGGAGCGCCTCCATCCCACGAGCTTACGCATCGGGGATTTAATAGCGCTGTTAAAAATGGTCATCAAAGATACAGATGTGGGAAGTGTCATAGAACACATGAAATCACAATACGAACAGATATCGTTCATGAGAAATATTTTGTATATTTCAAACGGTGGATAACCACCAACGTGCCGCTTTCTATTTTGAAGGAAGCTCATTCCATTGTGCTCCTGTTGTGAGTATCCATCGTATGGCTTCAAATATCTGACGGTCATCTTTACGAGGTCTTCCGCCTATTGTAAAGTCCTGCCTGGGTAGAAGTGGTTCAATGATTGACCACTGTTTATCTGATAATTTTCTCATATACCTATCAGACTACTACTAGAAAGCTCCAGTTGTCAAGGTTTAGAGATGAGTTCTAGACAAGCTGATGACACAACTTGATCTTCATGATGCGACACTGGTTGGTCATTCGATGGGAACAGGTGAAATAATGAGGTACTTGAGTACCTATGGTTCCGAACGGGTGAAAAAAGCGGTATTTATTGCCCCGATCCCACCATTCCTTTTAAAAACGACAGATAATCCCGAAGGTGTGGATCAAAGTGTCTTTGATAAAATCATGCAAAGTATTACCACAGATCGTCTTGCCTACCTGTCAAAGTTTCTTGCAGATTTTTACAACCTCGACGTCAATCTGGGGAAGCTCGTCAGTAAAGAAGCTGTTCAATTTAATTGGAATACTGCAGCCACAGCTTCTCCCGCAGGTACACTGGCTTGTGTCACCGCTTGGCTCACTGATTTTCGCAAAGATTTAGCCAAAGTCGATATCCCCTCTCTCATTATTCAAGGTGATGCAGACCGAATTCTCCCTTTTCTCGCTACAGGTAAACGCATGCACGAAGCTATGAAGGGTAGTCGATTGGTAGTGATAAAGGACGGATCGCATGGTATTCCTTGGACACATGCAGAAGAAATAAACCGCGAGTTGCTTGATTTCCTCAAATAGTAAAAACTACTCATCATTTTTCCTTCAACACATAATATGTTGCCCTTCCTTTGGCGCGCCTTTCAATCAATCCAAGCTCGATAAGTTTTTGAAAATCCAGTGCTCGAGTTGCTTTTGCTCGACGCGTGAGCTTTGTATAATCATCTTCCACAAAATATTGATGAAGCTATGATTAAATATCTGTTATCATGGAAATATGACATCTCTAAATGCTTTATTTAACGAAGGAGAACATCTTCCATTAATACCTAGTAAATTACTTAGATCGTTTTCATTTATTTCAACTGACCCTAAGATAAGGTCGGGATGGCCTCATATTAAAAATACAAGGGTATTGGTAACCGACATTTTTAGAGCACAAGTTAGAGGGAATACAATTGAATCTATGGTAAAAGATTTTAAAAGCATGGGAATAAAAATCAATAGCGAAGCACTAGAAGAAGCATATAAATTCACTCTTGAATGGCTTCATTATCTTAATGAAAAAGAAAAAAACAATACTTCGTAATAAACCTTTCTTTTCACACGATGAGAATTTAGAATTTCTCAAATTAAAAAAGGACTGTAATCAATTTGCTAGATTTGAGAGTGTTGTTAAAATAATGAAAAGACAAGGTGCTACCGATCCTAAAATAGTTAAAGAATGTAATAATAAAGATTATCATGTCATTACTCACAACACTACTGACTTTCAAAGAATTAATAAAAAAATTAAAATAGGTGTAGTCTGCATTGGATTAAGAAATGAAGATGACTGGATTGGAAGGATGAAGAAATTATTACGAAAGTTATCAAAACATAAAGATTACTACTATAAAAATATATTGATCAATAATGACATTACAATCTACAATAGATTAACAAAAGAAGTTAATAAAATATTATGATTTTAAATGTATAAATTTGCAGTATTGTAACCCAGTACCATGATGAAAAAATTCTTCAAAAAACATTTTATATTTGCTCGCGTATTGGTTCTTTATTTTGTCGGAGCGGTGTTGATAAGTTTGAGCACCTTCTTTTTCTATTACTTTAGAACTCCGTGGGTATTGTTGATCATTATTGTCGCGGTATGTACCATTTCTTATTTTGGGCCTCTATGGTGTCGCATATTCTTAAAATCAAAGCCATATAAAGGGAAGTATGAAGAGAGATTATATTCTTTTACGAAAAATCAAGAAATTGATTTACAAGGAATTTATTCGATAGACAGTACATCTTCACAAGCTTTTACCTGTGGCTTTGCGAGAAGTAAATCAGTTTTTTATCATTCAAATATACTAAAGAACCACCCATATGACGAGATAGAGGCGGTGATGGCGCATGAACTTGGGCATCAAGCACATGACGATATTACTCTTTACACGTCGATAACTGCAATTGTTCTAGTTCTCAGTAGCATGATAAACGTTGCTCTATTTTCATATATTAAAACTAGTTCACTCGTGTTATTATTCTTTTGTTTTCTGACAACTGCTATTTCTCTGCCGATTGTTTTAGCGATAAGTAGATGGCGAGAAGGCATGGCTGATCAATATGCCTATGACGCATTGAGGGATAAAACAGCATTTGCTCGCTTTCTTGAGCGATTATTGAAATATTATGAAAAAGAAAATGGAGTAAAAGTCGAAAAAACAATTTCATGGGTTGCAAGACTTTTTTTGACCCATCCATTCATTTATGACAGAATTCGAGCATTCAAGACGTAAAATGTTAGTGTTGTCCGAGGATGGATGTTTGAGGATCATATTTTGTTCCCACAAAAAGCTCCCACAAATATCTTGACACCGGAAGATAAAGTGAGTACAATGTAATTACATATGATTACATCACTTATACAAATTGGTAATTCACGAGGGATACGTATCCCTAAACCACTTCTCAATGAAAGCGCTCTTGAAGG
>Ga0210057_1007199_pt1 | contig 13574 bp, 14 predicted proteins | sample CryGeyCG2114_010_2_FD_183968 | JGI IMG/M metagenome (GOLD analysis project Ga0210057, IMG submission 183968) | Groundwater microbial communities from aquifer - Crystal Geyser CG10_big_fil_rev_8/21/14_0.10 (SPAdes) (version 2) | ecosystem: Environmental > Aquatic > Deep subsurface > Groundwater ... | reverse complement strand
TATAGTTTCAGTTTGTTTTTGTCATTCTGAACGAAGTGAAGAATCTTTTTAGGTCTAGATCCTTCGTTTCTCTCAGGATGACAGGAGTCATAACCTGGAACAACAAAAAAAGTGAGGGATAAGAGATATTGCGTGTTCCTGGTGAAGGTTGGATGGTGGGAATCGGAATCGTCTTTGGGGTCTGTGTAGTTTTGATACTACTAGGCTTCAGACCGTTCTAGAGTCCACCAGAGCGGCTGACCGCTAGTTTAATAGCCTCCGCTCAAGAGCGGGGAGAAACATTCGAATGGAGTTCAAGGAGGAGAATAACTTGTTGTCAAGCCCCGTTGACAGTAGACGCCTCAAAATAGAGGCCAACGAGCGATTCCGTGCGGCACTTGTGTCACATGGAGAATTCAGGTATGGGAGTACTCCGGTAGCCGAGTCCGGATTTGTCTCAGTCAGACAAGGTTGGGCAGAGGACAGCGTTCTTCAGGTTCTCAATGTCCGCGTTGAAGGTGAGGGTATTACACCCGCTGCCTTCAGAGGACTCAGAGTCGTACCTGTCGACGATGAAAGCATTAACCAACCCACCCAGACGATGGGAAAGAGCGGAGAGGTCAATTTCAGTCTCACCGTCCACTCAGTGCGGTTTGAGCAACCCTAGACCCGCTGTAGTACGGGAAAAAGATTCGACCAGAGTTCAAAAGTGAAAGAGGTAAACATATGGACTAGCACGAGCTTGTATCATGGGTTTTCGTATTGACAGGTCTTCCGATCTTCCTAGCTGCTCTAGTGAAGGGGGAACTGTTCCTTTTTGCAAGGGTTAAGGATGGGGAGAGCGATTATTCATGGGACGTTGACTGGGGAGGAATAGTTATCGCCTTCGTAGTCTTTGCTATCGGTCTTGCGCTGGTAGATAAAGGCTTCGAGGTGAAAGACGAGGTCAACGCTTCAATCAGCGAAGAGGGGTAGGGGGAATTGCCGAGTACGGTTTCGTTCTCGGGCTCATCGCCGTACTCTGCTTAACAGCACTCACTCCGTTCGACGTTTTTTTAGCAACCAAGTGGTCCGGGGGGAGCCATATCCCCCCAACTTTTCAAAGAATTAAGCTTAAATAGGATAAGAATTAAATATGATAAGAAGAAATGCAAATTTAGCTAAAAGCACATCTTTTGTACCTGTGTATCATATATCGATATATGATACACAAGCGCAGCATCCTGAAACCTTAAGATTGAGACCTTGAGATAAGGATACGCTTCGAGTAAACTACAATAAGAATTTTTAATTACAAATTTTTAGATAATTCTATAATGATAAATCCAAAGCAACTAATAACTGAAAACTTAAAACAAATTCTTCTGGAACTTTCTGATCAAGATATAACTCCGGAGATTTCAATTCTTGAAAATTCTCGATTTGGAGATTTTACAACCAATATTGCACTTCTGGCGTTTAAAAGAATTCCAACAGATAGAAATGGCGTTTACGTTAGAAATATTCCAGTAAGGGCTGGTAGCGCTAAGGAAATGGCTGAAACAATTAAATCTCTCTATGAAGATGTTGGTGATGAAAATATTAAAAAGGTCGAGGTGGCGGGTCCGGGATTTATAAATTTTTATTTATCAGACAAATATCTTTCTGACAACTTATCCTTGATTGACAGTGGAAAAGATAATTACGGACATTCTAATGTTCTTGAGAATGTTAGGACGATTGTGGAGTTTGGGGATCCAAATCCTTTCAAACAAATTCACATTGGACATCTTAGAAATTTTTGTATTGGGGAGAGTTTTTCCCGACTTTTGGGGGCGCAAGGAGCTGATGTTATACGAGTAAATTATCAGGGAGATGTGGGCATGCACGTTGCAAAATCGCTATGGGCGATTTTGCAAAACCAAAAACCAATCCGCCAGCCGGCGGACAAAGACCAAAATCTGACCGCAGAAGATTTAGCAAATGCGTATGCATATGGTGCAACAGAGTATGAAAAACATGAAGAAACGAAGAAAAAAATTGAACGTTTGAATAAGCTAATTTACGAGGAGGATAAGGAGATAAGAGACCTTTGGGAAAAGGGAAGAAAGATAAGTCTAGATAATTTTGAGAAACTTTATAGAAGAATTAATATTCATTACGATAAATATTATTTAGAAAGCTTGGCTGCGAAAAGAGGACGTGAAATTGTACTAAATAACGTTGAAAACGGGATTTTTGAGAGAGATGAGGGAGCCATAATTTATAGAGGCGAGAAAGAGGGACTTCACACCAGAGTTTTTTTGACAAGCGAGGATTACGCTACTTATGAAGCAAAAGATTTGGCTCTTGCCGTTATGAAAGATGAAGATTTGCATTATGATGAATCTATAATCCTTACCGGAAATGAGCAAGCGGAGTATTTTCAAGTAATGCTTGCGGCTCTAAAAAAAATAACCCCGGAACTAGCCGATAAAACCAGACACCTAACCTTTGGTCACGTAAGACTTAAAGACGGAAAAATGAGCAGCAGAACCGGGGACGTGATAACTGCAGAGTGGTTGTTAGGCGAAGCAGTAAGAAAAATAAAAGAAAATTTTAAGGAGGTAGACGAGGAAACTTCCGAAAGAATTGGAATTGGTGCGGTTAAATATTCGATGCTTAAATTTGGAATAAATTCAGATATACATTTTAACTTTGATGAAAGTATAAGTTTGGAAGGTAACTCCGGACCTTATATTCAGTATACCTATGTGCGCACGCAGAGCGTGCTTACGAAAATCAAAAATCAACCAGCCTCGCCTCAGGCTAGTCTAGGCGGGAAATTAGAAGTTGAAGAAAGTGGTCATTCTGAGGCGGAGCCGAAGAATCTCATGAGATCCTTCGCTAACGCTCAGGATGACGGCGTGAAACTGAAGGCTGAAGAAAATGAGTTGTTGAGGTTTCTTTCCTACTACCCATATTATGTAGAGAAGGCTGCGACGGAGTTTGCTCCAAATGTGATTTGTAATTATTTATTTGATCTTTCCCAAAAGTTTAATCTTTTCTACCAAAAGCATAAAATTATCGGAAGTGAAAATGAAGATTTTAGATTATCTTTAACGAAAGCAACAGGTCAGGTTATTAAAAACGGTTTGGATTTATTAGGCATTGAAACAGTAGAAAGGATGTAAGATGAGTGAATACGAACCAGTTTGGCAAACTGCGAGAAGACACAAGGCATTGACCGCAACGGGAATAATTTTAGCCGGATTAATAGGAACGGGTGCGGTTGCTGGAATGTGCAGCGATCTTGATCCTTCAGGACAAGCGAGGAAAGGGAATGAAGACCACAATGTTCCGCCAGAAAATACATCTGATTCAGATGAGACTATTATGCATAATGGGGTAGAAATCCTTCTAACGATAAATTCTTGAAAATTAAATTGTTGGGGATGGGTGGAAATGAATCCGCCCATCCCCGTAAAACTACACTGGGAAGAAGGGACGAACTCTTTTGCTAGCGGGTCTTATATCTCCGCATTGCAAAGCCTCCTGCGTGAGAAGGAAAATTTTGGGCTGCTGCCCGTTCTCTCTGCTCCTCCTTGCGCTTGATTCGTGCCTCTTTCCAAGCCTTACGCTTCCTGAGGTTTTTCGTTTTCGCCAATGTATGACTCCTTCCTTTTTCCTTCCTCAGTGTTGTTACCAAACACAACGCAAATTCCTGCTTCTGCCATGCTGTAGGTAGAAGAAAATTTACGACGAGTAGATTATATAGAATATTTTTTTTATTGCAAAAATATTGTTGATTGGATTTTGAAGATTTAATCCGTCTTCGCGGATTTCCCCGTGTGTAAGTCCGAGGCATGCAGGGCGATTTTCCGCTTCGGTGGATTTCAGCTTAGCCGAAATGAGTTAATTGATTCCCCGACCGTATGGTTGAGGGAGCTTCAATAAAAATCTTGCAGAAAATATAGGAAATGGGGGGAGAGTGACGGAAGTTCCGTCACTCTCCCCGTGTGTAGCAGGGGTGAGGGCTGGTTAAGCCTTAGGTGGTTGTCTCCTCTCGGCGGTGGTCGTGTGGGACCGTGATTTTTCCAATCGGACCCGTATAACAGGTCCTTAGGAGGTCACTCTGACGGGGCCAACGCCCCTTTGATTCAACAGATGGTTCCCGACGATCGGACCCTTCGCTAAGCTGTTTGTGCAAAATAACTTCTCCTGCTAGATTTGCCTTACGACAAAGACCTCTGCTACGCATTTAGCGTCATGAAGTTTTTACCGTTTGACTAATTTGGATTATAAAATATTTGTTTTATTTTGAAAAGTATTACTTGGGCCTTTTGCTGTAGAAATTACAGCATTATTGAGGAAATAAGAAAAAGCCGGAAAGTCTGGGTAGTACCCAGCAAAGTTCGCAGTCGGGCGAACACCTTTCCGGCCGTGAAACGGCGGCTACTTTCCGCGTCGAGCGGCAGCTGCCTTCATTACGCGCTTTCGCGCGACGTCTGGAGACAAAGCCTGTCGTTGCTGAGCGCTATTGCGCTCGTCTTCGACTGCCCGCATCTGATCGTTTGTGTACTTACCATCATCCACGCAGAAATCCTTTGCTGTCGTGCCAGCTACAAGCTGACATTTTCCAAATGGACGTACAGCCTAGGACTGTCTGATTTTGACCGAATCGGTCACAATAACCTCCGTGTCAGAAAAATTTAGGAATCCTCTTTAGGGCAGCTTTACGCCCCAAAAAGAATATCCATATCAATATTATAATCCTGTTAATTTTCATTGCAAATATAAACCCTTTATGCTTAAATTGAGTTTATGAAATTTGAAAAAATAACTCTCCCAAATGGCCTACGTATAATTCTTGTCCCAAATGGTGGTGTAGAAAGCGCGACAACTCTGGTTATGGTAGGAGCAGGTTCCAGATATGAAAATGAAAAAAATAGTGGAGTCTCGCATTTTCTGGAGCACATGGCTTTTAAAGGAACTAAGAGTCGTCCTACAGCACGTGAAATTTCAACATTAATTGACGGAATAGGTGCAGAGAGTAACGCTTTTACCGGAAAGGAAATGACGGGATATTACATAAAGTCTGCCAGTGAGCATGTACCCCTAGCACTCGATATTCTTTCGAACATGCTTACAGAGTCTTTATTTAAATCTGAAGAAATTGAGCGTGAAAAGGGTGTAATAGTCGAGGAAATAAATCTTTATAACGATACACCGATGAGAAATATAGGAAATGTTTATGAGCGTCTTTTATATGGAGATACGCCTATGGGATGGGATGTAGCAGGTAAAAAGGAGACTGTTACGAAATTTAACCGCTCCGACTTTATCGACTATATGAGTAGTCTTTATAGTGCTGATAATATGGTGGTGGTTGTTGCAGGAAATTTTGATAAGGAAAAAATACTAAAAGAAATTAAAAAACGTTTTTTAGAACTTAAAAAATTCAAAACAATAAAACCTACGGTGGCAGTTGATAAGCAGGAAAAACCATTAATTTCATTAGTCAAAAAAACAACAGATCAAGCACACTTTGCTTTGGGAGTAAGAACTGTGGGATTGAGCAATGAAGAGGACAGATACCCCTTGTCTATTTTAGCTTCAATTTTAGGAGGAGGAATGTCATCCCGATTATTTTACGAAGTTAGGGAAAGGCGGGGTTTGTCTTATTACGTAAGAACAAATGCTGATGAATACACAGATGTTGGATACATGGCGACATTTGTCGGAGCTGACCCGAAAAGACTAGAAGAGGCGATAAAAGTAGTCCTGGACGAATATAGAAAGATAAGTGACCATAAAGAAATTGATTCTGAGGAAGTTAAAAAAGCGAAAGAATATAGTAAAGGCCATTTTGTCCTAAGCCTTGAGGATAGTCAAACGGTTGCGGTTCTCTATGCGATGCAGGAGATGCTTGAGAAAAAAATCGATAACGCGGAGGAGATTATTAAAAAAATAGAAAAAGTAACTCTGGATGACATTAGACGAGTTAGTAAAAAATATTTGGATATGAAGAATCTATCTCTTGCAGTAATCGGTAATTTTGAAGATAAGCAAAAGTTCGAAAAACTCCTAAAGTAGTATAATCTATTTATGGAAAGCCAACTTCGGGAAGAAATAGTTCCTAGAATGGAAAGCATTGGAAAGTTTGAGACTCCCCAAGGAGTACTAAATACAATTCATATCGGGAAGCAGGAAAATCTAGATACTGATGAATACCGTCCGGCTATTGTTGTTCCGGGATGGGGGATAACACTGAATTCAGAAATGGGGTTTTTGAATGACATGGTAGACAGTGGAAAGGATGTTATCTCAATGGAATTTCCGCGGTTGGGAGGATCGGCTAGTTCGAATGAAGAATTTGCTGAAGAAACAACCAGAAAAGCAGAAATGCTAACACAGTATATGGAAAGTCTCCCTCAAGGAAAATATGATCTTGTCGGTCAATCCGAGGCTGCGATGGTAATACTAGCTGCATTAGCGTTAAAACCTGATCTGGCTGATAAAATAAAAAATATTGTATTTACATCTCCTGCGGGACTTGCGGGGGATGATAGTTTGGTAAAACTCATGACAAGATATCTTGCCCACCTCAATCAAGATAATGCTCACCTTTTCAAATCACCCATAAAACATAGAAATATTTTGAGAATGGGTTTTGAGGCAGCAAAGTTTGTCGGAAAGAATCCCGTGAGAGCTTTGAAGGAGGCAAATTCCATATCACAAGGAGAATTATATAGCTATTTAAATCCACTTAAAGAAAAAGGGGTCAATGTTGCCTTAATTCAAGGAGAAAGTGATAAATTAACACCGGCTAAAAAATTATGGAGTAAAATCGGGGAGGGAGCAGAATCGCCATTTAAAAAAGATGAAGATACAACAAGCGGATTTAAATACAAGGAGAAATCCAATGAAACGCCTCCATTTAATTCGATAACAATGGTAGGTGGAGGACACGACAACAGAGTCTATGCAGAACCCGGTTTTGCTCGAAAAATTGTAAGGTTACTCAATAATATGAATTAATTTGAATGATAGTTATTCTTCTAGGTAATTTTGAAGATAAGCAAAAGTTCGAAAAACTACTAAAGTAGACCTATAATATTTGACATTTGACCCAAAAAAGATTATAATTTGTTATCTTTTGGAGAAGACTTTTTGTGCCTAAAAACACAAAAATGAGCTCGACCAATTGAGCACATTATTAACTAAGGAGAAGTCATGCTTCTAGGCTGGTTTCGGAGAAAATCAAAACCAGCTATGGGTCATTACCATGGTTGTCCATGCTGTGCCGATGGATGGATTCATCGGATAGCCCTCAAGTCCTGCGAATTAGCTATTGGGGCATTATGTCCCATATGCGATATCAAGGGACATCATTACACATCGCATTAATCCTGCAGACGGGAAAAGCCGTCGGGGAGAAGGAAGTGGTCATGCAAGGCTGGATTACACCAAGGGAATGCGAAGAGCAATTCCCCGGATGGCTTGCCGAACGAGCCAAAAGTGGCCTGGGTTGGGCTATCAACGAACAGCCGGTGCTGGATCCTATCACCTCCCGGTTTGGGGGGTTTGAGATCCGCATCATGCTGAAACCCGACGGTATGCCCGATCACGACAAGGGTGTCTACCTTGAGGCCAAGAACCAGAACACCGTCGTCTTCGGACGCCGGAACGGCGGTCCAGTCCTCATCGGTTGCACAGAAGAAGCAAGGGCTTTTGCCGACATGCCTGAGGGCGGTCCGGCGGATCCGCCGATGAGGTTTCTGCAGCCCGTCGTGATGGGCTTCTTCGAGAAGGTTCTCGGTAGCGATGCTAAGACCTTCAAGGAGCGGCTCGAAAGCGGCGACGAGGCCTCTATTAGAGAAGCTCTCGAGGAGATGGGTGTCGCTGAGGTCAAAAGCCTCAAGCCGATGGGTGTTGTCTGGCCTAACGCCACCAACACCGCTACCGTCACTCACCTCTATGAAATGGAGGTGGACATCGATAGGGTTATCGAAAACCCTGAGGGTCGCGAGTGGACAATCAACAACTGCGTCTGGCTTCCCGTCACGGAAGTCATGAAACGGATTGGCGATGGCTTCTACGAAGGTGTCAACTGCCGCATGGGGCAGGCCAATACGGCCTTCTTCACGTGGCTTTGCCGCCACCCGGATGCCTTAACATACTAACTCCTTAGTTCAGGGGCGCTCCCGCGGTTTTATTCCGCGGGGCGCCCCAACATTTTATCTTTAATTTTGTGTAGTATAATCACGGTATGAATCCGAAAGAATCAGGAATTAGTGCTTCTTTCGAAGAGCAATTTGCCACAAGAGAAAAATTTGGAAAACGTGAAATAAATGTCCTGGATTTATCACCACAAGATCCCAAGCATACAGTATTATTTTTTCTAGGATGGAATGCTGGAATTGATGAATACAGGAAGATATTCAAACGTTTTTATAATAGTGGAACGCGTGTTGTTGTACCAGAATTAGCTGGGAATAGTAAGCAAAGAGCAGAAGACATCCGCCTCCTGACTATTAGTAAAAGTTTGAGAAGAGTTGACGTTATTGCACATTCAGTTGGAGCAATAAGTGCGGTAAATGCGATCCTTCAAAATCCAAGTCTTCCCTCGAGAATGATTTTAATTAATTCTGCATCGGTGATGGGTGAGGATGATGATAAAGAGTTAATTAGAAGATATAGTAATTTATTAAATGGTAGGGTTAGCGGAGATGGTCAAGATAGTGTTGGAGTAAGGCAAGTATACGAAATGGCACGTGAGATTAATGGTTTTAAAATGTATGAACGCATCAATACTCTAAGAGCTCTCGGGATAAAAGATATAGAACTTTTTCATTCAAGAGATGATACTTTATTTCCATACGACAGAGTGAAAGCTGAGGCTACGAGACAAGGATGGAATGTTTCAGAAATTTCTGGAGGACATTTGTCACTTGATGAAGTTGACTTGGCAAGACTTGGTTATCCTAACGATTAGTTTGATGTAAGAACTTCGGAATTTTTCTCCATTAACTCAATTCGACGCTTCCATTCAGGTAGAGACATAAATTCGTCGAGCCAGTCAGAATAGCCCTCACGTCTTATTTTGTCTATATATTGATCCGGTGTTTCCCACTCTAAGCCCTCTGCAGTAATCGTATTTAGCTGAATGTTAAGTTTTTTTGTGATTGAAAGAAATTCTGCATAAAAAGAGTAGTCATTCCGCTTTGATTTTTTCAAAATTATCTTTGCGCTTTGACTATCCATAGCAAAACTTCCGGACATGATATCGACATCAATTCCGGCAACCTCTGTAGCTAGAATATTTACAATCTCCTCCGTCTGTTTTTGAGTCTTAGGGTGTGTTTCAAAGGCACGTTTACTTCTTCCTATAAAAGTTAGACCTGTGTTTGAGGGTAAAATTTCAACAATATCTTTTAACTCGTTGGGAAAAACCTTTACCCAGTGCAAGATTCTATCAAAATCACAAACATGAATATGTCTGGTTTTTAATTTAAGTCCCATGGTTATTGCTTCTTTATAAGTTTTTCCCATAGCTACATAATTTCCTTTTGTGGTTTGTTTGCTAAATAAAATATTTGCCGAAGTGAGAGCTTTTAGTGTGTCTGGGTGTGTGTTTTTTGTAGTTCTTACAACGACAGCCCCCATATATATGGTTTTTAAATTTTTTCCGTAAGTGCGGATTGCTTTTGCAAGCCGCGCCTCAGGGTCATGAAGAGGGGATGCCAGACAAATATCTGGCGTATAATTTTTCATAAATAAAGTATATCAGAAGAGGCACTATCATCATCTTATTCCACATACGTAAGATCCTTTCTTCCCTGACTTGCCAAGTGTTTATTTAGAGCATCTTTATAGTACGCTTTTTCTTTTTCGGTTCTTTCTACTATTAGGTCTTTATTTTCAAATCTTTCTTCGTTACTAATGCCGAGATTTTCTACAGCCTTTCTATGCGACAGTCCATCTATATATTCATCCCTTGCCTTTCCTTTAAGGCTTGCCGCGTATTCTAATATTTGAACCATGTCTACTACAGCGTTTTGACCTTCAAAAAAGGCTTTATTTGGGACAAGTTTTCTATCATGGAGAAGTTCTTTTAAATAATCTATTTCGTTAACGCCCGGACCCTCAAATCTTTCTCCCCATTCTTTTTGATTTTCATTGCCCGCAGGTAGAATTCCAACTTCACCGAAAACCGCTTTAGTAAGTTCTCCTGCAGCACCTACAAAAAGTGCAGTTTGAAGCTGTTCTGTTATATCTTCTGTCTGTCCGATAACTTCTTCGGTAGTCTGCAGTAAACCGCTGGGAGAGGCAAGTGGCATATCTGAAACGAGAAGAGCCCCAAACTCTCTTGCCTGATCGCGCTCTTTATCGCTTATAAGGGGATATTCTTGTGCCCGTTTTAGTCTAAGCCTATAGTCTAGTATGTTAGTAGGTTTATTGCCGTATTCTTCAGTTGGTGATTCTTCGTCCATACACGGTTATTTTAGAAGTAAATTTATTAAGATACAAGCCGTTGACTTTTTTAGACCTTAACCGTATCATATACAAATATGGAAAGAACATTTGTGATGTTAAAACCTGAAGGTGTTAAAAGAGGTTTGGTCGGAAAAGTTATAACCAGATTTGAGGATGCAGGACTAAAGCTTGTAGCTATAAAAATGGTTCAAGCCCCGGAGGAATTACTTAAAAAACATTATAAAAGTACAGACGAAGAGTATCTTCAAACGCTTGGTGGTAAAACTCTTGCAACTTACGAAAAATATGGAATGGATGCAGAGAAGGATTTTGGCACAAGAGACAAACTCGCACTAGGAAAATTAGTTATGGATTGGTTATTAAAATATATGAAAAGCGGACCCGTAGTTCCCATGGTCTGGGAAGGACGTCATGCAGTTGAGAACGTAATTTCGTTGGTTGGTCCTACAATGCCAGTGAGTGCCATAGGTGGAACGATTCGAGGGGATTATTCAACAGATTCGGCTGCTTACGCAAATGTTGAGAAACGCGGAGTGATGAATATAGTGCATGCTTCTGGCTCAGTTGATGAGGCAAATGTTGAGGTGGGTTTGTGGTTTGGTGAAGATGAAATTCATAAATATAGAAATGTGCAGGACTTTTTAGGTGAAGAAATAAATAAATAAATTAATCCTCAAGTTTTACCGCGTTTTCAATTTTAAATTCTCCAACTCTGGTTCTTATTAAACTTTTAAGATATCCTCCTGTTTTTAATTTTTCTCCTAAATCACGGGCGAGTGAGCGGATATAAACTCCTTTACCGCAGGTTATTTTTAGTTTGACCACAGGATATTTATAATCCAGAATTTCGATATCTTTTATTTCTACGTCTCTCGCCTCTAGCACCAAGGTGCCACCTTGGCGCGCAGATTTATAGGCGGGTTTGCCTTTTATTTTGATTGCGCTATATTGAGGAGGGACTTGTTTTATTTTTCCGATAAATTGCTTAATAACCTTTTCAATTTCTTGTTTACTCGGTTTGATTTTATCGTTTAAGGTTTCTTTTTTATCCTGAGCCTGCCGAAGGACTCCTTCCATATCGTCAGTGGTAGAAGTTTGTCCTAAAAAAATTTCAGCCATATATTCTTTTTCACTTTTGACAATTGAATTCAATTGTTTTGTATATTCTCGACCAACTGCTACGACCAGAACGCCACTTGCTAGGGGGTCTAGAGTTCCAGCATGACCTATGCGTTTTATGCCTGTTTGGCGTCTTAATTTATATATAACGTCATGAGACGTGATCCCCACAGGTTTGTTTACAGCAAATATCCCTTCCATAAGAGGTATTGTATAATAATATTTCATGCATATTAAGTTTTTAACTCTAAATATAGAGCATGGGGGTAAGCTTATGGATAATATTTTGAGTTTTATCCGTCGCGAAAATCCTGATATTTTATTTATTCAGGAGGTTTTTAATGGAACCGATAAAAATTTGGAAAGGAGATTTAGAACGGTTGAAGTTTTTAAAGAAGAGCTGGGTGACATTTTCCCATATAGTGATTTTAAGGCTCACTCATACGACCCTGATGTGAAGTGTGAGATGGGAAATGCCGTATTTTCCAAGTTTGAAATAGAAGAACGAGACAGGTATTTTTTCGATGTAGATTATGCGCAGGTTCATTTCAGCGGAGAACATAATCCTCTGGAGGTTCCCAGAATTGTGCAGTATGTAAAAGTAAAAGCAAATGAGAATGAGTTTAATTTATTTAACCTTCACGGAATATGGGGACATGATGGGAATGATAATCCCAGACGGGACAAAATGGCAGAAACAATAATTGAGAAAATAGGAAATAAGAAAAATGTAATATTGGCAGGTGACACAAATTTAAATCCGCATACGGAGTTTGTAAAAAAAATTCAGCACGAACTAAATTTGAAAAGTGTTTTTGGAGAAAGTTTGGTTAGTACATTTAATATGGCGCATAAAGATAAACCTGGGTATGCGACATCTGCCGTAGATATGATTTTTGTTTCTCCAGAGTTTGAAATCATAGAAAAATATATGCCGATGGATGATGTGTCTGATCATAGACCGCTGGTAGCTACAGTCAATTTCTAATTGACCTAATTGTTCTAATTTCTAAATTGGGATTTGATTAGGTTAATTAAGAATTAGAGATTAGAAATTTTTCTTTGGCTTGTTTAATTTTTTTCCAAAACATAAAATATAAACTATGGAAAATGAATTTATTACATTAGATTCCGGTTTGAAGATACATTATAAGGAATTCGGTCGCCGACCCGGAGCAATCTCTGACCCGGAGGGTAAAGGTCCGACCTTGCTTCTTATCCATGGTTGGAATAATGACTGGAGTGGATTTATGCCCCTGATAGAACACCTAGAGGATAAATTTCATGTTGTAGCGGTTGATCTGCCGGGTTATGGTAAATCGGAGGCATTGAAAGAGGATTATTCTGTAGAAAAATTATCCGACATTTTGTCAGAATTTATAAATAAAAAAGGGGGGGGGAATATAGATGTTTTGTGCGCCCTATCTATGGGGACGGTAATTGCTGCAGACCTTTCAAATAGACACAGCAAGATGATAAAGTCGGTAGTTCTCATAGGTCCGCCGATTATTAAATACGACTGGTTGCCTTCAAAAATGTTTCGTGAATGGATGAAAGTTATGAATAAGAGCTCAATTCTAATGAGTACCGGACACAAAATTTTGGCGAGTAATTGGTACGGTCATTTCACCGCAAAAAATATAAATATGTATAAATATGATAGGGAACTTGTAAATAAACACGGAATGAAAGGAAGAAAAAAAATAAATTCTCGAGCTCTTTTTCAGATGGGAAAAGCTATGTATCATTTTCATCTCGAAAAAACCTTAAAGGAGATAAAAATTCCTATGCTTATAATTTTGGGTAGACACGATAAAATTGTGGATTTAAAAACAGCAATAAAAGTAGGGCACGATAGAGAAAATGTTATAACAGAATGGGTTGAAGAAGCAGGACATGTTGTAAGTCTTGAAAAACCGATTCAAACCTCAAATCTCTTAAAGGAATTTGCTTCAAATTTAAAGATAATCTAAGTTTATATGTTAAAATCAGATTATATTGCTCCCGTAGCTCAACCC
>Ga0210057_1007198_pt1 | contig 13576 bp, 16 predicted proteins | sample CryGeyCG2114_010_2_FD_183968 | JGI IMG/M metagenome (GOLD analysis project Ga0210057, IMG submission 183968) | Groundwater microbial communities from aquifer - Crystal Geyser CG10_big_fil_rev_8/21/14_0.10 (SPAdes) (version 2) | ecosystem: Environmental > Aquatic > Deep subsurface > Groundwater ... | reverse complement strand
TTTCAGTTTAATAAATTTATTCATTATTCAAGACGACTGATTTTTCCTTATTAAAAATTTTACTAAACTTTTTAAAGGGACCAGTAGTAACAATATTATCATTCACAATAATTTTATCCTGAGTTATTTCCACAACCTGCCCACGAGAAACTATAAGTTCATTATTAATTAATTCCGCAATTAAATTGGAGGGCTTGATAACATATTCTAAAACACTTTGAGATTCTATATCAACATTAAAACTTTCAACAACACCAAGTTGATGACCGGCTTCAGTGACCACTGGCAAATTAATTAGTTGTTGATTATTAATTTTCATACTAACTTATTTAAACATTTAAATATATAAACATATAAGCACTACATTAATGAGGTATTTTTTTATTTAAAAATTAATGCAAGTTATTTTTTATCCTCAATCTTTTTAACTTCTTCGACTTGGGCATTTTTAACATCAGCTGGCACAACAACTGGTTGTGGAATTAATTCTGAACCATGTTTTTTAAAAATATATAGTTGCTGAAAAGCCGTTAGTAAAGTGGTTAGAAACCAATAAAAAGTTAAGCCGCCCGGTAAACTAATACCAATAAAAATAGTAATGGCTGGCATCATATAAAGCATTTGTTTATTCATCATACTCGCCATGCCTTCATCTTTGGCCCCGGCAACTTTGGGTTGTTTTTTAGCAATTAACATTTTTGATGACCAAAATTGAGCCGCTCCAGCTAAGATAGCTAAAATAATACTTCTTTCTGAAAAATCCATAAAACCAAAAGCGATAGGGTTAATTGAACCTGGATTATTCACAAAAGGATATAATAAATCTAGAGTCTCTGTTTTAAAACCATTGCGGAAAACATGATAGACCGCAATTAAAAAGGGCATTTGAATTAACAAAGGTAAACAAGATGAGGTTGGCGAAATTTTTTCTCGTTTATATAAAGCCATCATTTCACGACCAAGAACTTCAGGCTGTTTTTTATACTTCTTTTTTATTTCTTCCATTTTCGGCTGTAAATCTTGTAAAGCTTTCTGAGCTTTAATGGATTTAACTGAAAGAGGATATAGAATTACTTTAATGATGATGGTTAATAAAATAATAGCAATCCCAATGTCCTGTAAAGAAACAGTATTATATAAAAAAACCATTAAATTAAAAATCGGTTCATATAGCAGAGTATTGTAGAGGTCAATCATAGGGTGAGTAAATTAAGTGAATAAAGTGTTTAATAGATAAAATTAAAAACTATAACGGATCATAGCCTCCCTTAGACCAAGGATGGCAGCGGATAAGGCGTTTTAGGCCTCTCCAAGAGCCCTTGAGAGCTCCAGATGCCTCTATGGCTTGGGAAGTATAGACTGAACAAGTGGGGTAGAATTTACACTGTCCATGGGGTCTAAGAAACTTTAAAGGACCATGATCTAAGGATAAAGTGTGCTGGTAAATTTTAATAATAAAGAGTAAAATTTTTCTGGGTAAGTTAAAAAACATATTAACCATTATTAAATATGATTGTATTGTAGCAAGAACCTTTAAACATGTAAACATTTAAACATTTAAGCAAAGTATTTAATATATTTACTTTAATATTTATATTTTTAAATATTTAGATGTTTACAATAAAAGTAACTTATTATTTAAAGACTAATAAGCTTATTGACAAACAATATAAAATAATATAATCTAAAAATATATAAAAATTTATTTAAAAAATAAAAGGAGGTTTTTTGCCAAAAATAATTGATTTTCTAAAAAGATGCTTCTATTTACTCAGCCCAATTAATTTGGGTTTTTATATGATTATAATTTTACTTTATTTATCATTCCAGTCGATAGAGCAAATTCATTTATTGGAGACTTCACTTGGTTTAGTTTTTATTATTGCTGGTATGTGGTTCATTCATATGATTATTAGTATTATTAATACTTTAGGTTATATCTTTACTAATAAAATAGTATTAAATGATGAAGAATTTGATATTGAAACCGGTTTTGGGTTATTTATTATTATAAGTGGTTTCATATTACTTTATTCTCAATAAATAAAGCCCTTATTAAATATAAGGGCTTTTTTCTTTAAATTAATTCACAATTTTTAATACGGAAATGATTTCTTTCATTGGGATACCGCCAAACGACTTCGGTATATAACCAAATTTTTTTGGTTAGTTTAAAGGCAATCAAATTTTTTCCAATATTTTCACCAAAAAAAACAGTTTCCAGTCGGCTTATTTTTTCCCGTGACATAAAAATATTATGTTTTCCAAAAAAAACCTGTACAGCTATTAAATCGTGTGACTTTATTTCACTCAATTCTTTAATAATTTTTTTACTGGGTTCAATAACTTTAAAAAACTCTTCTCTGCCCTCTCTTTCTGTGGTAGCAATAGCCGTTAGAAAGGTTTCTACGGCTGGATCATTCTGGGCCTCACCCTCACTAATGAGAGGTAAAGTAAAATTCATTACACTATAATAAAAAAGTTTATTTCCCATTTTTCTCTCCCTTAATATTAAATTTTATGATTTTGTTTTTAATTTTAAACACCTTATCCTGAAAAAGCTAAAACAATTTAATTTATAATTAAATTATCTTAGCTTTTTTAAATAAAAATGTCAATGTTTTATCCAATTCTGTAAAATCTGTAACCACGGCAGACACTTTAGTTAAAATAACACAATCATAATTGCCTTGAAATTGTGGTATTTTCTCATAAATTATGGCTTTTAACTGTCTTTTTAATTTATTGCGAACCACTGCTTTTTTACTAATATTAGTAGAAACTACTATACAAAAACGGGAATTTGGTTGATCCTTCTTTAAAATTTTTATGTTAAAAAAGGGACTAAAATAAATTTGACCCTTTTTAAAAACTAATTGTATATCATTGTCTTTAGCTAAGCTATATTTTCTTCCCAACATATAGTTTTTTGACTAATATTAGCTAAACCCAGCACCACTTTTTTGAATTTTCAAAAAAGTGGTGCTGGGTAAAAAATTAAATAACTGATAATTTTGTGCGTTTTTTAAGACGACGACGTTGAATTACTCTTTTACCAGTAGATGATTTCATCCGACTAAGAAAACCATGTGTTTTGGCTCTTTTTCTTTTTTTAGGTTGATAGGTTCTTTTTGTTGCCATATAATTTAAAAAATATTTAAGATTAATTAAAGCATAGCAGAAAAAATTATTTAAGTCAAGAAAAGACTCTAAAAAACACTTTTTTATATTAATTATTAAAAAAGAGATTATTAATAAAAAAATTAAACTAATATTAGCCAAAAAAATAATTTGTTATCAACATATACACTATAATATCCACCAATTATGCACCTTTTTTAAAAAATTTTGATTTTTCTTAGGTTTTTTGATTTTTTATTGTGTATAAGTAAGGGGTGTGTTATATTAAGTATTAATTATTATTAAGTTATTTCAACATGAACAAAGATGAACTTTGGCAAGGTGTATTAGGAGAGCTAGAATTAAGTTTATCAAAAGCTAGTTTTGATACTTGGTTTAAGAATACTTTTATTGTGGCTATAGAAAATGACCAGATGATTATTGGTGTGCCAAATTTATTTACCCAAGCTTGGTTTGAAAAGAAATATCATGAATTAATTATTAAAACACTTAAAAAACAAACTGGTAATAAAATTAAAAATATTATCTATAAAATTGAAGCCAAAAAAGAACATCCTGAAAATAATGATAATGAAATTTTAATTGATGAAATAATTGAAGATAGCACAGAAGAAAAGAGTGTTTTTGAAGGTGTTAGTTGTTTTAAGGGCTTAAATCCAAAATATCAGTTTGACAAATTTATTGTGGGTAAAAATAATGAGTTAGCTCATGCTGCGGCCAAAGCCACTGCCGACAAACCTGGGGAAGTTTATAATCCATTGTTTATTTATGGGGGTGTTGGACTAGGTAAAACCCATTTATTACAAGCCGTCGGTCATACTTTTTTAAATAATAATAAAAACTCTAAAATTTTATATACTACTTGTGAAAAATTCACCAATGATTTCGTTCAAGCTATTAGAACTGGTAAAACTAAAAGTTTTCAAGAAAAATATAGAGATGTAGATCTATTAATTATGGATGATATTCAGTTTATGGAAGGTAAGGAACAAACCCAAGAACAATTTTTTCATACTTTTAATGATTTATATCAAAATAATAAACAAATTATCATTTCTTCGGACCGGCCACCTAAGGCTATTCCAACCCTTGAGGATAGATTAAGATCTAGGTTCGAAAGTGGAATGATTGCTGATATTTCTGAACCAGATATCGAAACAAGAATTGCTATTATTGAATCAAAATTACTAGAAAAAAAATATCCTTTGAACAAGGAAATTATGAATTTAATCGCTTCTAGTATTCAGAGTAATATTAGAGAATTAGAAGGTGCTTTAAATAGAATTATTGCTCATCATGAACTAAGAAAAGAAGATCCAACCCTAGAATCTGTAAAAAGTATAATTGCTAGTCTAGTTAATTTACCAAGAAAAGGCTCTATTACTCCTAAAATTATTATTGAAACGGTAATTGCTTATTTTAATATAGAAATGCCAGATTTAATTGGTGCTTGTCGTAAAAAAGAATTAGTTATTCCACGACAAATAATTATGTATCTGATGCGAGATGAATTAAATTCATCCTTTCCTAGTATCGGTCAAGAATTAGGTGGTCGTGACCACACTACAGCAATGCATGCCTATACTAAAATTAAAAATAATTTAGATGATGATGAAAAATTAAAACAAGATATTACTTTACTAAGACAGAAAATTTTTAATAGTGCGGTTTAATATAATCTGACTAATATAATGTGAATTAGTTTTGGAAAAAAGTAGGATAAGTTTGTAGATAACTATAAATTTAAAGTGTTTAAAAACAAAATAACCTGTTAATTATTTTAGAGTTATCCCTGATTTAAAAAATATTATTTAAAAGAGGTTAATAAAGTTGTTTTTTATCCGCAGAGTTATCTTAATTTAATACCTAGTTTATTAACAATAGATAAGTAATAAACATAGACTTAAACTGACTTTTAGAAAGGTTATTAAGGTCTATAATAATAATATAAGTTATATAAATAACAAAGAGTATTAATATATGAAATTAATATGCACACAACAAAATTTAATAAATGGTTTAAATACAGTTTCTAATATTGTTGGCAAGAATGTAAGTTTACCTATTTTAAATAATATTCTTTTGGTAGTTAAAAATAATGTTATTAAATTAATAAGTACTAATTTAGATATAGGTATTAAAACTATTATTAGAGGTAAAATAGAAACGGAAGGAGAATTAACTGTTCCAGCTAAATTGCTGGTGGATTATGTGAGTTTATTAAATTCAGATAATATTGTATTAGAAAAAAAAGATGAGACTTTAATTATTAAAACAGAAGATAAGGAAACAATTATTAAGGGTCAGGGAGCGGAGGAATATCCAATTGTGCCAGATTTAAATGATCATAATGGAATTAAACCAGGTGTTAAAGAATTTAAAAATGCTCTAAATCAAGTATTATTTGCTGCGAGCTATGATGATGTTAGGCCGGAATTGGCAGGAGTCTTTTTTAATAGTGATGGCAAAACCTTAACAATGGTGGCCACAGATAGTTATCGTTTGGCGGAGAAAAAAATTGAGTTTTCTCAAGATAAAAAACAGATTGGAAAGTTTAGTAAAATTATACCCATTCGAGTTTTACATGAAGTAGCTAGAAATTTAAAAGATGAGGAAAAAAACTTTGAATTAATTTTTAATGAAAATCAAGTAATTTTTAAATTTGGTGAAACGGTTATAATTTCTAGATTAATTGAAGGTAATTATCCTGATTATCAGGAAATTATTCCTGATAATTATAAAACTAAGGTTGAATTAGATAAAACAGAAATAATTAATAATATTAAAACAGCCAGTTTATTTTCCAAGACAGGGATTAATGATATTTTATTAGAATTTAATAGTAAAAATAATGAAACCAAGGTTTCAGCGGTGAATGTACAGTTGGGAGAAAGCAAAGCAACCATTAAATCCAAGATTGAAGGTGAAAATAATAGTGTAGTTTTTAATTATAAATATCTTTTGGATGGTTTACAAAATACTCAAGCTAAAAAAATTAATCTAGAACTAATTTCTAGTGATAGTCCAGTTTTATTAAAAGCTAATGGAGGAGAAGATAATTATTTATATTTGATTATGCCGATACGTAAATAAAAAGACAAGAATAAAATAATAAAATTATAATATTAAAAAAATCACCTTTTAGGTGAGTTTTTTAATATTATAATTTTTTATATTATTTTATTTTTAAAATTACTTATAGACTTTAATTTCTACATATCTAGAACCCCAGTTTCTAGCATCATCCAAATCAGGCATCCAAATGTCTATATGGTGGTAATAGCGTTGATTCATTCTATCAGAGACAATAAACATTTTATCACCATAATATTCTGGAATTTGAATTTTAGTACCGCGGGGGTAGGCATTGGAAGCAATCATCCCCCAAAAAACATGGTCGCCCCAAGCAGCAATGAAAGGACTATCATCGGTTTCAGCGGCTCGTGAGGTATAGGCAGTGGCAGTAATATAAGTAGTATAATAAGGCAATTCTTCGTTAGCCGGTAGGCTGGAACTAATAGGTTCAATTTCTGAAGGTTGGTTTTTAAGATTATCTGGGTGATTAATTAACATTAATTCAGAGGGACCTTGTCCATAATCATAATCAACCTCTTGAGCCAAAACGAATTTATGCGGTAAAACCTGAATAAAAACAAAAGAAAGAGAGATCACAAATAAAAACTTGCGATATCTTTTAAGTTCTTTTTTACTTAGTTTAATTAAATTCATAGGAAATTAATAAACGGTTTATAGTAAGTAGTTTTTAGGGTTTTTAATATAATAAGGGATTAAAAAAGCTTCCCATTTCGGGAAACTTACTACAAGGTAATTCTAGCATATTTAATTAACTTTGTCAAATGGAATTATAAAAAATTAACTTAAAAAGAAAACTATTCTTGAGGGGTAATAAAGATTAAATAAAGACTTAAAACTATTAAGCCTGCCCCAAGATATAAAAAAGAGTTTGGCAAATTAAACCAATGAGTTAAATAAGAAACAAATTTAGTAAGCAAACAGATTAAACTAATAACTAAAATTGTTTTTCCAGATTGTTTAAAATTAATTGGGACAAATCCTGGTAGATATTTTTTCATAGAGATTTAATTTAAATTTTGATTAGAGAAAGAGGTTTTTATTTTAAGAGTTATACTTTTTAGCTTCGTCTAATTTTATGGAGAGCAGTTTAGAGATGCCGTCATTGCCCATAGTAACTCCGTAGAGAAGGTTAGCTTGTTCCATAGTGGCACGGTTATGGGTAACGACGATAAATTGAGTTTTATGAGAGAGGTCACTAAGAATTTTGGCGAAACGAATTGAATTGGATTCATCGAGAGCGGCATCAACTTCATCTAAAATTACAAAAGGAGAAGGATTGGATGAAATAATAGCACAAATTAAGGCAATACTAGTTAAGGCACGCTCACCACCCGAAAGGGCATTAATTGATTTTAATCTTTTACCTGGTGGAGTGGCTGAAACATCAATGCCAGAATAAGCAGTTGAAGAAGTGTGGGGTTGAAAAAAGTTAGTAGCTTTAGAGGGTTCAGGTATTAGTTCACTTTCTTCGTCAGTAATATCTTTTTTAAGAGAAGCTTTTTCTTTAACTAAAGTTAATTCAGCATGGCCTCCTTCAAAAAGCATAATAAAATATTTTTGGAAATATTTATTAATTTCATCATAAGATTTTTTAACTTGTTTTTTAATAATCTCATCAAGTTCATCAATAAGTTTTCTTAGGGATTCACTGGTTTGAGATAAATCTTCTTGTTGACCATTTAAAAAATTATAACGTTGGTGAGTGGTTTCATATTCAGCTTCAATTTCTAAATCAATACCACCAATAACTTCTAATTGGTTTTTAAGTTTGTTAATATTATTAATTAAATAAGATTTTTCTTGGTCAGATAGTTTTTTAGGGTTATTTTTGTTTAAATTATCAAAATCATTTAATTCAGTATTAATTTCTTTTTTTAAATCAAAACGTCTGGTCTCGGTGCGAGCTAAATCAATCCGAGAATTATTGAGTTGAGTATTAATATCATTTAATTTGCGTTGACTGCTAGTAAATTCATTTTGTAGTCGCCATAAATCGCTGCGGTCTTGATTATCTTTTTGTTCAGATTCAATAATATCTTGTTGAATTTTATTGATTTGTTGATTCAAGTCTTCAAGTTGTTTCTCTAGTTGTTTTACTTTGGGATTATCAGCAAGTTCTTTTTTTGAAGGTTTATTTTCTGCGATATAAGGTTTAATTAATTCTAAAATAGCACTATTTTTTTTATTGATATTAACTATTTCTTGTTTAATTAATTCAGAATCATCAGCATTATCAATAAGCTTAATTATTTTTTGATGTAATAAATTAATTTGTTCAACTTGTTGATTAATTTCTTTGAGTTGCTGAGTTGAGATTTTTTTAAGATGTTGAACATCATTACTAATTTGATTGGTTTGAGTTACTCGTAAAGTTAGTAGTTCTTCTTTAAATTGTATTTTTTGGTTGGTTAATTTATTTTCCTGTTGTCTGAGATTAGTACGGTATTCGCTAGAAGTATTATTTTTAGTAAGTTGATTAAGTTTTTTTTCTAAGTTTTGGTAAGTTAAATCTATTTTATCTTTAACTTCTTTTAAATCGCCAATGGTTTTTTGTTGGGTTAAATAGAGTGAATTAATTTCGTGCCAGTAGGAGGTGTAATATAGAATTTTTTCTTCATAAAGTTTAGCCTCAACTTCTTTTCTTTTGGCAAGGCGTTTAACCTGGCGGGTTAGGAGTCTAAGCTGGGGTTCCATTTCTGAAATTTTAATTTTAAGAGTGGTTAAATTTTGCCAAACGCTTTCTAATTTATTTAGACTTTGTTGTTTTTTTATTTGATATTGTTTGACTCCGGTAGCTTCTTCAAAAAATTCTTTACGTTCTTGGGGTGTGCTGATGAGAAAATTATCAATCATACCTTGGCCAATAACCGAATAGGTGCGGTGACCAAAATTAGCTTGGGTTAAGAGAATATTAATATCACTCAAGCGGCTTTTGGTATTGTTAATTAAATAATCACTATCACCATTGCGATAAATTTTACGAGTAATTAATAGATCAGCATAATCAATGGGAACTTGTTTGTCAGTATTGTCTAATTCTAGAGAAACTTCGGCTAGGCCAAGTTTGGTTTTTTTGTCGGAACCAGAAAAAATAACATCCTCGCTTTTTTTACCACGAAGTGTTTTGATGCTTTGTTCTCCCATAACCCAGCGGACAGCATCAGCAATATTTGATTTGCCGGAGCCGTTAGGTCCGACTATGGCAGTAATGCCTTGGTTAAAATTTAGAGTGGTTTTACGGGCGAAGGATTTAAAACCTGAAATTTCTAGAGATTTAAGATGCATAGATTTAACATTTGACAATTAACAATTAACATTTAACAATTGATATAGGAAATAATAAATATGATTTTATTATAACACAATTATTTAAATATTAAGATATTAAAGTGTAAATAATTATAAATTTTAAGTATAAAATTTTAAAGAATTTTAATATAGGGCTTATTTAGGGTGGTATATTTGTAAATTAATAAGGTGGATGATAATATTAAAGCATGAATTTAGTTAAAAAAATTGCTCAACATACGATTATTCATACTATTGGTAAATTTGGAGCCTCTTTGATTGGCATTTTTGTGGTGGCCATTTTAACGCGTTATTTGGGGGTTGAAGGCTATGGAGCCTATACAACAATTTTTGCTTATTTGTTTTTCTTTGCAATTTTATCGGATTTAGGTTTGTATATAGTGACAGTAAATGAATTGGGGCGGAGTGAATTTGGTGAAGAAAAGTTTTTTAATAATGTTTTTACTTTGCGATTGATAACGGCAGGAATATTAATGCTGTTAGCTGGTGGATTGGTATGGTTTTTTCCTTATAGTTTGCTTATCAAAATAGGAGTATTGGTGGCAGCTTTATCTATTTTTTTAAATTTATTAGATCAAATAGTGGTCGCTTTTTTTCAAAATAAAGTAAATATGAAACGAGTGGCAGTGGCTGAGTTGGCTGGTAAATTAACTTTGTTGGGTTTAACTATTTTGATTGTCATCCTGAAGGGTAATTTACTTTTATTGTTAGTAGCTGTTATTTTGGGTTTTGTAATTAATTTTGGAATTAATTTAAGTTATTTAAGAAAATTTATTAAACTTAGGTTAAGTTGGGATTGGATTATTTGGCAAAGTATCTTAAAGAAATCTTGGCCAGTGGCAGTAACGACAATTTTTTCTTTAATTTATTTTAAAGCTGATACTTTATTGTTATCAATTTTACCGATTAACCCAGTGTGGGCGTTAAATAATGAAGTGGCGGTAGGTATTTATGGTGCGCCTTATAAAATATTAGAAGTGTTAATTGCCTGGCCGGCAATTTTTATGGGTTTGGTATCTCCATTGTTGGCAAAAAGTTGGTTAGAAAAAAATGTGATTAGATTTCAGCAAGTTTTTCAGAAAGCTTTTGATGTATTAGTAATAATAATTTGGCCGATGATGATTGGCACATTAGTTTTAGCTCAACCGTTAATAGTTTTAGTGGCAGGTAAGGAGTTCGTTAATTCAGCATTGGTATTACAAATTTTAATTTGGGCGGTGGGGATTATCTTTTTAACTCATTTAACAACTTATAGTATTATTGCTTTGGGTAAACAAAAAAGTATGATTAAATTTTATGTGGTGGCAGCAATTTTAGCATTGACAGCCTATTTAATTTTTATTCCACAATATGCTTATTTGGCTGCGGCGACAATTACAGTATTAGTAGAATTGTTTATGTTAATGGCCACAATTTATTTACTTAAAAAAGTAGTGGGATTAAAAATAAATTTGTTAGTTTTTACTAAAGCGTTGGTGGCAGCAGTGGTGATGGGCTTTTGTTTGTTTTATATAATTAATTTAAACGTAATAATTTTGGTATTATTAGGCGCTGGAATTTATTTAGGAACTTTATACATTATTGGTGGTGTTGACAAAAAGGTGATTAAGGAGTTAAAATACTAAGAACATCTGATATTTAACAATTGACATCTGACAATTGATATAGAGTGTATATTAAAAGAAATAAAATTAAAAAATAAAAAAACTAAACTTAAATTAAATATTTTGGAGGAAAGATGAATTTAAAAGAAAAGGTGTTTGAAATAATGCCGAAAAAAATATCGATGAAAGGTCTCGTCTATTTTATAGTGGAGGTTTCAGTTTTAATAGCGAGTGCTGTTATTGTTCTTGTATTTTTAAATTCAACCGGAAAGTTGGATAGTGTATATACAGTTATTTATTTTTTTTTCAATTATTATTTTATTGATGTTGTTGACTCTTTTCTTAACTATTTTTTTCTTTGAAAATAATTTTTATAAAAGAGTCGTTTGTACTCATTGTTGGAAAAAATATTTTATAAAGACAGCTGTTTTTTGTAAATGTGGTTTGCCATTAATTGAAGATAAAAAATTAAACTAAATATTTTGGAGGGAAGATGAGAAATGAATTAATTAATTTTGATTTTGCTTTGGTGCATGTTTTTTATCAAGGTGATAAGTTGTTTTTAACGAAAAATACTTGTAATCTGATACAAGGCAAAGGTAGTGTTTTTGAAAAATATTATTTTTTTCCAGTGAGTTTAATAAGTGATAATAATCATATTCTTAGTCATTTTGAGGGTACTGTAAATTTTGAAACATTAGTTAATATTAAGGCTCATAAATTTTTTGCAAAACGTTCTATTGCTGAGTGGCCAAAAGATGTTTTTATTACAGCAGGGTGTTATCCAGCGCAATCTAAAATTAATACTAAAAGGATTTGGTTGTGGTGCTTTCATGAAATTATTAAAGATGATTTTGATTTTCTTGATAAAACAAAATCAATTGAAGCGAAGGATCTTTATAAACACCTGGTTATGTGGATGGTTGATAATTTTATGACAAACGATGTTCGGTTGCTGTTGGCGGAAAAGCTTAAGACAATTCAGTCAACAGGAACGATCTTGTCACCAATTGAAAAATGGGAAGTACAATTATTTGGTGTTAATGATATAAAAATTCAGTGTTCTAAATGCCAACAGGGTTTATTTGTTAAGTCTTATAATGCTTTTATATGTACTTCATGTTCTACACCACTTATGGTGCCGGGAATCAAATGGCAGTTGGTAAATATTAAATAAAATATTTTGGAGGGAAGATGAGACGAGTTATAACTACAATTAAGCCAGCGGATTTAAATATAGGTATAGTTAATTTATGTACTAGTAATGATAAATTTATGATGATTGAAGGAGGCTTACATCATCATGAGTTAAAAAAACATTTTAATTTTTTTCCGATAAATTATTTTAAATTGACTGGTTCTAAAGACGCTATTGGTGAAGCCCTGGCATACTCATTAAAACTTAATAGTTTTCGCATGGTTGGAAAGCCGTTAGAAGTAAGTCATTTTATTAAAGTTTCATCAAGTTTTAATAATAATGATAAGGTAATATATTTATGGTGTGTTAGTCATTTGCCGGAGGCTGGGAATATTTCTGATGGTATGGAATATATCAAAACTGAAGGAGTCTTTGATTATTTGCATTTAGAAGTCATTAAAATGCTGCCGTGGGAAATTAAACGGTATTTAATTGAGGAATATCATACAATTCAGGATTTTTCGATTTTGCCGATGGAGGGGGATAGGATTAAATTATTAGATAAAGTAAATGGCTTGCCACATATTTGCCTAGAAAATGGAGATGGTTTTTATAAATTTGAATCAGGAAATACTTTAAAATGTGATGGAGAATCAGGGAAGTGTTCAGTCCGTATGTCATTATATCCACATTGTAATACATCATATAATTGGCAGTTGGTTTAAATAAATTAAACAAAGGTTGGGAAAATTTTCCAGCCTTTTTATTTTTCAAAAAATTAAAAATTATTAGGTTCAGGACAGAGCCCTGAACCAGCATTTTTTGGTTAATTTTATTTAAAATGATAAGATAAAGATATGGAATTAACAGCAAGTATATAGTATTTAAAAATATTTGATATAACGAAATTTTATACTTATTTAGTGAGATTATTGTAAATTAGATAACACGGGATCCTTCGTCCTGCAGTAACAGGACTCAGGATAAATTTTGTAGAAATTATATGACTATTTTATTATTTTTATATTTTGTATTCTTTTTAGGTTTAACTATTAAGAACTTAAAATGGGCGATATATCTCGTTATTTTTGGTTTGCCCAGTTATTTAATTAGATTTGAGGTTGGGGGTTTACCAATGACGGTGTTGGAGGGGATGATATTAATTTTATTCATGATATGGGTATTTGGGATATTTAAGAATTTAAAAACTATACAGCTAAAACAAATAGTTTTAAATTATAAATTACAAATTATAAATTATAAATATTTATTTATAATTATTTTTCTT
>Ga0210057_1007195_pt1 | contig 13577 bp, 13 predicted proteins | sample CryGeyCG2114_010_2_FD_183968 | JGI IMG/M metagenome (GOLD analysis project Ga0210057, IMG submission 183968) | Groundwater microbial communities from aquifer - Crystal Geyser CG10_big_fil_rev_8/21/14_0.10 (SPAdes) (version 2) | ecosystem: Environmental > Aquatic > Deep subsurface > Groundwater ... | reverse complement strand
TGCTATGAAATACCGAATCTGGCTTTCAGAAGCAGAATTGCTTCCGGTAGAGATTGAAGCCGACACTGCAGAAGAAGCTCGAAGGAAAATTGAGGCGCATATCTACCTCGGCACGCTTTGGGAGGAAACATCAATCGAGATGAGCGAAGGCTGTCTCGAAGTCCATAGTGTCGAGAGGGTCGAATAGATAAGTCTCCAACATTAAGGCGGTATCCACATTACGGGTACCGCCTTTTTTGTTTGGGTCCGGTTGTAATTAACGCTTTGTCAAGTTATAGTAAGTGAGCATATGAAGGAAGAATCAGAGATTTTGACTCTTGAGCAAGCCTCTAAGCTCCTGAATTGTCACCCAAACACGCTCAGAAATTGGGACAACAAAGGAATCCTAAAGGCCATTCGCTTTGGTGCGCGCAGAGACAGACGGTACCGAAAGAGCGACGTACTGAAGATGCTCAAACACAAATAATTCTATGGCGACCAAACAACAAAATTTAAATACAAATAAAGAGCAAGAACGTACAGAACTGCATCGCGCCATTTGGCAGATCGCCAATGATTTACGCGGAAGCGTTGATGGTTGGGACTTCAAACAATATGTTCTCGGGATGCTTTTTTATCGCTTCATTAGCGAAAACTTAACCAACTATATTAACGCAGACGAACGTCGCTCTGGTAAAAAGGATTTTGATTACGCCTCACTTACCAACAAAGAAGCAGAGTTCGGTAGGGCCGATACGGTAAAAGAGAAAGGTTTCTACATCTTGCCGAGTGAACTTTTTTTCAATGTCCGCAAGAAAGCTCGCAATGACGCAAACCTCAATGAAACACTCACTGCTGTCTTTCGTGCTATTGAAAGTTCCGCTAAGGGGGCAAATAGTGAAGATGACCTCAAAGGCCTCTTTGATGACCTTGATGTGAACTCCAACAAGCTTGGAAGCACGGTAGAAAGGAGGAACCAGACACTCGTTAAACTCATGGAAGCTATTGGAGACCTTCGCCTCGGCAACTACTCCGACAACACCATTGATGCCTTCGGTGATGCGTATGAGTACTTAATGACCATGTATGCCGCGAATGCTGGTAAATCTGGTGGTGAATTCTTTACCCCGCAGGAAGTCAGTGAGCTTCTTGCTGAAATAACTACTGTTGGCAAGAAAGAAGTTAATAAAGTCTACGACCCCGCTTGCGGCTCCGGCTCTCTGCTTCTCAAATTCGCCAAAGTTCTCGGCAAGGAAAATGTAAGACAAGGATTCTATGGACAAGAAATAAACCTCACCATCTACAATCTCTGTCGCATTAACATGTTCCTGCACGATGTTAACTACAGTGATTTTGACATTGCACACGGTAACACACTCACCGATCCAAAGCACTGGGATGATGAACCCTTTGACGCTATCGTTTCGAACCCCCCTTACTCAATCCACTGGGAGGGTGATGCGAACCCGCTTCTCATAAATGACCCTCGTTTTTCTCCGGCGGGAGTGTTGGCACCTAAGAGTAAAGCCGACCTCGCTTTTACCATGCACATGCTCTCGTGGCTCTCCACTAGCGGTACAGCGGCAATTGTTGAATTCCCCGGAGTGCTTTATCGCGGCGGAGCAGAGCAGAAAATTCGCAAGTATCTCATAGACAATAATTACATTGATGCGGTTATTCAATTGCCGCCGGATCTGTTTTTCGGTACGACAATCGCTACCTGTATCGTTGTGCTCAAGAAGAGTAAGAAGGATAACAAAACTCTCTTCATTGATGCTTCTGCCGAATTTGTTCGTGGAGGCAACAAGAATAAATTAAGCGAGGCAAACCGTCTCAAGATTTTAAACGCGTTTACTGAGCGCAAAGACGCGGCGTATTTTGCCAAACTCGTCGACAACAAAACCATAGCCGAGAACGACTACAACATTGCTGTCTCAAGCTATGTCATAGCAGAAGATACGCGAGAGGCGGTCGACATTGCAGAGCTGAACAAGAGAATAGTGGGCATTGTCGCGCGACAGCAGGAACTCCGTATTGCAATAGACGACATCATCAACGATATCGAAGGAACAAAATGACTAAACCCATGAGCAAAATTGAAAACCTGATTGCCAAGCTCTGTCCGAAAGGGGTGGAGATTAAGGAGTTGGGAAAAGTAGCTGGTTATTCTAAAACGCGCATCGCGGCAACTGAGTTAAATAACGGAAACTATGTTGGCGTTGATAATCTGTTGCCAAATAAACAAGGTAAGACGTTTTCAAATTATGTGCCGACGACCGGTAGATTAACTCGCTTTGATGCTGACGATATTTTGCTCGGCAATATTCGGCCCTATCTCAAAAAAGTTTGGCGTGCTACGCACACTGGCGGTACAAACGGTGATGTGCTGGTGATCCGAATCGACGAAGAAGAGAGGATAAGACTCCAGTCAGAATTTCTCTACTACCTACTCTCATCAGAAAGTTTTTTTGCTTTTGATATGAAACATGCAAAGGGTGCAAAAATGCCACGCGGTAATAAGAAATCAATTTTAAAATTTAAAATCCCACTCCCACCACTTGCAATACAGGAGGAGATCGTCAAAATTCTTAATAGTTTTACAGAGCTAGAAGCAGAGCTAGAAGCAGAGCTAGAAGCAGAGCTAGAAGCAAGAAAGAGGCAATACGAGCATTACCGCTCGGAGCTGTTGACCTTTAACGAGGAGGGGGGGGTACGGTGGGTGGCGATATCGGAGATATGCCAAATTAATCGAGGAAGAGTTATGTCAAAAGATTATCTAAGAACAAACGCCGGAGAATATCCAGTCTACTCATCTCAAACAGTAGATGATGGCGTGTTTGGGCGAATCAATACATACGACTATGACGGTGAATATATTACTTGGACAACTGACGGGGCAAACGCGGGTTCAATTTTCTATCGCAACGGCAAGTTCAGCATCACAAATGTTTGTGGACTCCTGAAAGTAAAAAGTAGTGATGTTAATACGAAGTTTCTTGCGTACAGTCTCGCAACGGTGGCAAAGAAGTACGTGAGTGCCGGAATGGGCAACCCAAAGATCATGAGCAATGTTATGGCGAATGTGAAGGTGCAGATTCCATCACTCGTAGAGCAGGAACGTGTTGTGTCGATTTTGGATAACTTTAACGCGCTCGTAAACGACATTTCAATAGGTCTACCGGCAGAACTCTCTGCTCGTCGATCACAGTATGAGTACTATCGGGGTAAGCTTTTGACGTTCAACGAATATGTCCACTAACAACAAATACAACTTGGTCGCGGAGAATCCGCAAAGTACCGTTGTGGCGGAATATACGCCGAATGATTTACGCGTCGCTCACTATCAAAGCGAGGCGGAGCTAGAGCAGGCATTTATCGAGCAACTTCAAACGCAAGCATATGAGTATCTTGCCATCACGTCTGAAGCTGATTTGGTATTGAACTTACGCAAACAGTTGGAGAAACTTAACAATCTTTCCTTTAGCGATACCGAATGGGAGCACTTCTTTGTAAGCGAACTAGCAAATCCGAATCAAGGGATTGCAGATAAAACCTCGACTATTCAGGAGGATTACATCAAGAACCTAACCCGCGACGACGGTACGGTTAAAAATGTGTACCTCCTCAAAAAGGACAACATTCACGACAACAGTCTGCAGGTTATCAACCAGTACGCGACTGAGGACGGCAAACGTGCCAATCGTTACGATGTGACGGTCCTCGTTAATGGCTTGCCGTTGATACATGTCGAGCTCAAACGCCGAGGCGTCGCTATTCAAGAAGCGTTTAATCAGATCAATCGCTATCAACGTGAGAGCTTTTGGGCAGCTGCAGGACTCTTTGAGTATGTACAATTGTTCGTAATCTCAAACGGTACACACACTAAGTATTACAGCAACACAACACGTGCGGAGCACATCAAAGAGACAACTGAGGGCGCGGTGAAGAAAGGCAAACGTTCAAGTAACAGCTTTGAGTTCACGAGCTGGTGGGCAGACGCTACCAATCGACCAATTACAGACCTGATGGATTTCGGCAAGACATTTTTCGCTAAACACGCACTGCTGAATATTTTGACTCGCTACTGTGTATTTACCACCGAGAAACAGCTTCTAGTGATGCGTCCGTATCAGATAGTGGCGACAGAGCGCATATTGAGCAGAATCGAAGTCAGCACCAATTACAAGAAGCTTGGCACAACAGAAGCCGGGGGATATATCTGGCACACAACTGGATCCGGGAAGACTTTGACCAGCTTCAAGACGGCTCAGCTCGTAAGTAAGCTCGCTTCTATAGACAAGGTTGTATTCGTTGTTGACCGCAAGGACTTGGACTACCAGACCATGAAGGAGTATGACAAGTTCGAGAAAGGTGCGGCAAACAGTAACAGCAGTACAGCGATCTTGAAGCGTCAGTTGGAGAATCCAAATGCACGCATCATTGTTACGACCATTCAGAAGCTGGATAAGTTCATCGGGCGCAATAAGGAACATAGTATTTTTGACGGCCATGTCGTACTTATCTTTGATGAGTGCCACCGCTCACAATTCGGCGATATGCATGCCGCTATAACAAGAGCTTTCAACAACTATCACATCTTTGGATTTACTGGCACGCCAATTTTTGCAGTCAATGCATCTTCCGGCGGACGACCAGATCTGAAGACCACTGAACAGGCATTTGGAGAAAAACTTCACACCTACACGATTGTGGATGCGATTGCCGACAAAAATGTTCTGCCGTTCAAGGTTGACTATGTTTCCACGGTCCGTGAGGCGGAGAATATTGAGGATAAGAAAGTGAGCGATATTGATCGCGAATCAGTACTCGCAGCACCGGAGCGTCTTACCAAGATTGTTACTTACATTCTAGAGCATTTTGACCAAAAGACTAAGCGCAACACGTTTTATAAACTGAAGGACCGAAGGTTGGCCGGATTCAACTCCATCTTTGCAGTCTCGTCTATTGATGTCGCAAAGAAATACTACGCAGAGTTTAAGAAACAGCTCGCGGATGTGCCTAGCGACAAGCGCCTCAAGGTGGCAACTATCTATAGCTTTGGCGCAAACGATGAGGATGCGGATGGGATGATAGATGAAAATTCGGAAGATACGAGTGGACTTGATGCCAGCTCTCGAGATTTTCTAGATGGTGCCATCGCAGACTATAACGCAATGTTCGGAACATCGTACAACACGACATCTGATAAATTCCAGAATTATTACAAGGACGTGAGCCAGAGAGTAAAAGACCGTGAGGTCGATGTGCTCATTGTGGTCAATATGTTTTTGACGGGTTTTGATGCAACAACCCTCAATACCTTGTGGGTGGATAAAAACCTCCGACTGCATGGCCTCTTGCAGGCATATTCTCGCACCAACCGCATTCTTAACAGTGTAAAGACGTTCGGAAACATTATCTGCTTCCGCAACCTTGAAAAGGCCACGAATGAGTCCATTGCACTGTTTGGTGATAAAGAAGCGAGCGGTATCGTGCTCCTCAAGTCGTACGCGGAGTACTACAACGGCTACAAGGATGGAGAAAAGGAGGTTCGTGGATACGCCAGTCTGGTGGCTGAGCTCATGGAGAAGTTTCCGGTTGGTGAACGGATCGTGGGTGAACAGAATCAAAAAGACTTCATCAGGCTATATAGTGCGGTCCTGCGTGTTCGTAACATATTGACTACCTTTGACGAGTTTTCGGGCAATGAGATTTTAACTGAGCGCGATGTTCAGGATTACCATAGTGCGTACATCGATCTGTATAACGACTTTCGTAAAGGGAAAGAAGAAACGAAAGAGAGCATCATCGACGATGTGGTGTTCGAAATGGAGCTCATTAAGCAAATAGAGATCAACATCGATTACATCCTAGGGCTTATCAAGCAATACCACGAAGATCACACTAAGAACCGCGAACTCTTGCTTGATATTAATAAAGCAATAGATTCAAGCGTTGAGCTACGCAACAAGAAAGATCTCATCAATCAATTCATTTCTTCTCTCGATGTACATTCAGTGGTTGACGACGATTGGCAGAAATTCATGGAAGAAAAAAAGATCGAAGAGCTTGAGCAGATTATCGCCAGTGAAGGTCTGGATCATGATGCAACGTATACGTTCGTAAAGAATGCATTCCGAGACGGTAATGTAGCAACGACTGGCACAGCTATCTCCAAGGTCTTGCCGCCTGTATCGCGCTTCTCGCCAACCGGCGAACGCACTCAGAAACGTGAGAGTGTGCTGACTAAACTAACAAGCTTCTTCGAGAGATTCTTCGATATCTCCGGTGGCAAATTCCGAGAATAATTATCAATAAACATACCAATATATGAAAGCCAGCGAAACAAAACTACTCGATTTCCTCCACAGCTCACGGCAGTTTGCTATTCCGATCTACCAACGTACCTACTCGTGGACGGAGAAGGAGTGCCGACAACTTTGGGACGACATCGTTCGCGCTGGCTCTGATGACACTATTTCGGTCCACTTCGTTGGTTCTATTGTCTACATTGATAAAGCTGATGCGAACCTCACCTCTTGGGAACCGCTACTGGTGATTGATGGTCAACAGCGGCTCACGTCCGTATCTCTTTTGCTCGCGGCTCTTGCTCGTGCGGTAGCAGAAGCAGAACCATTCGACGGCTTCTCTCGTCGCAAGATTGAAAACTACTACCTGCTGAACCCAGAAGAAACAGGAGAGCGGCATTTTAAGCTGTTGCTTTCACAGACTGATAAAGATTCTTTAACTGCCGTTGTGGGCAAGCAAGAGATGCCCACAGAGCACTCGTTGCGTATTGATCAGAACTTCAAGCTCTTTCAGGAGCTTGTGGCAAGTCGCGCAGATGACCTTGTAGCGGTGTGCAAAGGATTGAAGAAGCTCCTTATGGTGGATATAAAGCTCAAGCGCGGAGAGGATAACCCACAGCTTATTTTCGAGAGCATGAACTCTCTCGGCAAGGAGTTGAGTCAGGCAGACCTCATCCGCAACTTTATCCTTATGGGATTAGAGCAGGGACTGCAGACGCGCCTCTATGGGCAATTTTGGCGCCCTATGGAGGTAGATTTCGGGCAGGAGGCATATGGAACTCATTTTGATGCTTTTATGCGCCATTACCTCACGGTGAAGACTGGAGAGATCCCGCGCATTGATGATGTATATGAGGCATTTAAAACCTATGCAAATTCTGCTGAAACCGCGACGGCGGGTGTTGAGTCACTAGTTAAAGACATTCGTGACTATGGGCGTCATTTCTGTGCCATGGCTCTTAACGCGGAGCCTGATACTGACCTCAATCAAGCATTTGATGATTTACGCCAGCTCAAAGTTGATGTGGCGTATCCGTTCTTACTCGAGCTATACAACGACTACAAGGCAGGCACTCTATCAAAAGAAGACCTCCTCGCCACTGTTCGCTTGGTAGAAGCATATGTGTTCCGTCGCGCTATTTGTGCCATTCCTACCAATTCAATGAATAAGACCTTTGCGACTTTCACTAAGACGGTAAAAAAAGATCGTTACCTCGAAAGTGTAAAAGCGCAATTCCTTGGATTGCCATCCTATCGTCGTTTCCCGTCTGATGAGGAATTTAATCGCGATCTGCAGACAAAAGATCTATACAACTTTCGAAGCCGCAGTTATTGGTTGCGCCGTCTTGAGAATTACGACCGCAGAGAGCGCGTGATGGTAGATGAATTTACTATTGAACATATCCTCCCGCAGAACGAAAACCCCTCAGCAGAGTGGCGCGAAGCATTAGGCACTGACTGGAAGCGGATACAAGAGACATGGCTCCATACGCTCGGGAACCTCACACTCACCGCGTACAACTCAGAATTCAGTGATCGACCCTTTGCCTATAAGCGGGATATGCCGGAGGCACCGGAGAAGGGTCTGAAGCAAAGCCCACTCAAACTCAATCAAGGACTCGCGACCTTAGATGCTTGGAATGAGGACACAATAAAAACTCGTGCAGGAAAGCTTGCGACGCTTGCGGTTGGTGTGTGGTGTGCGCCAATACTACCCGCTGATGTTCTCGAGTCTTACCGACCTAAACCAAGTGCATCTGTGGAGTACACGATTGATGATCACCCATATCTTGCAAAAGGTAGTGAGATGTATGGAGAAGGCGTGCGCGAACTGTTTGATGCTTTCCGCAAGGCGGTGCTCGCTCTTGATCCTTGTGTGATTGAAGAATTCTTGAAACTCTACGTAGCCTACAAGGCAGAAACAAACTTCGTGGATGTGGTTCCGCAAGCAAAACGTCTCCGTCTCGCCCTCAATATGCGCTTCGCAGACGTTATTGATCCCAAGGGCATGTGTAAAGACGTTACTGGAGTTGGTCGCTGGGGTAATGGTGATGTCGAGGTTGGTCTTTCAAGCATGGATGACTTGCCCTATATCATTGGACTCGTCCGACAGGCACTCGAATTGCAGTTAGGCAACGGGGCTGAGATGTAAAAGTTATGAATACTACTGCAAGCACAATCGGAAATGGCAATGCGGAACAATTCACTTTCGCAATATCGCTAAGTGTTTTGAACCACTTAGGAAGGAACCTATATAGAAACTTCATTACTGTGCTGGGTGAGGCGGTGTCTAATGCCTGGGATGCTGACGCCGACAATGTATGGATATATATTGATCGCGAGAACGATAATTTTGTCATCAAGGATGATGGCAACGGAATGAATGGGAGTGACTTTCAAAATAAGTTTCTAACCATTGGGTACTCAAAAAGAAAGAATGGTGATATGCGATCACCTAAACAGCGCCCATATATTGGTGCGAAAGGTATTGGTAAGTTAGCCCTCCTGTCTTGTGCAAGAAAGATTAGTATCATCACAAAGACTGCAGATACAGAATACGTGACGGGAACAGTCGACAACACCGGCCTTGATGAAGCAATTAAGCAGGAAATGACACCAGACCAGTATCCGCTCGGCGCAGTCGACATGGACTTGTTTACGCCATATGCAGACGGCCATATTAAGGGAACAATAATCCACTTCGAAAAGACCAAAGAGGATATCCGCAACACGATACCGTACCTGAAAAAACTTGTAGCACTATATTTTAGGTTCTCGCTGATTGACGAGAGTTTTAGCATTTATATAAATGGCGAAAAGGTCACACTTGCTGACATAAAGGATCTATCTGATGCGACCGAGTTCTTGTGGAAGCTAAATGCAATTAATGACCCCTACATTGAGACACTTACATCACTCGGTGGTGATGCGAAACAAATCGAGAGCGATATCAACATAAAGGGATTTATAGCGACGGTTAAAAAGCCGAAAGATATAAAGATCCCAGGGACCGAGGAGAAGATGGGAATAGACTTGTTCGTTAATGGTCGCTTGCGAGAGAAGGATGTCTTGAAGCATATACCTACGGCACGCGTTGCCGAGAGTTATATGTACGGACAGATACATTTTGACGAGCTGGATTCCGACGGTGCGGACAGATTCACAACGAGTCGTGAGGCTGTTATTGCCAGTGACGAAAAATATCAAGCTTTGCTCGGCGCACTTAAGAACACAATAATTCCACGCATCCTTGATGAGTGGGATGACCTTCGCCTCTCTCGTGATGAGGAGGGAGACGACGAGAACACTCGTAAGACAAAAAAGGAGAGGCGCGCACTAAGTCTCTACAATATATCGTCAGAAGATTATTCGAGCGCTGGTAGTGATAGCAACAACGTAAAGGGATGGATTAAAGGAATGAAGCCGGATGCAGAGTTTAATATTCCGGCGTATGTCGACTGCTTTTTATCGGAAAACTTGATTCGGAAATACATTGAAGCACAGCAGGTACCATATACCACCCGCGCAACCAATGAGGCGACTGAACACAAGGGTCAAGAAGCTGAGCGGAAAGCAGCAGCCAACATCAGTTTCGATATTAGTCGTGGAGGAGATTTAACTTACTTGGGGATGGACACATTGTCCGATATGGTTGATGGTCAACCTAGACAAAATGCCGCTTCCTTAGCTCGTGATGCTATTGTCTATAAGCCTATGAGAAATGCCGTCGGTCACACAGCGCTACTTACCAGTGAAGCAAAAAGAGGACTGACAGCGGTCTATGAAAACATAAAGGCGAGAATCAACACGCTACTCTCCTAACGCCCAACTTCTGCTAGGTGAGCTTTGATGCTTATTGCAATCACTTCACCGGCGCGAACAGGTACTGCGTTACCTATAAAACGCGATACATTCGAGACAACCAACTGTTTTTTGGGGTCTACAAATTTATAATACTTGGGGAATGTTTGAAACAATGCTGCTTCTCTAAGTGAGATAGCACGGTTTTGCTCAGGGTGACCATATCTGCCATTACCAATACCAGTACACTGCGTCGTCATAGTTGGTGACGGTTCATCCCAGCGCATGCGGCCATACACACTTCCTCTGTATGTTTCGCCGCTTTCTTTCTTGTGACACTCAAGCATTAGTTCATCGTCCCAGCTTCGTGAATTGCCCCCATTTTTTGGGGTTGAGCGAATGCGCTTTTTGTTCAGTGGACTAAGTAACCGAGCTCGATGAAGTGGGTCGCGGGCACTAATCTCTCCGTCCCTGATCGGTTCTAGACGTGCAATAACATCTCTGACAGTTCGCTTTCTGTTTTTATGTGTCGGAGGAATGAGGGCAATATTCCCAAGTCGAGACGCAAGTAGGACAAGGCGATGGCGTTTCTGCGGCACACCATAGTCAGAAAAATCAACGATACCGTAGGAATATGAATATTTATTTTGATCCAGCACTGCCAAAAATTCTTTGAAGATTGGATTCTTTAACAGCCCCTTCACATTTTCCATCGAAACAATTTCGGGTTTTATTTCATCAACTAAGCTCGCGAACTTCTGAAGTGGCTGAAGTTGTTTTTCTGTAACATCTTTTAGATTCAATTTTGAAAAAGGCTGACAAGGGGCACACCCGACGAGTACTCGGAGCCCCGCATGTTCGCCGTAGAGATTGGTTAGCTCAGAGGACGTCACTTCGGCGATGTCCTTTTCTATGAATCGTGCCTTGTTGTTGTACTCGTAACCGAAACGGCAATCTTGATCATTATCAATACCCGCCACCACATTGAAACCGGCCTTCACAAAACCATGTGTTAGGCCCCCAATACCACAGAAAAGATCAATGACTTTTACTCCATCGGACATGTGTTCATTATAGAACAAAGATCAGAATAAATCGATGCGCTAATAACCACATCTCATTATTACTACCTGTCGGCCAATACAGGGCAGCTTAGCGACCAGTGATGCAGGATGCTATTTCTTAACGAAGTAGCTCATATCCTTGCCGTACATCTTGGCAAATCTTTGAAGCTCGACCACGTCAACTCTCTGTTGACCTGATTCCACGTTTGAAACATGGGATTGAGGGCGGTTGAGCTTTTTTGCTACCTGCACTTGAGTGAGTCCCGCCTCCATCCGAGCCTTGCGCAGACGCTCAACAAAGTACGCATATTCTTTGGTATGAATGGATTTCATACCTTAATGCTCTATCTAAAGATTCAATATCCAAACTTTGGATATTTATGCTAAACTTTATTTGTCATGCAATTTAAGCCTAGAAACATCTTTTTGCTCCTATTGGCTATTTTCCTCTTCTTTGTTGCCTATAAATACATGGCGACAGGTATTCAAGAGAATAAGGAAAAGGCAGTGATCCAAGAGCGGGCGAAAACGCAACAGCAAGCGGTTGATCCGAAAGACGTATCACAAGAAACTAGGTCTCCGATAAAAGCGGTCCTTCCAGAACAAGACGCACTGGATCGCGCGGGATATTGTGGAGCTGGCCTAGAAATAGATGCCGCTAAAAAGTGGATACATGCCTGCTACCTAAAAGATTTACTATCTAAAGAGTGTAAACAACTTTTCGATATAAACGGTTATTATCTAACTGGCGATTACGACAGCGCTTTATTTCCTAATGGATATGTGGATACATACACTTACTTACAAAATGCAAAAATATGTGGCTGCCGGTTGCCGGCTGATATCGCAAGCCAATTGAACAGCGATTCAGAGCGTGCCCAGACACAATGTAAACAACTAGATATTTTCAAGAAGCAATGAAGACAAGGTTACTATATTCATGTTTGCTAATAATTCTCTGCGCGGGGTTCTTTTCTCTTGGGTGGCATCTACATCAACCACCAGTAACCTCCAACGACTTGACCCCCGATGGACCCTATTTCACTGAAGCGACTCCATACCTCCACATAGTCTATGGATATGTAGGCGAGGCTAATACCTGCCCTCCTACCAACACAAGCGACGATTACGTTTGTATTTATAAGCTGTCTCATACGGCTTTAGAAGAGGCTGACGCGTTGGCACGAAAGCTTATAGAAACGTCACCAGAGAAGAATGCTCCACAACATGAGGGTTATTACGATGAACTACACACCAATGTCCGGGCAGCTCAAGGAGCAAGAGACGTCTATTTTGATGCCATTTGTGGTCTTGATGAGCTTTTTATCTATGGTGGTAGTGGGATGGGTCTCGAACGAGAGGCTTGTCGATACTACTATGCCAATCAATATCTGAAAGTATTACAGAAGTTAGAAATGGACACCGACACCCAAAGAAAGGATAATTAGTAAATAAATATGGACCAAAAAATAATCATTTCCATAAAAGAATACAGAGAATTAATGAAGGACAATATGAGTTCAGACGAACTGATACTTAGTGGTATGCGATATCTTCAATCACTGTGTGGAAATGTGATAAAAATTGAATTAGAAAAGGTAGATAACTGCACAATTTGAGGAGACTTCATGAATTACTCACCTCCACAATGCTATATGAAATCTATGTCTACAATAGTGTTTTCCAAGAAAGAGCTGACCCTTATCAAGAAAGCACGATCTGAAGTCTTTGAAGCTCTTACGCGTATGGCGGAATTGAATTTTAGCCTTGAGGCGAAGTCAGCGAGTATACAGGCAATCCTGCTTCTAGGATTTATTGATGATCTGGTCGGTTCACCTGTTCGGGTGACTTAAAGCAATGACAAAAAAGCTACCTGTACCGGAGGTAATATATACCTACGAGGAGCCAAAGACAGAGGAGGGGCGTAAAATACAAGAGAGCAACGTATCACGAGCATATGACATACTTTTCACCGAAACCCTTAACCGACTCAGAGAAAAAGACCCTAAAGGAATCTGGAGAAATCTTTAGTGATGAGGCCATTCAGAGCCTCTGCGATCTGGGGAACGTTCTATATGACATAAGACAAAGAATGATTTCGGAGGGTTGGAAGATAGATCACAATCAAGGTATATGGATATCACCTGATGGGGTATCGTATACCAAGGAGACCATGGGTCAGTATCATGAGGATTTGAAAAAGAAGCGTAAGGCAGAGTTACTAGCTAAACGGCAACGTAAGAACGGCTAAATACGGTGTTTCCAGACATCGCAATAGTTCGAACTTCGTTCAAGAGTCGCAGCACTTCGACTCGCTATGCTCGCTCAGTGCAGGACCTTCGACATAGCTTAATAATTTACATAGAATTAGTATTGACTAGCTTATACCGAGCGAGGAGAAGTGTGGTGAGCTTGTCGAACCACG
>Ga0210057_1007194_pt1 | contig 13578 bp, 13 predicted proteins | sample CryGeyCG2114_010_2_FD_183968 | JGI IMG/M metagenome (GOLD analysis project Ga0210057, IMG submission 183968) | Groundwater microbial communities from aquifer - Crystal Geyser CG10_big_fil_rev_8/21/14_0.10 (SPAdes) (version 2) | ecosystem: Environmental > Aquatic > Deep subsurface > Groundwater ... | reverse complement strand
GAAATAGCTTCCAAAGTAAATAGCTTGGCATATAAATTTTCAAGCCACTTATAGTAAAAAATGGAGGCATTGTAATAATAGCTAAACAAAAGGCAACAAGCCCTAAAGTCAAAACATCCATCTCCCTTGTCCACACTGCCCCCTCGTCACTGCGAGGAGTACTCGACGTGGCAATCTTTTTCTGCTCCCTAACCTTCCTCCAAATATATCTAAACCCAAACAAGGCAAATATAAAATTCACCCAACCTAAATAACTTGCACTATGTTCAGTTGGAAAATAATTAGTAGTTAAAAAATACCCCCAATCATTCTGTAACCAATTAATAGCACTTTTAGTAATACCACCAAAAAACGGATTATCTACTGAGGGTAAAAAATAATACCAAGGCCTGCTAGTAAATGTAAAAAAATCCTCTAAGTTTCTGTTAACAATTTGAACACTACTAATTGAGGTCGGTTTTACCACAGTAAAATATATATATTTATGTGCAACTATCAGAACCAAAATAGTAAAAGTTAAAATTAAGAGTGGATATTTTTTTGTAGTCATTGCTATTAGTTCTTTTTTAAAAATACTCTTTATTAATAAAAACAATGTTGAAAAAATCAACAAAAAATAACCAATATAATTTGAAATTAAAAAAGCTATCCCTATTAATAAACCTATCTTCAAATAAATTCTAATCCGAGTTGTATTTAGAATCAAAAATAATATTGATAAAGGATAAAAAAATAAAGTAGATAATGAAAGATGTTGAGTAAATTTATATAAAAAATAACTCGAAAATATAAATATTAAAGAAAGTAAAACTGATAAATTCTTGTGAAAAAATTTGCAAAAGAGTTCAAAAGTAAAGTGAAAATTCAATAAAACTAAACAGACTATAAATAAATCCCATAAAACAATATTATTTATAAATTTTGAAAGAAAAAAATAACTATTCCAAAGTAATGGCTCACTAAAGATACGGGGCAAAAAAAAATTATTTAAACCGAAAAAAAAATCTGAATACAATTTAGTTTGTATTCTAAACGATTCCCAAAATATCCAATCATTGTCAGCTATTACTCCAAACAATAAATTTTGTATCAATTTAATTTTTTCCTAAATTTATGCTTAATAAAGTAATAAATGAAATATATTAAAGCAATAAAAACCGACAACATAGATACTATACTCCCTATATAAAATAAGTATCTAGGTACAAACTCTATTAAAACTTGATTATCATTATAATTGTTTACAACCCAAGCATTGGCATAACCGTTAACAACAATATGCTTAGATTCAGAAACCACCGATTCTTTTGTAAAATAGTACTTAAAAAATCTTTGCAACTTGTTTGAATCTACCAAACTACTTACTTTCCACCCCTTGTCAAAACTTTCTTTAAAAACTAATAAGAAACCATTAGTTTTTAAGTTATTTAAATTGTATGTATATTCTTCAATATTACTTTTTTTTATTGTTGGTACAATAGAGACTCTATTATCCTTATTTGTTTTATTAACCAAAAGAATATTTAAATCATCAACTTTCTGAAAAGATAATTCATTTATGCTATATGTGGCATTAGATGAATTTACATATAACCCTACATAATATACTGCCCCATTTAAAGTTGGCTCAATATAAACAGAATTTGATATTCCAATATAACCCTTTTCTGTATCAATTGATTTTGTATAAATATTTTCATATTTTATTTTTCCATTATTTTTAACCTCTGCAAATACAAAAACACCTATATTACCCCCTTTTACATCTATATCATATTTAAAGTTATACCCCTGAATAGAATCAATTTTAATTGGTTGCATTTTAATAATAGAACCACCTACATAGCTATTAATTGCATTGACAATTAAATTGTTGCCTTTTCTAGTCTCTATAACTCCACTATGTATCCAATTATTTTCATCTAGTAAATTATCAAAGTTAAATTTTAGGTTATAACTATTTATAGAATTTTTATTAATATATTCTGGTAAAGAAGAAATTTTCTTGTCTCCTATATAGTAAGTATAATTGTAATCTTTTTTATCTAAGATCTTCCCATTCCTTGTTAAAAGAACTGAATAATCAACATTTGAATCTAAATCTGGAAAATCAAAACAAAAAGAATATTCACAACTATAGGAAATATGTAAATCATAAGATGAAATAAATTTATTATAACTGCTTACCACATATGGGACTTTAGAATAAATATTTTTTGCCTTGACAGTATACAATAATACTTTATTTAACATATCTTTTACGTCTTCATTATTCTCATCATAATTAGAATTAAATAAACTAATGATTTCATTATAATTTGCATCATAATCTTTAAGTAAACCCTCGCCTCCGTAAAGATTATATTCTTCAAGTCTTTTACTACTATTCCAAAGCAACTTATCTATTTTAAAAGATATCTCAGTTTCATTTTTTATCTCAAAATCCTCTTTTAATCTCATTAATTTATACATTAAAGTTTTAGGGTTTCTAACTTTACTTGGCAATACCCAACCCCTATTCCAATATTTCAATTGCAAAGATTCATATTTTCGATTTGCTTTTACAACCTTTATATCAATTAAAGTTTTAGGGATTTGTTTTGATTCCAATGCTAACTCATCAACAATTGCAGAAGTTTTAGAATAAAATGGTAAATCCCAGATATCCTGAACATCAGCATTTTTAAGTTCAATTAAGTTACTAGAGGCATAAACTTGCCCAACATTACCCATATATTGCACTAAAACTAAACTTTCATTAGGCCCAAAAGTTCTTATTACTTTAAATTCTTTGTCGTCTAATGTTTTATTAATATTGTCTAATGTTTGAAAATCATCTAAACCCCAAGCAAACCGTTTAAAAACATCCCTATATTCATCTTTGTAAATAGTTTTGTTTATCACTATATATTCCATATCAAGTAAATTTAATATTTTCTTAAATTTTTCTTTATCACCTGAATACAAAGCTATTTGAAAGTCCCTTGTAATTCCTGGTATAGATTGTTCTGCCCTGTCAAATCCAAATTTACCATTAAAATCATCTAACCCTGTAAAAACGGTAATTGGTGACAAACCTATATAAATATCATTGTCAACCTGATCTTCTAGTAATGACCATGATGCATAAGACATAGGGAAAGACAAAACCCTAGAATTGCTGTTTTGTTCTTTTAAATATTTAGTCATTTCAAAAAAATAACTTGGAATGGTAACATCCGTTGTTCTAAATTTGTCTAATTTTGATACTGGTTTATAATGATAAACTTTGCCTATTTGTCCACTTAAAAATGGGTAACTTTGCAACAAAGTAACTAAAAACAAGGCTATCATTAAATATTTAAAATATTTTTTACTAACATTTTGTGAAATTATATATAAATTAAAAGATAAAAATATAGCATAAATTAAAACAAAGGGGATTGTAAATTTATTAAAAAAGTTTCTAAACATCACCCACCCAGGAACATGTTCAATTAAAAATGAAAAAAGCTTAATTCCTAAAATTCCAAAATTTACATTTTGTAAATAAAGAGCAAATATAAAAACAAACGATAAACCTAAATATATTTTTAAAAAAGATGTCTTTTTAAAGAAAACATAATAGATCCCCAGTAATATTACTGCAATATAAATATATGACAAAAAAGCAATCGAGTAATTATAACCAATATATAAATTACTAGAAAATAAATCATGGCTAGGCAAATTTTGTAAAGAATTTACAGTACTCATTTGGCGAGCAATTGCATTTATTGTGTATACTGCACTAGATTTACCAGAACTACTTAAAGTAGATGCAGATGACGGATTAGAAGTAAATAAGGAATTTACAAATGACAACCCCCAAAATAAATTTACTAATAATATCAAACCTATAAATAAACTTGTATATTTAAAAAGAAACCTTTTATTTTTAAATTTCATTAAAAACAAACAAGTTATAAAAAAAATAAAAAAAACTAACACACCCCCTAAGAAAACTGGAACTGAGGCAAATCCAACAGAAAAAAATAATGATAAAAAACCACCTATTATTGCATATAAATATTTATATCTATTTAATCCCAGAAAATAAAAATAGAGCAATAACGGAAATCCTGCTATCAAAACGAAACTTGAAGTAGGATTCCACCAAACGGTAAAACTTAACAAAGGAGAAAACGAGTAAAACACTGACCCCAAAATTGAAATGATATTTATAGTTTTAGTTTCTACTATTTCAAAAAAAACAAAAAACTCTTTAAGTAGAAAATAAATACTACAAATACTCACTAATATAAGGGTTGAAAATAATACAACTTGAAAATTAATATCTAAAAAAAACATCTGAAAAGGTTTGGTAAAAAAATAGTAAGAAGTATAAAAATATTGCGGATTATATCCTCCCAAATATCCAAACCAACCACTTAATGTTATATTATTAAACCACAATTGTGGATATAACATATATAATCTAGAATCATCACCTCCGACATTCTTGTTTAAAAGTAAATAAAAAAATATTAGAAAAATAAAAACAATTATAAGTTTATATTTAGTTGACATAGTAAATCAAGATACCTTTTGAAAAATAAAAATCTCTGTAGAAACACCCCAAGGCAAAGGATTTCTAACAGAAAATACTTTGCTAAAAAATTTTGAGTACCTATAGAAATAAGGTAAAGGACTTATGGGAGTATGAAAAACAAGTTTCATTTTACTTCTATAACCCCAATTAATCCAATTAAAAGGTAGGTGCATATTTATATGCGTCTTATCACTCCAGTTTTTTTTGTAAGGGTAAGGTGTGCTAAAAACAAAATAACCGTTACTATTAAGTGTTTCTGAGATTTTATTCATTACAAAACTAGGATCTTCTAAATGCTCCATTACTTACTTCAAATGCAACAATCATATCATATTTATTCTTAATGCCATTAACACCTATATCTAATATCTCTGTTTGATAAGGAACTAAGTTTTTGATTTTATCAATAGCATATTTTGAAATATCAGTTGCTAAAATTTTTGCTTTCGGGTAATTAGTGTAAACTATTGAGCTAAAAGCAGATATCCCACACCCTATCTCCATAAAAGTAAACTCACCTAGTAATTTTATATGTTTATTTATCAAAATAAACCAAGACCAATAACAATTAATGTTCTTTTGCATATCATGTTCGGTAAATCCACCAGTTATATCTGCATAACGAGTAGTGAAATAATTTTGTTCGAAATTAGTTTTTGCCATAATAAAAAATATACCTTCTTAAAAAGAAAATATATTTAAAAATTTTACTACTGTTCCTTTTCAACATTATAACAGTTTTGCCCAAATAATAATTTAAATAATAGCGTTATAAATATTGCTACAAAAAAATAATCTAATAAATCCTTATCAAATCTTATATTTCCATAAAAAATAAATTCATATAAAACCCCAGCAAACAATATTGTGTATATTACATTAATTAGATAAAATAATAATTTATTTATCATGTTTTATAAGTAACCAAATCAAATATAGTATTGTAATACTAGTGATAGACACCCATAATTGGGTCTTGCCCAGATAAAACAAGAAATTTAATTACTATAAGATAAGCTGTTTTAAAAACTTCTCAAGGTTTTTTCTGTGATTAAACCTCCATTCACATTCTAACAGATTTATACCAAACCTGTCTTTAGGAACTCCATTAAATTTTGCTAATCTCCTTTTTGACCATGACCAAAATGATTCCACTCCGTTAATGTGGTTATTGCCATTAACAAACTCATTTTCTGTATGTTTTACTTTCTTATGATTATATCCATATACAGCCAGTGCATCATAAGACTTCCAACCATCTGTATATATATCTGACCCTGATTCTACTACACACTTTATTACTGGCATAATCTCGATTCTAGAGGCATCATATGGATATCACATACCATAATCGAACAATAAGTGGCATAATATATACATTCCGAATGTTGATAAAACTGCACAAGATTTTGTTAATTATTTAAACTCCACTTACTTTAAATACAAGTTCCCAAAGCTAGGTTTTTAGTCCATGTTTAGAATGTGATATCCATAGATTATCTGTGTGTATACATTGCCATTTCTTTTTAACAACCCTAAAACGATAATCTTACTTGCAGATCATCTTCCTCTCTTTCCCCTTACTCTTCTTGCTCCAAAATATGATTCATCTATCTCTATACCATTTTTTAACATTATTTTTTCTCGATTTTTTATTTGATCTTTTATTATCAAATATCTGAATTGATTAAAATATCTGTCTGCAGTTTTACGATTTACTCCTACTATTTTTGATGTTTGTGATGCAGTTATATCTGCACAAAAACACTTTACTATGAGTCTTACTTTTCCAAGAGAAATCCTTCTCCTATATTTATTAGTTTTTTTTGTTGTCATTGCTTAATAAAAGGTTACTCCTTTACCTCTTATCTGGGCAAGACCCTTTCATAAATTAGTTTTAATCCTTATATAAACTTAAATCACCTAATGAATATAAATAATATGTGAATTTGGGGTTATACTTAATAATATCTAAAAGATATTTGTCTTTTTTTAAGAATACAGATTTCTTTAATATATTCTTTTTAACAAATATTTTTCGAATATTTGTTATATACCAAAAAAAAGCTTCTATTAAAGATTTAAGATAATTTAACCTTCTATTTTTAATCAAAGATAATAACCCATAAAATAGATTGAAAATAGAAAATAAAAAATATATTTTAAATAATTCATAAAAATCAAAATTTTTTGTAAAACTGCTTAATTTATTTTTTAAATTATGATATTGAACAAATTCGTTTTTAAATTTAGATGAAGTTGCACCCATAGCGTGATAACAAAGTGCTTCGGGATAATACCAAACCTCGTAACCTGTAAGCCAAGCTCTATGACAAAGGTCAGTTTCCTCGTAATAACACCAAAAATCATCATCAAACAAACCTATCGTGTCTATAACTTCTCTTTTTATAATCATAGATGCTCCCTTTACCGAAAAAACCTTATAATCCTTATTGTATTTAGGGTCTGAAGCATCTTTTCCAAAGCCATAATGATATAAAAAAGTAGTATCAGTCCAAAAAGATCCTGCACAATCAAGCTTTTTAGGATTATCCATTAATACTATTTTTGACTGAGCGATTCCACAGCGAGGATATTTATCAAATACATTTATAAAGTTTGTGACATAGTCTTTTTCAACATATGTATCATTATTAAGCAAAATTATGTAATCCCCTTTACTATGTTTGTATCCTATATTATTGCCCTTTGCAAAACCATAGTTTTCATCATTTTTGACAGTTTTCACACTAGGATAATTTGTTTTTATAAAATCAACACTATTATCAGTTGAAGCATTATCAACAAAAATTATTTCCAAATCCCTATAACTCTGATCAATTAAAGCATCAAAACAACCCTTAAGCCATTTAAATCCATTAAAATTAACAACAATTATGGAAACACTTCTCTTATTTAACATTTGGTTATTTCCTTTGCAAAAAACTTATTATATTACTACTCCATCTTGCTTTGTTTTCTAAAACCCTATCTTGTATTTCCATTTTTTCTTCAGAAAAAACAGTTTTATGGAAAATAATATTTAATAATGTTTTAATGACTTTACTTGTATGACCCGTATAATAAACTTTTAGCAATTTGCAATTACTAAATTTTTGAATAATTATTTTCCTATTATATCTTCGCAAATGGCCAATACGTTTATCATGTAAATAATTTACTAAACCCAATAATGGGTTTAATAATTTATAACTAATAGGAACAGCAATCATAAGTCCTCCACCAATTTTAGTTACTCTCTCAAGCTCTTTAATCGCTAACTTTTCTTTAGGTAAATGCTCCAAAATAGCATTACTAAGAGTATAATCAAAAATTGCATCTCTGAATGGTAAATCTTCTGAACTACAACATAAACAAAATATTTTATTATCAACTCCTTGTTCATATGCATGTTGTTTTAAATCAATTAAATATTTCAGTGTTAAATCCGTTGCTATTACATCAGCACCTAGCTTAGCCAATTCAATAGCCATATAACCTGATCCAGTCGCATTATCCAAGACTAACTTGCCTTTCAACTCCTGCCTTTTAAACACATCCAAGAACCTAGTCACATAGCTTTTCTGCCAAGGTGATAAATTGTACTGTTCTTTCTGTAGACTTTCAGATTCAAAATACTGGATCTGATCCTGAAGGTGTTTAGGTAAAGAATTCAAATCAACTAATATTGGAATTGTATTAATCTCATGCCAAGATATATTTTTTTTAAAAAAATGCTTAATATTCATCATTTTATAAATCTAATTTATTAAATATATTTTCCCAGTTATATTTTTGTCCAAGTTTAACTGCTGAATGCCTGATTAAAGATAGCTCATTTTCTGATAACAATAAATCTATTAGATTAGATGCAATATCTAAGGCATTGTAATCAACTAACCTACCAGCATTATTTGAAATTAATTCATTAGTAAAATAAGATGCATCAGTCATTATTACTGGTATCCCACATGACAAATATACTTTAACCTTACCCGGGTCGGCATAATATGTAAAATCTACTTTTGCTGGATCATATGTAGCAAAACCACATATACACTCAGCAATTATTTCTTCAACCTTTTTGTGATCATCAATAAATCCCAGAAATTCAACAAATTCAGTCAATTGTAATTCATTAACAATCTTTAATAATTCACTTAAATGTGGACCTTCTCCTATTATTTTCAATTTAAATTCAGGTATTGTTTTTAATATATATGGCATAGATTGCAAAACCATTTGTATGCCTTGCTTTTCTAAAATATGCCCCATAAAAACTCCAGTTTTAGTTTTTAATTGATCTAGAGAATATTTTCTTATTCTGTCATTCCAAGCACCAACAGGGACAACTATTTGATTTGGAAACATATTCTTACCATATCCGTAATACTTTCCCCTCCCTTTTTCTATCATTGGTGAAACATTCCAAACCTGGTCTGCATTTCTTACTGCAAATCTATCAATCGCAAAGAAAATTTTATTTAATAATGAATTACTAAATCTATTTGGAGAAAAATCAATTGAATAAAAATATAATTTTTTTACAAACCCAAACTTTTTAAGCAAATATCCAGGAATAAATAACAAAGCATCACCTGAAACAAAAATATCCCATTTTTCCCTATACATTAATGCATAAACCAATGAATAAAAAACATCTTTAATATATACCAATATCTCGGGCAAAAATTTATAATCAATTGAACTTACAAAAAAAACATCTTCTTTTTCCTTATAATAAAATAAACTACTAATCCTACTTTTTCTACTTCCAAAATCATGTGTGATATACGTTATATTACATTTTTTGTATTCTCTTAAATAAGTTACTAAATCATCAGGTGGTCCTGTAAAAAGTTTATGAGTTATAATTAGGGCTTCTGTTTTAGTTTTTTGCATTTTGTCTAAACCATTTATATGTCATTTGAATTCCAACTTCTAGTTCAGTTTCAGGCTTCCATCCCAACTCAAACAACTTAGCCGAATCAACAAGTTTTCGTGGTGTTCCGTCTGGTTTTTCTAAATCATGCTTAATTTCACCTTTAAATCCAATGATTTTAGAAACTAATTTTGTTAATTCTAATATCGAAATGTCACTTCCATAACCTATGTTTAAAAATATATTTCCCTTTTCATTATCTTCAGATGAAAGTATAAAATTTTTCATCATAAAAACACAAGCATTTGCCATATCATCAATATATAAAAATTCTCTTTTTGAAGTTCCTGTCCCCCAAATAGTTATTTCATTTCGATTATTAATTTTTGCATCATGAATTTTTCTTATTAAAGCTGGTAAAACATGAGATGAATTAAGATCAAAATTATCATTAGGACCATATAAATTTGTTGGCATACAAGCAATAAAATTTGTTTTATATTGTCTATTATAACTTTGACACATTTTTATACCTGCAATTTTTGCAATTGCATAAGGTTCATTTGTTGGTTCTAATTCCGAGGTTAACAAATACTCTTCTTTCATCGGTTGAGGAGCAAGTTTTGGGTAAATACAAGTAGAACCAAGAAATAGTAGTTTTTTTACTCCAAACTTATAAGAATTATGAATTACATTATTTTGCACTTGAAGATTTTCATAAATAAAATCAGCAGGGTAATCTCTATTTGCAAGTATACCTCCCACTTTTGCCGCTGCTAAAAACACATACTCTGGTCTTTCTTGCTCAAAAAAACTTTGAACCGCCTGAAAATCTAATAAATTAAGCTCTGCACGTGATCTAGTTACTAAATTTGTGTAACCCCCTAACTCAAGATTTCTTAGTATTGCAGAGCCTACTAATCCCAAATGCCCTGCAACATACATTTTAGATGTTTTATCCATTTTTAGATTCCTCCTTTAAATCACTTTCACACATTATTTTAATTAAGTCCTCAAAAGTTGTCTTAGAACTCCAGTTTAGTTCACTCTTTGCATAACTTGAATCTCCTAATAATAAATCAACTTCAGCAGGTCTAAAATATTTTTCATCAATCTCAATAATAACTTTACCAGTATTTTTATCAACCCCCTTTTCATCTATCCCATTTCCTTCCCAAACAAGGTTAAACCCATAATATTTACATGATTTCTCAATAAACTCCCTTACCGTGTGAGTCTCCCCAGTTGCGATAACATAATCAGATGGAGTCTGTTTCTGTAACATAAGCCACATTGCTTCAACATAATCTTTTGCATATCCCCAATCTCTCTTTGCATCTAAATTACCCAAATATAATTTTTCATCTAACCCCAACTTAATTCTAGCAAGACCCCTGGTAATTTTTTTTGTTACAAAAGTCTTTCCTCTTCGAGGCGATTCATGATTAAATAAAATACCAGAACATGCAAAAATATTATAACTCTCTCTATAATTTTGAGTTATGTAATATGCAAATACTTTTGCACATCCATAAGGACTTCTGGGATAAAACGGCGTACTTTCAGTTTGAGGAAATGCCAATACCTTACCGTACATCTCACTACTTGATGCCTGATAAAATCTAATAGAAGGCTTATATCTTCGAATTGCTTCAAGAAGCCTCAAAGTTCCAAGAGCTACTGTATCAGTAGTATATTCTGGCATATCAAAACTCACACGTACGTGACTTTGTGCACCTAAGTTATATACCTCATCAGGTGATATGGTATCTATTAGATAGTTAACAACACTTGTATCGGTCAAATCACCATAGTGTAACAACATATTTGCTCCATTTTGATGAGGATCAATATATATATGATCAATCCTTTCTGTGTTAAACGAGCTTGATCTTCTAATCATGCCATGAACTTCATAACCTTTCTCTAAAAGTAGCTCTGCCAAATATGATCCATCTTGACCAGTAATTCCTGTAATTAATGCTTTTTTCATCATAAGTTAAACTCCTTTTTAATCAAACCTTGTATAAACCCAACCCCCCCAGCAATAAACTCCATAGTCAACATGAAAATTGTACCTAATGAAATTATAGGGGTTTTTAACCATAATTGCCAATGTTGATAAAAAACTGGTCTTAAAAAATAAACTGTCTTTGCACTTATAGTAGGTATATTGTTTTTTTCTAAATATACATGTGCAAGTTTTGCATAATAATGTTTTTTCTTCATCAATTTTATTAAACTAACATTTCCCTCATTATGAATGATATGTGCTTTAATTTTAAACTTTTTTGGATAAATTTTGTTTATTCTTTCAGGTAAATCCCAATCTTCTGGTCCAGTAATGTTTATATCATACCCACCGACCTTATCAAATGCTTTTTTTTCAAAAAACCTAGCAGCTTCAATATTACTGTTCTCTTCTAAATAATAGAAATTTCTTTCAAAGGCTTTACATTTTGCCCAAAAACTAACTCCAATTGATTTCTCTGGAATTGTAATAGTTTTTATCTCCAAATCTTTATTAACGACATCAACACATTCTTGAACTACATCTTTTGTCAAAACCATATCTGCATCAAGCAATAAAATATATTTACCACTGGCCTTTTGAACTGCTAAATTTCTATTTTCACTTCTTTCAACCCCACCAATAAATGCTATATTAGAATTCTTTTTTGCAATTTCATAGGTATCATCAGTAGTTTTTTTATCCACTACTATAATTGACTCGATATTTGAATATGTTTGATTTTTAATTGATTCTAAAAGTGTTTTTGTTTGAATAGATTCATTATAAGCTGCAAAAATAACACTTACTAATGGTACAAATGATTTTTCCATATAAAATTTAGATGTTTGTTATTTCTATCGATTTTTTTAATACTATATCCCAATCATACTGTTTTATGTAATGTAAAGACTGTTTTGAAAGTAAATCAAAAGCTATTTTATCATTGTAAAACTGTATAAAGATATTAGCAAATCCATTTACTGTATCGACAGAAAACCCAGTTTTACCTTCAATTATTAATGTGTCTAAATTACTTCCCTTTTTTACTATACTTGGTGTTCCAACCAACGCAGCCTCTAAAACAGTTAATCCAAACCCTTCTTTGTAAGAAGGGTGAAACAAAAAATGAACTTTTGATAAATAATTAAACTTTTCATTCTCCGTTATAAATCCTAAAAATTCAACATTTTTTTCTATATCTTTTTCAATTACTAAGTTTTTTAGTTTTAAAATATAATCTTCTTCACCATGCCCTATAACATATAATTTAAAATTAGGAAAAGTTTTTGATATTATCTCAACTGCATCCAACGCTATTTCAATGCCTTTCATCTTTACAATACGTGCCAAAAAAACCGCACTTGGGAATTCAAATTTCTCCTCATTTCTAAATTCTTGTATTGAGTCTAATTTTGTGTCTATACCTAATGGTAAAATTTTAACTTTAATGTTAGGATTTAAAACATTAATATCCTCTTTTGTAGTAGATGAAATTGCCCAAACCTCAGTTTTTACATATATCTGATATACTAGTTTTTCTAACCATTTTCCAATTAAATTAATCGGAGTTGGGTACATTTTGTCCCAAATACTACCTGCCACCTCGCAAACAAGTAGAATGTTTCTTTTTTTTGAATAGAAAGGTGTAAAAAATGGTAACCCGTGAATTTCATCAATTACCACATCTATATCATTATTTTTAATTACTTTCATAGAATGAAATATCATTTTTAAAAGGAGAATAGGAAAGTAAACTACCTGAACTAACCCATTTGGGAATGTTATTCCAATATTAATTAATTTAACCGCGTCATTTAACTCAACCATTTGATACAAATCCTTAATAATAGGTGTGCTGCTTAACCAAAATATTTTATGCCCCTTATCTGCCCAATAATTTACATACTTTAAGGTAATCTTTTCTGCCCCCCCAGATCTATAATCATATGGGCTTCTCCAATTTAGAATTAAGATATTCATATAATTTAACTGAACCACTTTATAGTTTCTACTAACCCTTTTTCTAATGCAATTTTAGGTTCCCATTTTAACTTATTTTTTGCTAATGTTATATCTGGCTTTCTTTTTTTAGGATCATTTTCGGGTAAAACT
>Ga0210057_1007193_pt1 | contig 13581 bp, 14 predicted proteins | sample CryGeyCG2114_010_2_FD_183968 | JGI IMG/M metagenome (GOLD analysis project Ga0210057, IMG submission 183968) | Groundwater microbial communities from aquifer - Crystal Geyser CG10_big_fil_rev_8/21/14_0.10 (SPAdes) (version 2) | ecosystem: Environmental > Aquatic > Deep subsurface > Groundwater ... | reverse complement strand
AGGGGCTCGTCGCTCTAACTCGACCCACAACCTCCTCAACCCTGTCCAATGCTTGCTGTGTATCCATGACTCTCAACTGCCATGAATTCAAAAAACTTTAAAGAACCCGCCCTATGCCCACGTTACGCACTTCAGTGCTTCGGCATCGTGTGCACAATCGTCCGATGCCTCTGCCACATTCGTTAGCGAACAAGCAACTAAGACGGTACTGATCAATCTTTTCATTTTTTCTCCCAAGTCAATCGCTCACATAATGATACCCTATCTTCTGGACTTCGATCGACCACGATTGGGATGTCAAAAAGGAGGACACCGAAATGAACTTAAGAGTGAGATCCTGGTTCGTTCTGCTTCCAAAGGGGTGATGTAGAGTTTCGTAAGTTGCTGAAATTAGAGCTTTTGCAGAGAGAATTCCAAGATCGTCGGTTGACGGGTAATCGATACTGGTAATGTGCTAAATTTCTTTGTAATTACCGCCCAAGACTATGAGTAAACCAGCCCACATATTGGAGAAAGAAGGTGTGCTTGTACCATTCCCTAGAAGAGGAATAGCACAGAACAAAGAAATACGAATCGATGGACCACTTTCGGGTCCAATGGTTGAACGCGTTCGCAAGCTCAAATCAAACTATCAAAGCACTTTCGACTGGTCGGTTTACGACCGACTTTATAACAAGTTTGGGCAAAATCAGCCAAGGGGTGGTGTCTTGTTTAAGACGCTTTTGAAGCTCGTCAATTACCACCCAGCATGCTCTAAATGTCATTACGCATTGGAGATTGACACTTACGGACGTGGTTGCGTTCACAACTGTAAGTACTGTTACGCGAAGGACCAGCTAACGCTTAGAGGTTACTGGAATAATCCTCATCCGATGCCTATCGATTTAACAGAAGTCCGAAAGGTTTTCCACACGGTCTTCGAAACCGATAAGAAATCAAAATGGCGGGAGATTCTCTCTCGAAGAGTTCCACTAAGAATAGGCTCTATGTCGGATTCATTCATGTGGATGGATCAAAAGTATAAGGTCAGTCTTGAGTTCTTGAAGATCTTAAAATTTTACCGCTATCCGTATATTGTCTTCACAAGGTCTGATTTGATCGCAGAGGAAGAGTACCTGGAGGCGATAGACAGCAGATTGGCTTCAATTCAATTTTCGATTTCAGGCGACAATGAGGTTATCACAAGACAGATAGAGCCTGGTGCTCCCAGCTTTAGTCGTCGAATTCAAGCACTACGAAGGTTAGCAGATGCAGGTATTTGGACGACTGTTCGAATCAATCCATTATTCCCGACTTACCCAGATGGATACTTTACTGCCAAAGCATCAGTGCAAGAGAGATTTGACGGTGAGATTCCAAAGTTTCCGTTACTCGATATATCTCAAGCAGATAAGTTCATGTCCCAACTCGCCAGTGCGAAGGTTCCATCAATTGTTGTTGGCTTCGTCCGATTGAATCAAACGGCAATATCTCAACTTTCAAAGGCAACGAATGTGGATCTTAGGAAGTTTTTTTATCCAGACAACTACCGCTCGAGCGGAGAAAGTCGTTATTCGGATGCTGAAATTGGTCACTACTATAACCTCCTGCGACAGTCCTCTCAAAAATATAGTATTCGATTTTCGACGTGTTACATAGGAAACGGAATTAAAGATTACTTTCAATATCAACAGTTATGGACTCAGAAGAAGGATTGTTGCGATGCTGTTGGAAACGTTGAGGCCTTTACTCAAACAGCACAGTCAGTAACCTGGGAGGAAAGGACAAGGCATGCTTCGTGTAAGGAAACTGTTAATGTGGCAAAGAAGCAAGAAAACCAGTTCGATCAGATTTTTTCTGGAGAAAAAGAGAGAATTAGCGCTGAAAAAACAAGTTCGAGTAGCTATTCATCCCTAGGGAAACCATTTAAATGGCAGGGCCGAAACAGAGAATCTTCCTTCCAGGATTAAATGTTCGAGCGCCTTGGTGCTCTCTCATTGCGGCAGGAACGAAATCAATAGAGACACGTTCTTATCCAATATCCAAGAAATACCTTAAGAGACCGCTAGTTTTGATTGAGACTCCTGGGCCCGATAGAGAATTCACGGCGCGTGGAGTTGCAGTAATTGAGGTCTTCAGTTGCTTTAAATATAAATCCAAGAAGCAGTGGGACTCGGACTTTGTTTGCCACAAAGTGTCAGCAGAAGATCCTTTGTATAATTTCCATTCGTCGAAAGAAAAGTGGGGATGGAAACTTCGTGTTTTGGAAAGGATCAGTCCAAATATTGCTGTGCGCAAAAAGGGAATTATTTACGCGAGGCGTTGTTCCGTTCCTCTGGATAATCTAAGCGACCGCGGCCGCAGCCTCGGAAAGTCTGTACATGGCTTTAATATTCGCTTCTAGAAAATCACGATATTTCTGAAGTTCATCACTAGGCGCATTACTTTTGGCTAGCAGGTGACAATACTCTGAGGCCGCTGATATCGCAGCTAACGCTCTTTCTCTCTTCAGCAATGGTTCATGTAAATTAAGTGTCTTGTCGTGCAATTCTTTCAGTAGTGAGCTTCTTGCCTGAAGAACCTCCTCACCATCAAGCTTATCGACGTTAAAAATAGGAAACGTCTTTAAATCTCTTTGTTCATAGTGTGGCTGAAGAAGTTTATAGCCGGTTATGCATTTATATAGGTAATCGTTTGCTAATTTAGAATTTAGAATGGCAGCAATGGTCCAGGAGTCGATGATTTGATCTTTAGCTTTTGGCTGTAGAATATATATGCTCTGCGGGACCGCCACTCCTTCCGGATCGATTTCTCCGTTATCCACAGAACACACAAACCTAGGGGCGCTCTTTTGAAGGATCACTTTTGGTGCTTGGTAGAACTCCTGGCTCTTTCGAATAACCTTTGGCGAGACATAAAGAATCCCCTCATCTTTGATGAGAAAGGGGGCGATTGCCTCTCCGCCAATCAGCATGGCACGTCCGGAGCGAGTGACGTGTTCTCGAATTTTCTTCTTTCCGACTTCTTCACCTCTTCGATCTTCAAAATAGTGTTGAAGGCATCGGTTGCTTCTTTTCAGGAGATTCAGTGACGATAAGTCAGACTCTTCAAGAAGGTAAGTCCATGCAAAGTCGTCAGTTTTAAAGAGATCTAAATTCACTTTTACTTTAAAGGCTTCTTTAGGAATCACAGAGGTTTCTTTAAACCGATCGCGATGTTTTTTGTTATCTATTCGGAAGAAATTCGCCTGATTTTTTTGGGCTCCGGATTTGCGAATTGTTAGTATGACATTGCTTACTCCCGCGTCGAACACTCCATTAATATGTACGCATGTAGCGAGAGTGTGGTTGGCCAGAATCTGGCTTCTAATTTCTTTTGCATTGCCTCGAATCAAAATAGGGTCAGGAACGATGAAACTTAGAAGGCCATTGTCTTTGAGAGGAATTGAGCCGTTTAAAGCATGCTTTAGAAAAATAAGATACAAGTCGCCTTGCCCCGTTGAAGCTCCGGCAATTTCGACATAGTCGCTGTTTCTACGCGCTACATATGGCGGATTGCCAACGATCGCATCGAATCCACCTGCACTGTGAACTTCTTTAAAGCTAGTTTGCCAGACTATTCCGTCACCCGAATTCGGAGTCAAAGAGTCGCCTGGTTTTAGCTGATCATCTAGCGGCTCAAGCAGCTCATTTCGTCTGGCTGTATACACCCAAAGCGAGAACTTTGCTAATTCAACGGCAAGGGGATTCTTATCGACGCCTCGTATGCAATTCTTCAATATTTCCCATCGTATATTTGAAGGCGAAAGATCTATTACTTTAAAGTCTGCTTCTTGTTCTTGCACTATTCGTGTCTTTATCTGTTCTTCGAGAAATACAATGGCCCCCAGAAGAAAGTGTCCCGATCCCATAGCGGGGTCGCATATCCTCAAATCTAGTATCTCTTTGGAAGACTTATCTGCACAAAGTGGAATCAAGGTGTTTCTTACCATATAGTCAACTACGTAGCTTGGCGTGTAGTAGGAGCCGGTATCTTTTCGCTTTCCAGAGGAGCTTGATAAGTACACTTGACCTTTCTTGATTATCTCTTCGGGGTCTTTGAGGTCTGAAACAGGCAAAATGTCTCCTTTAGGAGAAACCCCCAAGTCTTCGTTGGCAAGACTTAGTTCGTACTCGAGTAGACCTTCAAAAATTGACCCGAGATGGTCAGGACCTAGTCGGCTATAATCAATAAAGTGAATCTTTTTGTCTTCTGAAAAACTGAAGGCCAGGTCGATCAGAATCTGGTTGAAGATATAGTCTGGTATTGTGTGTTCTTCGAAGAAGGTCTCGTCGCCTACGGAAAACAACTCCTGACCAAAGCCCTTGATGCCGATGCGCTTGTCACCATCTCTTATGATTCGCATTAGGCTTTTGACGAAATCATAGCTTGTTGATAAGCCACTCCAATCCGCATCGGATTCAAATTGTGACTTCAACTTTAGAATCAAAGTTCGCAATGAGTATGGGCCATACTTTGTGTAGTCGTTTACATCTAAAATATTCTTTGATTCGCAGTTTAGAATAAATAGTAAGCGAAATAATAAATAGAGACTATTTTCATAAACTGCACTTAGGTCTTCATTATCTAGGTTTTTTTTATTTTCAACAAAACCACGAGAGATTGATTCAACTATCTTGAACGCTCTCTTTTTGAGTTCTGTTTCTACATCCTCTGCGTATCTCTCGCCTGACTCAAAAACTATGTCGACGAACGACTTCCCTTCGGTAGAGACAGGAACGAATGCGTCCTTTCTGAAGAAATTGAAAAAATATTTAAACGCCTCATCATTTCTTGTGCCTCCGTTAGGATTTAAGAAGCGCTTGACGTTTACTTCATAAAAGGTGGAGGTCTTCGCTCGAGGCCTACTTGAATAGAGTCTCCAGACTTCTCCGTTGGTGAGAATGCCCCACGAAGTACCCATGCTGTCCATATAAGAGACTATCTGGTAGTTTGGATTTGATCGATTTCGGCCTTCACCGTCGAGTGAGACTTGCATAGCTTTTGCGTCAGCCACTGCTTTAATTTTCTGGCAGTATGCATCTTGCGTCCTACTTCTTTGGGCAGCGCGAAAGTCGGCTGCGCTTGAAAATAAAGTGTAGTCCGGAATTCGAGTTTGTCCTGCCAAAGTGTGGCGATCTTGGACTTGGAATGTCCATCCGAGTTTTTGGAGGATTGGTTTGATCCAGTGCTCTTCTAGTTGAGCTTCACTTTGTGACTTCAAAAGTTCTTGTTCTTGATGCCATGTGGATAGCATCCATTCGTAACATTCGTTGAACTCAGGAAGAGCTTCAGTGTCCCAGTTCCTAAGTACAAATGAATCAAGGGATTCGTTTGGAAGGCGGTTGAGGAGGTAGTTGTCTGCAAAGAGTCCTTCGTTTCTAAAGTATAGGCTTCTGCCATCTGCTCTATTGACCATGTCGAATTACCCGAGTTCCAATGCGAGCTGCTTCTCTTGAGAAATTCTCTTTATAGCGCGCTTCTCAGATTTTACAGGAATTAAGGTTATATCTTTTGCGCAAGACTGACCGTCTGCAGTGACGATTGTCTGAAATTCTACAAATCTTCCGTCTGCAATTTGGCTGGTTAATCTTCCACTGACAGCGGAATAGTTGAAATAGTATTCGGCGCCTGTTCCGTCACGAATCACGCCTTCATTTTGGTTTCCATCCCACCATAAAATCTTTCCAACTTTCACAAAGCCCCCCTCGAAATCCAAATAGAAAAAGTTCAACGTTTCCTACTATTTTCGGCTAGCCTTGCGTCTGTTTCTAGACTGCAAATTCTGCCTAGCGGGGCGCGCCACTTCAAGGGGCGGCTTTAATAATGATGCAGAGGCATGGTGCTTTGGGCTTGTTTCGACGCCGAGCCTCTTAAGGGTGCATATGATATGAGGGAATTTATAAAACCCTGCGACCGATGTAAATTTTGCAGCAGGATGTCAACTTGATCTATGTTTTTGGGAGGGCACTTTGCCAATTGAAAGAGTCGAAAAGTTGTATCAACCTCTCAAAAATTACGATCATCGCTTGAGTGTCACGTTTACAATATTCTAGAAGGTCAGATCGGACAGATATATCGTCGATTTCATTTCTGCATAATTTGTTTAGCCAAGCTTCGGATGAACTACCGTCCTGAATAAACAAATCTTTATAGTCGAGCTTGGGCGCAAAATGGGGAAGAACGGACTTGATGCTACAAGAGCCTTTCAGGTCCTTATGGTAGTAATACTTTTGGAAGATCGTCTCTAGATCCCAGAAATGTTCCATGACCTCAAGAAGGAGCGCAGAAGATTCTGGGACCATTTCAGCAAGCTCTCTGAGAACACCTTTTTCAAATGACGCGTGATAGGCGATAACGGTCCCAAATCCTGGAGCGAATAGCTGATGCAAAGACTTTACGCAAGACACTCGGGGGTCTTCTTTCCTTGCGGGGTCGATTAAATATTCAAAGTGTGAAATCTCTGATTCTGGAGAAGTCATGACGTGGCAGGACCACTGAACGGGTAATCTTTGGTAAGAAGCCATCCCATCCAAAAAAGGAATCGCAGGCGCGACCGTCTCGAAGTCAAAAAAATAGAGAGGAAACTGTAGCGAATGAATCTCTCTCCTAATTGATTCCAGGTCTACAACCGGTTCTTCTTGTTGTGCTGCTGTCCATTGCCGTATTTGAAAATCCGTGAGTTTGATCTGCTTCGGGTCTATCTCATGGAGAAACTCAAATTTCTCATAAAATATTTCATACTTTTTACGCGATCGATAAAGCTCTAAAGTAGATCCCTTTGGGATGTCTTTCCAACAATGTTCCTTGAATTCGCAAGGATAAGGGGTGTTACAGTGGGATCCTAATCGAACATCGGGAGTCTCATTTTGTGCTAAAATAGATTTTTGCTTTCTCACGATTGAGTCGACTTCCTTCAAATGCTTTGCACGAGCGACATCTGTCAGATCGGCAGCGAAGAAAAAATCATCCCAATTAGGACTGATGAACTCTGGATTAATATGCAGAAGAAATACATTTTTTATTGCTAGTCCGAGTTTCGTGAGAACCCATAGCTGAATTGCAACATCGTCTTCATGCTCTTCTTTTACTTCTTTGGTGCTTTTTACTTCGTAGATATCCCAACTGTTGTCCGCATTTCGTTTCAAAACGTCGACTCTACACAAGACCTCGTCAAAGATAAAAGTAGCTTCAAAGATAGCCGGCACGGATGGGTCCTCAATTATTTCTTTGGTCTTCCGCGCGGCATCTTCAAGCTTCGTATGGTCCTCTGCAATCAAAACACCTCCAGGGAATTTCGAATGCGCTAGTTCGCCGACTTCGTTTCCTTCATCGAACCTCAATTGCTGTGAGGGTCCAGGAGGAGTCGCCAGGTCTTTATGGAATACCGAATAGTAAAGAGCCTTTTCGCAATTCAGGCCCTTACAATATTTTGATTTGGTTAAAAGATATGGCCGCCCCATAGTTCCCCTTCTGCCTATTTTAAATAAAGTTTGCTGAATTTGCTGCCCCGCCAATATTTTGACCGTTCACTAAACTATCGCAGATCAATAAGACAGGTGAGGCCCTAGAAATCCGGAATGATCTGTGTCCTTAGATGTCACATCCTTCAGTGATCCTGTGGGTGAAAGGAGGCTGAGATGGAAGGCTTTGAAAATATCACGACTTTAGGACTAGGTCCTTTCAGATTTCGAAATTTATGGCATTGGGACGACGAAGTGTTACTCGCGGCAGATACATTTGAACGCGCGTGGAGAGAAACGGCTAATATCGTCCTTATTCACCCTAGAACCCATAGGAAAATTACCATGATCTGCAGAACAATCTTGCGAGAGCGTGGTGACTTTTCAAACTTTGATGGTCCTGGTTATATCGAAGCCGAAAATCACCTGCTGCATATTTGTATTTCCTCGCACGCTGAAGAGGACAAATTCACCGTCATTTACGATCCGAGCGCGAGCTTCGAAATCGTTCGACTATAAACAGCTCTTCTAGCTGTGACCTCTCTTGTCTCACCCATCTGACAAGGTCAATTCATGACCACAGCGCATTTCGACATATCGGAATATTTATCTGAACACTCGAACAAACAGAGATTGTTTATAGCGGAGCTTGGACAATGAAAGCTAGGGGTTCGATGCTAGTGAGTAAAATTCTGCAGGCTATCCTTAAGGAGAGCCGTTATACACTTCGTGAAATTTCAAAGGAAACGGGCGTAAGTATTTCTACCCTTACCGACTGGCAGAGCGGCCGCACCCCCAGAGATCTTGAGAAGCTCAGACGAGTCGCACACTTCTTCGGACACTCCCTTCACGAAATTCTTTTTGGTGAGCCCGACCCGTTAGAGAAAGAGGTTCCAAAAGATTGGTTAATTGAACGGATTGAAAACGGTGAATTTGAAATCATACTAAGGAGGAAAAATGAAAACTAAATTCTATTCGATGTTGGCAGCTCTATTTGTAGTCTTCGGAGTATCTGCTTGTGGAGGAGACGGAGGCTCTGATTGTTCAGACAGTCTTATTCTAGGTGCATATGAGACCGGAACAGGAGATATTCTTACCTTTAATTCTGAGTGCCGCTGGACCTCGCAAGACTGTCAGTCTAGTGGAACTTATCCCAGCTTCACTCAGGAAAGTGGTACAGTTACCGTTCAGGTAACTAACTCCCCCCTCGGATCTGATTTTGGATGCCTCGACGAAGGCTCTGCCACATGCACCTATGTCTTAGGCTCTGGCGACTCCTTTAGTTTTGTCTGTTCCCAAAACTAATACGGCTAAAACCAACTGTTAGTAAGAGGAGAAAAGGCCCGTATTTACGGGCCTTTTTTATTGTGACCTGAGCTGTCACAGCCCCCTCCTATTCTAGAAATACGAGGAGGAACAACAGTGAAGCTCGAACTTATTCCTACAAACGAAATCATCTACGATCTAGCGCCACCCCTGATTGCTTATCCCTTAATGGATGACATCTACTCATTTAAGAAACTAAAAGTTTACCAGGGCAGTCGAGGCCTGAGCGTTCCACTTGAAGAAGCTACCGTTCACGCGTTCTTTGAAGATCCTTATTTTGACGAATCCAACCGCCTTGTATCAAACGACTGCAAGGATTTCATCGAAAAGGAACTCCTTGAAAAAGAACATACCATCTATCGATCGATCTATGTGATCTGGGACTGCGTACACTCGTCACTTTTATTTCCAGACGGAAGAGTCATTCGAAAAGACCATATACCAGATGAGATCTTAAGGTCATTGGGCTGAGGGGTGGAGAGCAATATGAAAGCTTCGATTAATATTTTTGCGGTAGTCCTAATGAGCTTTACACTAAATGGATGCCTTGGAGGCGAAGACTCGTCTGATTCTTACGGAGATGACGGTTGGAGTGGCGGCGGAGGCGACTTAGGAGTTAAAACCGAGTACCCATACTCGAGCTTTAATGCACTTACGATCGAGGATATTCCCCTTGGCGAGAAAAACGAGGTTGTCGTTCGCATCTTCGATGCAGATGATCTCATCAGCAGCCCATTTCAAGACGACTGGAGTATCTCGCCCATCTTTGCTGACACATTTTTAGCATCGGATGAAACAATTGAGATCCCAGATCTTCCGACCGACCGGCCTCTTTTGATAATGCTTCTGACCAGAAACTCGTCGAGGGAGATCACTTACGTTGGGCAAATGACAAAGAAACTAAGGCCCGGAGAGCTAACGCTTGTGACGGTTCCGATGAAGCAGTTCGGCGCCTTCGTTCAAAATGTCGTAGACGTTGTTTTTACGGATAACAGCTCCTACTACGTCGACGATGAGCTTCACTTCGAGATCACTGTCTATAACAGCACTTTGTTTAATCTCTCGAGCGCCAATATTTCCATTCGCTCACTTACAAGTGGTGTGGACGTGCAAAGCTCATGGGGAATCTATGACTATGCCGATTTCTTAACCTTTACATCCAAGTCGTACGGAGAGTTTGGACTCTACCTTGATGATGAGTTTTCTGGACCCATCACCCTCAAAGCAACGATTGAATTCGATGATTATCACGGTGACGGATTCAATTCGTATAGCTGGGAACAAACATTCACGATCGAATCTTACTAGGAGAATAAAATGAAAATTGCTTTATTTCTTACAACGACACTGAGCTTGCTTGTGATCGGAAATGCCTCCGCTAAAACCAAACATACAACAATTAAATGGGATCTAGAGCTCCGTGCCTTTGATCGAGGCGATGAAGTCCATTCAACATCTTTTGCCCTGGGCAATATGAAAGAAGAACTCCCGTACCCTCACCCCCATATTCGACGCTGCAAAGTGAGTGATGTGACCGAAAGTGATTCTGGCGAGGAGTATACAGAGGGGCGTTTCCTTCACTGTGACATTTATGATGAATACGGTGAGCTCCTTACGTTATCGACCTTCACGATGTGTGGGCCAGGGTATTCGCCTTGGGAAGAAGCGGCGCTTATCTTCCGAAAGGGTGAAGATTTAGATGACGGCTTCTACTTAGTTCTGCAGTGCAAAACCATCAAAGCGAAGAAGGTTGAAAGTCATGACTCAAAATAGAGGCAAGCAACTGATGAGGCAGCTCGAACTTCTCAAGCGCCTTTGCAACGCTGATGGGCTCAGTATTGATCAGCTTGCAGAGAGTTTGGGTGTAACGAGGCGAACCGTGTACCGCGACCTAGATCTTCTAACCGACCTGGGAGTCAGTCTCCAAAAAACAGGCTCGGGAAATAGTGTCTTTTACTCCGCTACACCCCAAGCATTTCAAGAGGTTATGGATGTGACCTCAGATGTCACACACCACCGAGATACTAAAACAGATGAAAGTAAATCACAGAAAGAAAGGATCTAATATGAAAACACTTGGCCTGATTACATTGATAGCCCTGCCCATCGTTGCAGGATGCTCTTCAAAGAACTTTGGCGGAGCTACTCCATCAGCTCAAAAGGTGATCTACACAACGGACGGGAGCCGTGAAATTCCGGAATGGGTTTATGAGAAGCCATTTTTTGAAAAAGAGAATCGTGTGTTTATTTCTGGTGTGGTCGATATCGATGGCAATCAGAATCCTTCACGTGGACTGACAGCTGCCGATCTTCAAGCCCGCGCTGAACTTGCCAAAACCATTCAAGCTCGCCTTTCAGCGAAGCTTCAATTTGCAAACGAAGGTTTTGGCTACGATGAGCAGGTCTTGAATCAAATTGTATCCATGGCTTCAGATGTGAACAGTCTGAACAACGTCCGAATCGAAAAACGAGGCTATGCGCAGTTGCTTCTTGATCAGGGAAGCTATCAGCAGACTCGATTCTCTTGCTATTCCCTAGCATCTGTTCCTCGATCTGATCTGCAAAGGATGATTGCGAATGCAATTCGCCAAGCAGAGCAAGGTGGGAAGATCAGTCCTTCCTTTAGAAAGAAAATCGACCAGGAGTGGGATCGATTCTTTGGATCAAGTGACACTCAAACTGAAGCTGTTCAAGCGGCTAAGACGGAGACTGCTGAGTAATGACGCTGACCTTTCTTTCACTGCTTATTCTCTCTCAGGTTTCTGACGGATGGCAGGAGAATGCCCGAATGGAAGACGAAGTGAACTTCTTCTATACGGGCGTCTCTTCTCCATCGGACAACGAGAGAAGAGCACGAGATGAAGCCATCAATCAGGCCCGAAGCGCCTTCCTCATCGAACACTTTGGGCTTCATCTCAGAATTGATGAAAGAGTCATATCAAATCTCGATCAACAGGCAGTAACGCAGGATCTCTCTATTCGTACGCCAGAACATTATCTAGTTGGCGAGAAAATTGAATCTATAAAGAGACGCAAGAATATTACTTACGTACTACTCAGCTATCCAAAATCTGAAGTAGAAAAGCAAAAGCGAAACATCAAGGTTTCGCCCCAGCTAAGCCCAAAGACTCTCAAGTCTGAGACCTCTCGGTCGGGATCAGCTGAGCTGATTATAACTACGGAACCAGAATCAGCCCTTGTCTACCTTAACGGTGTTCCTATTGGAACAACTCCACTTCATGCACGAGGACTCCAGCCAGGTGCCGCTGATTTGGAACTTGCCCTTCCACTGCATAAAGCCGTAAAGCGAGAGATAATTCTGGCAGATGGAGCTCCCTTAAAGGTCAAGGAGCGAATCGCACCAGAAATTGGCAGATTAAGCCTCGACGTAGAACCTCGATCGGCTCACGTGGAGATAAAGGATGTCTTCAACGATGCTGCATCAGAGCTAGCTTCTTTGAAATTGAAGGCCGGAGAACATCGCATTCGTGTCTCTCATCCCGACTTCGAGTCCATCGAGCAGACTATTTTTGTTAGCCCTGGCAGCGACACCTATCGAAGAATTGAACTTAAGCCAAAGCCAGCAAAGATAAGTTTCATTTCAAACAAATATCCATTCAAAGCTAACTTCATCGGAAAAGAGGACGAAGCTCATTCTATAGAAATTGAAAATAACGAACCTCAATTGATTGAGCCCATGTTTGAAAAAGTTATTGCGAGAAAAGATGGGTTTGAAAATGTCGATGTTGACCTGAACCTGAAACCCAATGTCTCCACCGGGATCCAAATCACTTTTATTCCTGGCGAGTCTAAAACCATAGGCAATTCGAGAAGTCGTGAGTCTGGTTCGATCTTTCGAAACCCGTGGTTCTGGGGTGGCCTGGTGGCTGCAGGAATCTTGACAGGTGTATTAGTTGGCGGTGTTGGTGGAGGCGGTAAAAGTTCAACATCTTCAGATACTAGCTCACCCCCACAGAATGATAGCGGTTCTGGCGGAGTCAAAATCAACATTAAGTAGATCCATTCAATGTCAATACTCCAACGGGATCCGCAAAGCGACGCGAGGCGGTAGAATGTGACAATGGCCAGGGGGGAACAACTCGCAAGAACATGGCAGATCATTAAGCGCTTAGAGGCGCAACGAAGTCGTGGTCTGACTGTTGACGAGTTGTGCGAAGAAGGAAACTGGAACCGACGCACTCTTTATCGAGATATCCAAGCCCTTGAGGAAGCAGGCTTTCCTATCGAGAAGGAAAACTGTGACGGCCGAGTGTACTATCGATTCACTCAAGCCTTCCGAGATAGCCTCCCTCTTCATTTTAGTCTAACTGAGCTGGTCGCTTTAACGTTCTCACAAGATCTAATGCAGGTCTTGAAAGGAACATTCTTTTACGAATCGATTGAATCTGCGCTCGCGAAGATCAAAGCGATTCTTCCCGCGAAGGCCATTCAGTACCTCAACCAGATCGAAGGATCGATGCACACTGGCTTCTCGCCGCAACCACTTTACCAGGAAGTTGGTGCTCATTTAGACGATCTGTTCGACGCGGTTGTAAAGAAAAGCCCCTGCCAGATTCGATATCATTCTGCACACTCCGGCGAAGTTTGTGACAGAATTGTTGAACCTTTGAAAATCTGGTTCGCAAACAGTTCTCTGTATCTCGTCGCCTATGATCGCAAAACGAAGGAAAAAAGAACCTTTGCCATCTCTAGAATAGAACACTGTGAGGTTTTGAAGGATCAGCATTTTGAGAACAATGAATTTGATTTCGAG
>Ga0210057_1007192_pt1 | contig 13582 bp, 11 predicted proteins | sample CryGeyCG2114_010_2_FD_183968 | JGI IMG/M metagenome (GOLD analysis project Ga0210057, IMG submission 183968) | Groundwater microbial communities from aquifer - Crystal Geyser CG10_big_fil_rev_8/21/14_0.10 (SPAdes) (version 2) | ecosystem: Environmental > Aquatic > Deep subsurface > Groundwater ... | reverse complement strand
AAAATTTCCTCCATTTGAGCTGGGGTGAGGTGTGGTATTTTCTTTGTGATTATTGGCTTCGGCATATTGTTTGCCGGCCCGCAAATAAAAAAGCAGACCGTTTTCTTTCAGTCTGCTCTTTGCTGTCCGAATCAGGACGGACTCCACCTTATTCGGTTTTGTAATCAATAAATATGCGTCTAACTTTCCATTTCATAAATTTATCTGTTCCTAGACCATGCTTGATTTTCTTGTTGACCGCTCGCATAGCATCATAGACACTGTCTTTGCTGTCTTTTGCCCAGTCCATCAAGTCCAAGATATCAATTTCCTTTACCCGTGTGCCGAATGGGACCGCAAATAAGGCTTTGCAGAGAAAATATTGGTTTGTGTTGATTGGAATCTCACAGGGTTTTCCTCCCATGCTTATCATTCCGGTTTTCTCATCAAACCTGATCTTGGTATCCGCCGGCTTTTCGGGTTTCAACGCAGGTTTGTTTTTAAGTTTGAAGTAGAAATCATTGAGCATGGACCGGCTCGGCTTAGAAACTACAAAGTCGCCGTCATCCAGTTTAAAGCTGGCAATAATCTTTTTCTTTTTCAGCTCGGTCATGACCGCTTTCTGTTCGGAAACATCTAGATCAGATATCGGGGAATTAAAATACACTTTTGCTGGTATTTTATGTGTGACGTCCGTATAGGATTCTACACTTCCCATCAGGGCATAAATAAAAACTAACTTTGCATTTTCATTTTTCATATTCATATTTGTTACCTACCTGAACGAAAAGAGCTCGCAATCTGACTACCGAAAATCGATAGTAGATTGCGAGCTCGTGAGCACGGAATGCCGTTCAGGTCGCCCCTTGAGGCGAATATTATTAAATTGTTAATTTTATTATACCCCTTTATTTGGTTTTTTGCGAAATTTATTCTGGACAGTTTTTTTAAACTCCTCAAGCTCTGACGCCGTTAACCATTTGCAGTTGTATTTTTCTTGAAACTCCCAAAAATCATTATCGCTTTTCTCTGTGCAATAGCGAATTTCGTTATTACAGTGTTCATCGTCCCAGGTGCGAATTTCAATTCTGCCCTCAACCCAAGAGTCATAAAGAGGGCTATTTGACCAATGCTCACCGACAAAAATGAGCTGGTATTTGTCTTTGTATTCTATTGGGGTTTCTTGATCGTTCATAGGGGTTGCTTGCATTTAGGGTTATTGTAGCATATAATTTAGTGAATAAGAAGCAATATATGGTCTCCATTCACTAAATATTGACTTTTAAGTCGAAATCGCTTATACTAACCTTATAATTTTAACAAAACATATGGCTATAACAAAACCTATAAAAGACAGGCTTACGGCTTTAAAAAGCGAATATGACACCCTCCGCAAAGGTAAGGAGTCCCTTTTGGTGATGATTGACGAGGCCGAAGTGCCAGAAAGCGTCTATAACTCCAATGCTATCGAAAACTCAACCCTAACTCTCAAGGAAACCGAGAAGATCCTTTTGGATATGGAAGTCTCCCGGGATGTTTCTTTGCGTGAAGTCTACGAGGCCAAAAACTTAGCTCGTGTTATCGGCTACATCCGCAATAAGAGCAAAGAGACGGAAACTAATAAAGAGACGATCTTGCTCTTACATCAGATGCTTATCGGTGGCATTGATGACAAAATTGCCGGCCGTTTTAGAAAGCTCGGCGAGTATGTTCGTGTTGGGACTCATGTTGCACCAGCACCGGAACATGTTGAGAAAATGATTGAGGCAATCATCACCGAATACACTGGCGACCTATCAAATTATTTCTTAGACAAGATCGCCAAATTCCATTTGGATTTTGAAACCGTCCACCCATTCAATGATGGCAACGGCCGTATCGGTCGCGTGCTTATTTGTTTCCAACTTCAACGTCTTGGCTTCCCGATAATTATTATCCGTGATCGTGAGAAGAAAGAATACTACAAATCATTTGCTGAATATCGTGATGAAAAAAATGCCAAAAATATGGAGAAAGTTATCGCTCTCGCTTTGATGGAATCATTGAGTAAGAGGATTACTTATCTCAAAGGTCAAAAGGTTATCACTTTGTCCGAGTATACGAAAATAAACAAACTATCTGCCCCGGGCATGATTAACGCCGCTCGCCGTCAAAATATTCCGGCTTTCCGAGAGAAAGGTGTTTGGAAAATCGGCGAGGATTTTATTTATAACTCTCGCAAAGAAAAATAAAATATATGGCAATTAAAAAATCACAACTCTATAGCTCTATCTGGCAAGGATGCGACGAACTCCGTGGTGGTATGGATGCATCCCAGTATAAGGATTACGTCCTCGTGCTTTTGTTCGTTCGTTATGTCTCGGATAAATATGCCGGCAAAGCCAATCAGCTCGTAGACATTCCAGCTGGTGGCAGTTTTTCTGATTTGATAAAACTCAAAGGCAAGCCTGACATTGGCGATGGTATCAATAAAGTTTTAAATAAGCTGGCCGAAGCCAATGGCTTGCAAGGTGTCATCGATGCCGTGGATTTTAATGATGAAGACAAACTCGGCAAAGGCAAAGATATGCAGGACCGACTTTCCAATCTTATCGCTATCTTTGAAAATCCCGATTTAGACTTCAGTAAAAACCGAGCCGAAGGTGATGACCTTTTGGGTGATGCTTACGAATATTTGATGAAGCATTTTGCTGTTGAATCAGGAAAAAGCAAAGGCCAGTTTTATACTCCGGCCGAAGTTTCTCGCATTATGGCCAAAGTGATTGAGGCCAACAAAGCCGACACCGGCATGCACACGGTGTACGATCCGACCTGCGGTTCCGGTTCGCTTCTTTTGAAAGTTGCTGAGGAAGCTCAAAAGATTACTATCTACGGACAAGAGCTTGATAACGCTACCGCTGGGCTGGCAACTCTTAACATGTGGCTTCATGGCAAGCCCGAGGCAGAAATTAAGAAAGGTCAGAGCACACTTTCTACTCCGCTTTTCACTGAACATAGTGCTCTCAAAACTTTTGACTACGTCGTGGCCAATCCGCCTTTTTCTTATAAGTCTTGGCGTAATGGCTTTGATCCGGATCACGATCAGTACGGCCGTTTTGATGGTTTCGGTATTCCTCCAAAGAAAAATGGCGACTTCGCTTTTCTTTTGCATATTTTAAAGTCACTCAAGAGTACTGGGACCGGTGCAGTCATTTTGCCTCACGGTGTTTTGTTCCGTGGCAATGCCGAAGCGGAAATTCGTAAAAATATTATTGAACGAGGATACATCAAAGGCATCATCGGCTTACCGGCTAACCTTTTCTATGGCACCGGCATTCCGGCTTGTATTATTGTTTTGGATAAAGCTGGAGCCAGCGATCGCAAAGGCATCTTTATGATTGACGCCTCCAAAGGTTTTGTTAAAGATGGCAATAAGAATCGTTTGCGTGAGCAAGACATCCGCAAAATTGTTGATACTTGGAATGGCAAGCTGGAAACCACTAAGTTTTCTCGTTTTGTTGCTAATGAGGAAATAAAGAAAAACGAATATAACCTCAATCTCCCACGCTACATTGATACGCAAGAATTGGAAGATATCCAAGACATTGAAGCTCATCTCAAAGGCGGAATTCCTGACGCTGATATTTCCGCTTTGTCGGCTTATTGGGATATTTGTCCAACGCTTGAAAAATCTCTTTTCAAAGCCAACGGCCGAAAGGGATACAGCGAATTGCTTATCGCTTCGGACGAAATAAAAAAGACTATTCTTACTCATCCGGAGTTTGAAACTTTCAGAAAACAAACCCTGAACACTTTTGCAAAATGGCAAAAAGCGTCAACTGATTTTCTCAAGACTATTGATACCACCAATCACCCCAAAGCGGTTATCCAAAAGATTGCCAGCGATCTGCTTTTGGCTTGTGCTAATCTCAAACTGGTTGATAAGTATGACATCTATCAGCACCTGATGGCTTATTGGGAAGAAGTGATGCAGGACGATACACATATTATTACCATTGACGGTTGGAAAGCCGGCAAGGAAATAATCCGCTTACAAAAAGAAAACAAGGGCAAGAAAAAAGATATTGACGGACTTGTCGGCCTTGAAGGTCGCCTTATTCCGATCTCTTTGGCTATCAAAACTTATTTTGCCAAAGAGCAAAAAGCTCTAGATGACTTAAACGCTACCCTTGAACAGGTCGGGGTTGATATGGATTCGCTCAAAGACGAACATGGCGGTGAAGAAGGTTTGCTTGAAGAAGTCATTGATAACGACAAAATCAGCAAGGCCAGCGTGCTTAAACGAATCAAAGAAATCAAAAACAGTGCGGATGACGCCGACGAGCTTGCTGTACTTGAAAAGTATTCGGCTTTATTTGAAAAAGAAGCCGACACCAAGAAAGCGATCAAAGACGCCGAGAAAGACTTGGAGAAAAAAGTGCTGGTTAAATATCCGACTCTTACCGAAGCAGAAATCAAAACTTTGGTGGTTGAGAATAAATGGATGGACGAATTATCCGCTCGAGTTTTGGGTGAAATAGATCGTCTCTCCCAGACCCTTACCGGCCGAGTTAAAGAATTAGCCGAGCGTTATGCCGAGCCGATGGCGGAAGTTACGAGCGAAGTGGAAACTCTTACCAAAAAAGTTGAGGATCATCTCGCTAAGATGGGATTTAAATTGAAATAGGTATGGCAGAAAAAGAACAAACAATTATTGAGTTAAAAATTGCCGAACTTCAATTTCGTTTATCGGTTGCTGTGCGTTTAGCCACAACTTTTAACAGACAACCGCTTGAAGTCCCGACGCAGTGGTCGCACGGCAAACATTTAGTTTCTTACGAAGAGATTGCTTTAAGAAAAGACCAAGCAGACATCGCAGCACAATACCTTAAGCAAACCGCCACATATCTAATGTCTATCACAATCAAGGAAGCCCTAAAGAAAACTTTTATAGACCCTAAAAATAGTAAAAACAACAATGTAGTTTCGGCATATCAAATTGCACGACTAATTCGCAATGCTTTTGCTCATTCCCCAATAAGACCACAGTGGAGCATTGATCCTGATTGTAGAAACAAGGTTTTTGCTGTAGAAGATATAATTTCTTTAGATACCAAAGATCTTGATGGGAAACAGTTTGATTGGCGACATTATGGCGGGTTGCTTGCTTTATTTCGTCTTTCAAAATATGTACGTATCAATCTTTTGGAAGACACGGATATTGGGAAAAATAGAACTATTCCAAAACCAGATCATGAAATCATCATGCAAGGCGATTTAATTCTTGAACAAATCGATAAAATCCCTGATGATGCCGTTGAAGTTGATCCAACAAAATTTACTGAGGAGACTGGCATTGATATTGTTTCAAGTCATGACACGCAAAATTAAAAAATATGGCAGACAATAATTCACAAAAAATTCCATCAGGATACAAACAAACCGAGATCGGCATGATTCCGGCGGATTGGGATGTCAAAAGATTGGGAGATGTTGTCCAGTTTAATAACGGCAAAGCCCACGAGAGATTCATTGATGACAAAGGTGACTATATTGTTGTAAATTCAAAGTTTATTTCTACAGCAGGAGAAGTATTCAAAAATTCCTTTGAAAATCTGAGCCCTCTTTCAGTCGGAGACATCGCTATGGTTATGAGTGATATTCCTAACGGTAAAGCTTTGGCAAAATGTTTTTTTGTAGAAAAGAATGGAAAGTATACCCTGAATCAAAGAATTTGTGCTTTTAAATCTAATGGTGCAGATAGTCTTTATCTATTTTATAAACTTAACAGGAATAAATACTTTCTTGATTTTGATAGTGGCGTTGGCCAGACAAATTTGAAAAAAAGCGAAGTGTTGGGTTGCCCAGTAGCTCTCCCTACTGATAAAAAAGAGCAGACATCTATTGCTGTTGCATTATCTGATTCCGATACTCTAATTGAAAAACTGGAGAAGCTGATTGAAAAGAAAAAGAATATCAAGAAAGGTGCAATGCAGGAAATGCTTACAGGCAAACGTCGTCTGCCCATGTTTTCTGATAAATGGGAAATTAAAAAACTTGGCGAGGTAGCAGAATTTGAACATGGTCGTGATTTACCAAAGTCAGACATGGGCGATGAGGGTGCTTATAAATGCATTCATTACGGTCAACTATTCAGAGAATATCAGGAATTGGTTGGCGATATAAAGAGTAGAACGAATTCAAATACCGGGCGATTTTATTCAAAAGCAAATGACGTGTTAATGCCAACTTCCGATGTTACACCATACGGATTAGCAACAGCCAGTTGTATTAAAGAGAATAATGTAATTCTTGGCGGAGGAATTTTGGTTATCAGATTTAATACTGGTTATGATGGTTTATTTTTCAGCTACTTTGTTTCTCAAAATAAGGCGATGATCTTAAAGCTCGTTAAGGGTTCAACAGTCTTTCACTTATACGCCAGTGATTTGGTGAACTTAGAAGTTAACTTTCCGGGACCGGATGAGCAAAAAGCTATCGCCACTGTTTTGTCAGATATGGATACCGAAATTGAAAAACTGGAATCGCAACTTACTAAATACCAAAATATTAAACAAGGAATGATGCAAACACTTTTAACAGGCAAAATAAGATTACTTACAAAATAACAATATGGAAACACTAAACACAACTAAAGTCGGTCAGTTAGAACGCAAAACGCAAGATCGTATTGTGGCTTTGTTTCGTGATCGGCTCGGCTATGATTACCTCGGCAACTTTGAAGAACGAGAGGAAAATAACAATGTTGAAGAGGTCTATTTACGCTCTTTTCTTTTACGATCCGGCCACAGCGAGACTTTGATCAGCAAAGCCATTGAGAAGTTAAAGAAATGCACCAATCGTCCGCAGATGAGCTTGTACGATTTGAATAAAGAGACATATAGCTTGCTTCGCTACAGTGCTAAAGAACGAGAGAAATTGGGAGAACATAAACAGGATGTTGAATTTATTGACTGGGAACATCCGGAGAATAATCATTTTGCCATTGCCGAGGAAGTGACCATCAAAGGTAACCGCACTAAACGGCCGGATATTGTGCTGTATGTGAACGGCATCGCTGTTGGTGTGATTGAGCTCAAGCGAAGTATTGTGTCAGTGTCCGAAGGTATTCGCCAGAATATCGGCAATCAAAAAGAAGAATTTATCAAAACATTTTTTGGCACGATTCAGCTGGTAATGGCCGGCAATGACACCGAGGGCTTGCGTTATGGCACGACCGAGACTCCCGAACAGCATTACTTGTCTTGGAAAGAGACCGGCCTCGGCAGTGAGTCCAGATTGGACCGAGCTATTTTGCAGATCTGTGATAAGAAGCGACTTTTGGAAATCATCCACGACTTTATTGTCTTTGATAGTGGTATCAAAAAGACTTGCCGACACAATCAGTATTTTGGCGTTAAGGCCGCTCAGGATTATGTAAACCGCCACGAGGGCGGAATTGTTTGGCATACGCAAGGCAGTGGCAAGAGTTTGACGATGGTCTGGCTGGCTAAATGGATTCGCGAGAATATCAACGATGCTCGGGTGCTTTTGCTTACTGATCGCACCGAACTTGATCAGCAAATCAAACAGGTTTTTGACGGCGTGAACGAAGAAATATATCGAGCACCAAGTGCCAGAAATTTATTGGATGAATTAAATAAAAAAGATAAGTGGTTACTTTGTTCGCTCGTGCATAAATTCGGCCGAGTGAACGGGACCGGCGAGCTTGATGTTGATGATTATCTTTCCGAGATAAAGAAAAACTTACCAAAGGACTTTTCCGCCAAAGGCAATTTGTTTGTATTCGTGGATGAATGCCATCGCTCTCACACCGGCAAACTGCACGAAGCCATGAAGGAACTTTTGCCAACGGCTACATTTCTCGGCTTTACCGGCACACCGCTTCTCAAGGTTGATAAATCAAATAGCATCGGGGCTTTCGGACCGTATATCCATACTTATAAATACAACGAGGCTGTAGCCGACAAGGTGGTTTTGGATTTGCGTTATGAAGCTCGCCGAGTTGATCAAAGTATCAGCTCCCAAGATAAGATTGACGAATGGTTCGAGGAACGCACCCAAGGACTTACCGATGTCGCCAAGGCCGAACTCAAGCGACGCTGGGGTACGATGCAAAGTTTGCTTTCATCTAGATCACGATTGGAGAAAGTTGTTTTTGATATTCTTGATGACTTCTATAAAAAGGATCGACTAGCCAGTGGCCGTGGTAATGCCATGCTGGTGGCTAGCAGTATCTATGAAGCTTGTCAGTACTATGAGATTTTTCAAACAACAGGCTTTACCAAGTGTGCCGTGGTAACTTCTTATGAACCCGGTGCCTTGTCTACCGATACTCGCGAATATGCCGTCTATCAAAAAATGCTTAACGGCAAAAGCACGGAAGATTTTGAGAAAGAAATCAAAAAGAAATTTATTGAGACTCCGGGACAGATGCAGTTATTGATTGTGGTAGATAAACTTTTAACTGGTTTTGACGCACCACCGGCTACATATCTCTATATCGATAAGAATATGCAGGATCACGGCTTGTTCCAAGCGATTTGTCGTGTGAACCGATTGGATGGCGAGGATAAGGAGTATGGCTACATTGTGGATTATCGGGACCTATTCAAAAAACTGGAGAAAGCCGTCGGTGACTATACCGCCGGTGCTCTTGAGGGTTTTGATAAGGAAGATGTGATGGGACTTTTGAAGGATCGTATGGACGAAGGCAAAAAGGATTTGGATGAGGCAATGGAAATTGTGAAGGCACTTTGCGAGCCAGTATCTCCGCCCAAAGATTCAGCGATGTATATCCGCTATTTCTGCGGTGATGTTGAAAATCCTTACTCTCTCAAAGAAAACGAAATCAAGCGAGTAAAACTTTATAAATCAGTCAGTCATTTACTTCGGGCTTATGCCGACTTGGCCAACGATATGGCTGATGCTGGTTATACCAAAGATCAGGCACAAGCGATTGAGCGAGAAGTCAGGCATTACGAACAAGTGCGAATGGAAGTTAAACTGGCCAGTGGTGACTACATCGATCTAAAGAAATACGAGCCAGCAATGCGAGTTTTGATTGACCGTTATATCTCGGCCACCGAGAGCGAGAAGCTGTCGGCATTTGATGATATGACTTTGGTTGACTTGATTGTGAAAAAAGGCGAAGACGCTTTGAATGATTTGCCGGATGCGATTAAACAGAGTCAGGAAGCGGTTGCCGAAACGATTGAGAACAACGTTCGTAAGTTGATCATTGATGAGATGCCGACTAACCCGAAGTATTATTTGCGAATGTCCGAACTCTTGGATGAGTTAGTCAAGAAACGCAAGCAGGCTGATGTTGAGTATAAAGAATATCTCAAGCAGATCGTGGCTTTGTCCAAGAAAGTTAAAAATCCAATGGACGAGTCTGTTGGTGCGGAAATAAATACATCGGCCAAGCGAGCCATTTATGACAACCTCGGTCAGGATGTAAATAAAGCAGTAACCGTGCATGAAGCCGTGATCACTTCGCGACAGGCTGATTGGCGTGGCAATCGTTTGAAAGAGCGAGCAATCAAAATTGAAATCAAAAATGCTTTGCCCGAAATCACGGATGAGGAATTGAAAAACCTCTTTGAGATTATCAAGAATCAAAATGAGTACTAATTCTTATCTACAACTTGGCAGTGTTGAGGCTCTGGTCGTTCGCAAGCCGATCAAGAACTTGCACCTTTCGGTTTTGCCTCCCAACGGTTGGGTTCGCGTAACCGCACCGGCAAATATGAAAGACGATGCTATTCGCACGCTCTTGGCTTTGAGACTGCCGTGGATTAAGAAACAGCAAGCCAAATTTACCGGTCAAGAAAGACAGACCAAGCGTGATTATTCGTCTGGCGAGAGTCATTACTTTTTTGGCAAACGCTATCGCCTTGAAGTGGTTTATAAAGACGAGACACCGGCCGTTACTTTGAAAGGCAAAAACAAAATTATTTTGCAGGTTCGGCCTAAGAGTCCGGCGATCAAGCGTCGAGAAGTGATGATGGATTGGTATCGTAAAGAGTTGCATGTGATTATCGGTGATCTGATTACCAAATGGCAAAAGAAAATGGGTGTAGAGGTTAAATTCTGGGGTATCAAGCAGATGAAGACTCGTTGGGGTACTTGTAATCACAAGCGAGCAAGAGTTTTGATAAATTTAGAGCTGGCCAAGAAGCCAATTGCTTGCGTGGAGTATGTCGTAGTCCACGAGCTTTTGCATTTGATTGAGAAAAAACACAGCGACAAATTTGTCGCCCTGATGGCAAAGTATATTCCGAAGTGGAAAGGCATAAAAGAAGAACTGAACAGCTTTATTTTGTCGTACGAGGAGTGGAAGTATTAGCCTTGACTAGTAAAAATAGGCTGTAATTTGCTATCGAAAAATTTTCGATAAACTGATATAATTATTGTAGTATGAAATCACAATCCTCAAAAATTAAAGTCGTTGATTTATTTTGTGGCATTGGTGGACTGACACACGGTCTTATCAAGGAGGGTTTAGATGTGGTCGCAGGAATTGATAACGATTCAAGCTGTAAATTTGGATATGAATACAACAACAAGGCTCAATTTATTGACAGCGACATTCTTAAGGTAACACCAGACCAAATCAATAAATTATTTGGTACAAAAAAAGGCACGATCCGTGTTCTTGCTGGTTGTGCCCCTTGCCAGCCATTTTCAAGATTGAATCTAAAAAAAGTTACCGAAAAACAACTTGAACCTCTGGGTAAATTTGCTCAACTTATCGCGGCTATTCAGCCTGACATTGTCTCGATGGAGAATGTTAGTGGTTTAGCTGATACAAATAAATATCCCGTCTTTGCAAAATTTATAAAGACACTGGAGGATAATGGGTATAAATATAAATATGAAGTAGTAGATGTCTCAGAATTTGGCGTACCTCAAAAACGAAAACGATTAGTTTTACTGGCTTCAAAGTTTGGTGAAATTGAATTGATAAAAAGAACTCACAAAGATAAGCGAGTTACTGTTCGTGATGTCATCAAACACCTTGAACCAATCAAAGATGGTCAAACAAGCAAAAAAGACCCTCTTCATAAGGCAAGAAAACTTGATCAAATAAATCTTGATCGAATAAAGGCGACTCCGCATAATGGTGGAAACTCAGAAAGTTGGAGTGAAGACTTGATGCTTGCTTGCCACAAAAAAGCATCTGGGAAAACCTATCGAAGTACCGTATATGGCCGAATGAGATGGGATGAACCAGCACCGACTATGACAACGCAATGCATAGGTCTAGGGAATGGTCGTTTTGGTCACCCAACACAAAATCGTGCTATAAGTTTAAGGGAGGCCGCAATATTTCAAACATTCCCTGAAAATTATAAATTTACCGAGTCCGAAGACTCTATGGTGGTTACTAAAGTGGCAAAGTTTATTGGAAACGCAGTACCAGTAAGGCTGGGATCAGTCATTGGCAAGAGTATCAAGAATCACCTCAAATATTATGAAAAACAATAATGATAATTTCTCTTTTGAGATTTCACTGAGCGTTTTAAATCACTTAGGAAGAAATCTGTACAGAAGTTTTGCTACAGTTCTCGGAGAAGCAATCTCTAATGCATGGGATGCTGACGCAAAAAATGTCTCAATCTATATCAACAAGAAAGGCAACAGCTTTTTTATCAAAGATGACGGAGTTGGTATGACAAGTGATGATTTTCAAAATAAGTTTTTGAAAATTGGATACTCAAAGAGAAAAGATGGTGGTTCTGCTTCCCCTGAGGGCAGGCCTTTTATAGGTAGGAAAGGTATTGGTAAATTAGCCTTACTATCTTGTGCGGAAAAAATAACTGTTATATCAAAAACTAAATCCAGCAGTTACATTGGTGGTGTTATCGATAACTCGGGTTTAGACAAAGCTATAACAGAAGATCTTACTCCCAAGGAGTATTCCCTTGGATCGTGGACAGAAAGCACTTTTGCCACCCATACAAAAGATCATAAACATGGCACAATAATTTATTTTGAAGGTATCAAGGACGGTATACAAAACAGCTTAGAGTTTTTGAAAAAGATTGTTGCTTTGTATTTTCGTTTTTCACTTTTAGATAAAACATTCAATATCTTTATTGATGGCGAAAAAGTCACACATGAATCCCTTAATGATCTTGCTGAAAAAACAGAGTTTTTATGGAAAATAAATGAACACAAGGATCCTTACGTTCAAAGTCTTGAAAAGAGATTTACTCCAGAAAAAAACGAGCAAAGAGACATCGTCCTTAAAGGTACTAAAATGAAGGGGTTTATTGCGTCAGTTGAACGACCAAGAGATCTTAAAATAATGACGACAGAGGAAAGAATCGGAATCGACCTTTTTGTAAATGGAAGATTGCGAGAAAGAGATATCCTCAAACATATACCAACATCTCGAGTGGCCGAGAATTATTTGTATGGACAGATTCACTTCAATGAGCTTGATAGTGGCGATGATATATTTACTAGTAGCCGAGAGGGTGTGGTTGCTGATGATCCAAAATATAAAAAGTTTCTAGATACTCTGCGAAAAAGTGTGATATTAAAAATTGTTGAGGATTGGGACAAATGGAGAATAGCCCACAGGAAGGATGGCGATTCAGAAAACGAGAGAATGACCCCTCGAGATAGAAAATCAATAGAGTTGTTTAATGCCGTTTCCAAAGAATATACAGTTACAGGAAAGTCAAAACATAAAAAGAAAATTGACACATGGGTTAATGATCTTGCTGATGATGCCCAATATAACTTTGGTTCTTATGCAGAGTGTTTTGTTTCAGAGAATTTAATCAGAAATTATATTGGTGACAAGAAAATAACTTTGTCAAAAGAAGCAAAAACAGAAATTACGAAATGGAAAAAAGTAGAAACAGACTCTAAAAATAAAGGCAACGTTAGTATAGGTATCCGCAAAAATAATAGTGATTTAAGTTATCTATCTATGAATGATCTTGCTTATCTTGTCGATAAAAAAGATCCTGCAAAAGAAGCTTGTCTTGCGAGAGATGCAAACGAATACAAACCAATTCGAGACTCGCTGGCTCACACAGCACTTCTAACTGATGCGGCGAAAAAGAAGCTAACATCGGTTTATGAAAATATTAAAGGCAGACTTATCACATTGCTATCCGGGAAAGCCTAAAGTAAATATGGGTTATGGTCAACGATAACGATCCAATTAAAGACGAACCAGCCGAAGAAGCTCCGGATGAGGAAGTTGCTGAGCTTATGGAAAGTCACGATCTTGATAAGGACACGGCCGAGCGTGTTCAAGAGATTATAGAAGATTTGGGAGTGGACGAGGACGACGCCGTTGAGATCGAGGAGAGTCTTTAGTTAAGCAATTATGACTCGGTGCAATTTGCTTAACTTTTCCGAAGTTAAGCAAATCGTCCCAAGCTCTCAAGTTTCGTCAAACCGGTGGGCTGTGGTCGCAAGAGGTGTCAAAGGTCTATCTGGTGTGCAAAACTCGCCCCAAGGGCAGACAAGGGGCAACAACGTTTTACTTTTTGGCTAGGAGGAGGTCGTAGTTGTAAAACTTGGCAACTTTCTTGATGTTATTCATTTTTTCGCGTAAAGTAACCATATACTCTTT
>Ga0210057_1007191_pt1 | contig 13583 bp, 14 predicted proteins | sample CryGeyCG2114_010_2_FD_183968 | JGI IMG/M metagenome (GOLD analysis project Ga0210057, IMG submission 183968) | Groundwater microbial communities from aquifer - Crystal Geyser CG10_big_fil_rev_8/21/14_0.10 (SPAdes) (version 2) | ecosystem: Environmental > Aquatic > Deep subsurface > Groundwater ... | reverse complement strand
TTAACTACACTTACTATATCCGCAATCAAAACACGTGGGTTCAGAGCATCCAGAAATCATCCCAACATTTGAACTAAAACATTTTGAACAATACAAATTTTTAACATTTTTATCTATTTCTACAATTTTTCCGTCGCTGTGGGAAAAACCATCCCCATTTTCAAAAGATTTTAATTTTCCTCTTTTTATTAAATGATTTCTTATTGCAATCGAAAATGCATGCGGAACTGAATCAACTCGGTTTTTCCCAAAACCATAAGGTTTTTCTGATTTTATTGAATTCAAATGTTTCAAAATTCTAACAGGGTCTCCACCGAGTTCAAGATATTTTGAAAGAACAATTGCAAGTGAAGTTGCCATTCCTGAAATTTCAGTTCCGATTGGAGACAGATTTGCAAATATTTTTGAAATTTTTTCTTCGTTGTAATTTATGTGTATGTGGATTGGTCCTTGACCTGTTTCAATTTGGTAATATTCTGCAAATTCAGGAAGGTCTTTTTTCACAATTTCTTTTTTATCTTCCTTCTTTTTATCGTTAATATTTAATATTTGAAACTGTTTTGAACCATCTCTATAAATTGTAACACCCTTTGCACCATTTTGGTATGCAAGCATATAAACTTCTTCGACGTCTTGAGGAGTCGCCTCATTCTTCATGTTAACTGTTTTTGAAACAGCATTTTCAGTATATTTTTGGAAAGCACACTGCATCATTACATGTTCAGTTGGGCTCAAATCATGAGAAGTTAAGAATAAATTTTGGATTTTTTCAGGTATTTCTTCAATCCCTAAAAGTGATTTGTGATTATCATTTATTTTAATGAAAAGTTTTTCTCTTCCAACCCCAAAATAATTATTTTCTTCTGCAATTTTTTCAAAAAGAGGATTTGCCTCAAAGAAAGTATCTTTTTCGTGAGGAGTTTTTCCTTTTTTTAATGCATCTATTCCTGCGGCATTGTATCTAACATAAACAATTGCAAAGAATGGTTCAATTCCAGATCCCTGCAGTCCTGCGGCGATAGCAATAGTTCCCGTCGGAGCAATAGTTGTTCTTGAAGAATGCCTCGGGTAATTTTCAATTCCTCTAAAATATGAGCTTTCTTTATCATAAACACTTCCTTTAAATGCTGGGAAAACACCTCGTTCTTTAGCAAGTTCTACAGAAGTCTCAAAACAAGTTTCATTTATAATTTTCATAACTTTTTCAGCCTTGATAAGAGCTTCGGGAGAGTTATAGGGAATACTCATCTTAACGAGGGATTCTGCCCACCCCATTACTCCTAAACCAATTCTTCTTGTAGATTTTGCAACTCTTTCAATTTTTGGAATAGGATAACAATTTATGTCGATTACATCATCAAGGAATTTTGTTGATAATCTCACAATTTTTTTCAATCTTTCATAATCAAAATTTTTTTTCCTTTCATCAATAAAATTTGATAAATTTATTGAGCCTAAGTTGCATGGTTCATAGGGGAGTAGTGGTTGTTCGCCGCAGGGATTTGTTGATTCAATTTGTCCAAGGTGAGGAGTTGTATTACTTGCCGTGCTATTTATTCTATCAATAATTATTATTCCTGGATCTCCAGATTCCCATGCACTTGAAATTAATTTTTTCCAAACGTCTTTTGCATTTAACTTTCCTACAACTTCATTGTTCCGAGGGTTGATCAATTCGTAAAATTTATTATTTTCAACAGCATTCATGAATTTATCATCAATCGTAACGGAAATATTAAAATTTTCCATTACCCCTGGAGTTTTTTTCATATCAATAAATTTTAAAATATCTGGGTGATTGTAATGCATGATTCCCATGTTTGCGCCCCGTCTTGTTCCACCTTGCTTAACTACCTCTGTTGATTTATCAAATATCTGCATAAACGATAAGGGCCCAGAAGAAATTCCTTTTGTTGAGCTCACGACGTCGTTTGAGGGTCTTAAACGTGAAAAAGAAAATCCCGTTCCTCCTCCACTTTTGTGGATCAATGCCATGTTTTTTACAGATTCATAAATCTCTTCGATTGAATCCTCAACCGGTAAAACATAGCACGCACTTAATTGTTGAAGCTCCCGACCGGCATTCATTAATGTTGGAGAGTTTGGTAAAAAATCAAAATTAGAAAGCATTTCGTAAAATTCATTTTCGATGTTTTTTCCAATATCAGGATTTTCGCTTCGTATTTTCTCTAAATTATTTAAAAATTTTTTGAAATTTTGTCCTCTTTTGTTATGGTCTTCTATTCCTTCATGAAGTAAAAACATTTTTGCTCTTTTTCCTTTAGAATCATATTCGATAATTTCGCAGTTAACTCCATCAAAAATATTCTCGTCTAAAATTTTATCAGAATGTAAGATTTCTGAAAGAGAAACATTATGGCAAACAGTTTTTAACCAATCCTCAACCATTGGTGAATCTTTCAGATATTTATCATTTATAACCTTCAATTGATTTAAACTTAAGTCCAATTTAGTAATCTTTCTTAAATTATTTTCAAAATCTTTCTCTTCCATTTTATAATCCTCGCAATTCCTCCTTAAAATCTTTTATATCTTCGAATTCTCTATAAACTGATGCAAATCTTACATAAGCTACTTTGTCCAATTTTTTTATTTTTGTCATCATAAGTTCTCCTATAATTTTGCTTTTAATCTCATTTTTTCCTTTTTTTCTTATTTGCTCTTCAATTTCGAAAACCATCCTTTCTTGTTTCTCTTTTGGAACTGGTCTTTTTTCAAAGGCCTTATCAATTCCTTTTTTTAACTTCAAAGGGTCAAACTTTTCTCTTGAACCATTTTTTTTAATAACATATATGTCTGGTTCAGCGATCCTTTCATGTGTCGTAAATCTTTTTTTACATTTAAGGCATTCCCTTCTTCGTCTTATTCCTTCTGGGGAATTCCTTTTATTAGTTACTTTTAAACTTGTACTATTGCAAAAAGGGCAGTTCATTTTTTTAATTATATACAATAGATGGTACTTTTTTTTATCTTTGTTACCACAATTGGTATTAACTATGCCTTAGAAAAAATTCCTCTATTTAAATTTTCTTAACTATTTTCAAATGAAAATCTTTTATCCTTTAATTTTTTTATCTAAATCTTTAAAAACTTTTTTGGTTTATGACTTTTATGGGAATTTATCTGCTGACAGCTTTAATAATTCAAGAGAATGGAGCAGATGTTGCAGTAGGAATTGATGAGAGAAATGGCAAATATGGCTTTGAAATTTACGGCATAATTCGCGAAAAATATCGTGCACATCTTACTTCAGAGGGTCTTTATGATTCAGAAGAAATTGCAGAAATAGAAGGAAGAAAAACTTTGGATTCAATCCTATCTTTGGATTTAAGGAAAAAAAGAAAGGAATTGAATGAAATTTTGGGAGAAGAAAAGGAGATGATTGGGAAAATCATCGAGGCTTCTGAAGAATAAATTAGATTTAAAACTCCGCAACATTTTTAAAAGAAATTTTCATTAACATATTATGTTCGAATTTTTAACAACTCCCGGAGTCCAATTAATAATTAGTATATTTTTTTTAATCTGGAGTATGGTATGGGTTCTTCTCGCTATGTGGAAATCAGCGAAGAAAAACCATGCAGGTTGGTTCCTCGTAGTATTCCTGTCGTTAATTTCTTGGTATTTATATCCAGGCATTATTACAACAATTATAGGTCTTTTTGCAGTAATTCCAATCCTTTATTTCTTTATTCTCTCAAGAATAGATTTTAAAGGCAATCGATTGGTCTTTGAAAAATGGGGAAGAAAAAATAACAAAGTTACGAAGAAGAAATCTTAAAAACCCCGCCCATTTCTAGATTTGATGAAAGATTTAAAATATGAGTTACTTGCCCCCGCAGGAGATTTTTCAACGCTCGTTTCAGCAATAAAGGCAGGTGCAGACGCAGTTTACTTTGGATTAAAAGAGTTTTCTATGAGAGATAATGCAAAAAATTTTTCCATTGAAGATTTGGAGAAGATAAACGAGGAATGCGGAAAAAAAGTGAAGAAATATTTAACAATGAATGTTATTGTTTATGACGAAGAGATAACTAAGATTAAAGAAATTTTAAAAAAAGTAAAAGGAAAAGTCGATGCAATAATCTGTTGGGATTTGTCAGTTATAAATTTGTGCAGAAAATTAAAAATTCCTTTCCACATTTCAACTCAGGCGTCAGTTTCAAATTCGGAATCTGCAAAATTTTATAAAGATCTTGGAGCCGAACGGATCGTCCTTGCAAGGGAACTCAATCTGGAGCAAATCAAAGAAATATCGAGTATCATTCCAGTTGAATGTTTTGTTCACGGCGCAATGTGCGTTGCAGTTTCAGGAAGATGTTTCATGTCGCAAGAACTTTTCAAACGAAGTGCAAACAGGGGAATGTGCACCCAAGTTTGTAGAAGAAGTTATAAGATTACTGACGATGAAGGACGAGAATTAAAGTTAAACAGGAATACGGTTATGTCCGCAAAAGATTTGTGCACCTTACCATTCATTGAAAAATTAAAAGAAGCGGGAATTGTTTCATTTAAAATTGAAGGAAGAAATAGGGATGCTCGCTATGTGGATACAGTTATTAAAGCTTATAGAAAAGCAATAGACAAAAATCTAACTAAACCTGAAATTGAAGAAGAATTAAAAGAACTTAAAAAAGTTTACAATCGTGGATTTTCCTCAGGATTTTATCTTGGAGTTCCAACAAATGATGATTTCTCAAATGTGGAAAATTCCGCAGCAACAACAAGAAAGCAATTTATTGGGAAGGTAACTCACTATTATCCAAATGCAAGTGTGGGTACAATTTTATTATCAACGGGGGAATTGCATGTAGGAGACGAAATAAATATTATTGGAGTTACAACCGGAATAGAAAAGATCAAAGTGGAGAAAATAGAAATAAATAAAAAACCAATAGAAAAAGCGGTAAAGGGTGAAGAAGTCGGAGTAAAACTACCTAAAGTAAGAATTAATGATGATGTTTATATTATAAAACACTTCTAACTCTTTTTCCTCCATTGGATTTTAAGCTTTCATTGTTTCCTCAAGCTTTTATATTAAAAATAAATTAAAATAAAAAATTAAAAAATTTATAGTGAAAAACTAAATTCTGTTGAAGTCGAACATAGCATTTCTTCACCACTTTCTGAGTCAATCAAGTAGGGTATTACCTCAATTCTATTTGCATCTGCAAATCCTGAAGCAAGAGTCTCAGTTCTAACTTGAGTCGTGTCAGTAAAGAGATAGTTGTTAAAATAGAGGGTATCACTCTCACCAGTATCACTATAGAAGATTAGTTTAGCACCAACTTGCAAATCAGCTGCGCCACCAATTCTTTTCAATGTGACATTATAATCACCAGATGCACTAGTGTTTATCACTTTAGTCGCCTTTAAGTCAATATCCAAACATTTAGTTTGACTCAACGATTCAGTACTTCCAGAAAGAAGACTTTTAATTGGTCCCCAAATTATTCCTATCGCTGCAAGAACCAAAAGTATAATTATTAAAGTTGTTACAACGGTCGACAATCCTTTTTTTCCTATCATTTTTCACCTCCCTTTTCAATTTTCTCTCAAGCATTTCTGCCATTTGATAAATATAATAAAAAAAACTACTATAAAAATGTTATTGTTGCCGTCAATTAAATGATTTTATTAAATTTTTCAATTACACTAAAAAAATCTGCCTGACCTATAATTTTGTCCACTTCAGTCAGGCCTCTTTCTTCAATAAATCGATAAAAAGCTTCAGGTTTGTACCCCCTCTTTTTTAGAGAAATAACTGTTGCAAGTTTAGGATCGTCTTCTCCGGAAAATTCGCCAGATTTTATCCCCTCAGTCAACTTCCTTTTTGAAAGGACCAAATCTTTAAATTTTATCCTTCCCATAAAAAATGTCCAAGGAAATTTTTTCTTAAACACCTTGAAGATCATTTTCTGCCTTTCGGCATTGTCTTTGTGATCTTTTCCTCTTATTATGTGAGTCATTTTGAGTTCCATATCGTCAACCGCAACGACTAAATTCATGAGTGGCCAAACTCGGTATTTATTCCTCTGCTTTGGGTGGAGAGTCAAGTTTATTCTTGCAAGAGGAAAGTCCCTGTAAGCAGGATTTGGGTCTTTCATATTAGATTTAAACCTCAAAACAGATTCTCCTTCTTTAAACCCCTCTTTTGAAAGCATCTTATTCCAGTCTTTAACATTTTCTTCAACTGATTTTTTTCGGCATGGGCAATTAATTTTTTTCATTGCAAGCTCTTTAAATTTTTCAGAAGAGCATTCACAAACGTACGCTTTCTTTTTTTCAATAAGTTTTACAGCATATTCATAATACAAATCCATTCTATCCGAAGAAGAAATATAAGTTGGTGTTTTTTGAAACATCCAGTCGCAATCTCTCTCTATATTTTCATAACTTTCAGGAAGAGTTTTTTCTGGATCTGTGTCGTCTACAATTACATAAAATTTTCCAGAATATTTTTTTATGTACAAATAAGTTGGAAGTCCCGCCCCAATCATATTTCCAATATGAAGAGGTCCTGAAGGTGCAGGCCTAAATCGCATAATGACGTCTCCTTTCATATCGGGAAGTTCTGGTAATCCTTCACGTGATTCTCTTTCAGAAAGAATTTCTTTTAATTTTTCATACTCCTTTTTTTGTTCACTAAGAGATAATTTAGAAATTTCATTTATGGCATCCTGGATTTTAGGCATAACTAATTTTGCATCTTTTTTTTCAAGCCCATCATTGAAAAGTGCCGAAATGACTGAACCAGGGTTTGCCTTTCCACCATAGTGAATAGCATTCTTTAATGCATAACCCCTTATTTTTTTATCGAGATTTTTTATCATAACTAAGGAAAAAAATAGAACTTTATTAATTTATTTAATTACAAATTCAAGAGTTGCCCAAATGAAAAAAATGCAAATTGTGTATGTTGTAAAAAACATCAAAAGGTTATTTCCTGCTTTTCCGGGGATTAGAACTTTTACAAGTTCTTCATCTTTTTCGTATTTTCGGTGAAACTTTCTCAAGGGGCATTTATTTCCATTTCCAATAAATGATATTGATTCTGTGAGAATGATAAACCCTGCAAAGTTGTCCAAATCTCCTTCGTAATTATAGAAAACTGAATAAGTCAAAAAAAGACTGCAAAAAATAAAAATCGCACTTGTAACAATGTGAATTCCTCTCCAAAAATATTTTGCTAGCATCTTAATACCCTATTCTTTGCTTCTTTTCTAGAACTTCAACTTTCTGTTTTAAGTGGTAAATTTGGTTTTCAAGATCTTCCATTTTTGTAGTTATGTCTGAAAGTCTTTTTGCTAATTTCCTTCTTTTTTCTTCTGCCGTTTCGCCAGAAGAACCTTCAGAAGAGGATACTGAACTTGCCTGGCTTCCGCCTCCAAAAAAGCTAAAAAAACCATTCCCCGAATTTGAACTTGGAGTTTCTTCTTTTATTTCCCCAATTTCAGATTTTAAATTTTCTATCCTTTCTTGCTTTTTTCTCATTTTTTCAGAAAGGTCAATGTATTTTTCTTTCTTATTAAAAAATGCCATAGTCTTTTTTGTTTTTCAAATATTTAAATTTACCTCATTAGAATATTTTTTAAAGATACCCTTCCATTATTTATCATGGTCAAGACCATAGCAGAAATTATTGAAGGGGTGACAGGAAAAAAACCAGAGGATACGCACAAACTGGTTTATGATTCTCCGACCGAGACGCTTGAACCAATTTATTTTTTTATACTCGATTTGATGAATGATCTCAATTTAAATCCAGAAAAGTTAGTCGATAATTTTGTTTCGAGTCCCGGTTCTCAACATTTTGGAGAAATGGGTCAAAGAGCTTCTATTATGCAGCAACAAGGGGCAAAACTTCTTGGGGATATTAATACTGTTTTGAGGAGTATATTAAATTTAATTTATGATTTAAGAGAATTCAAGATTCGATTGAAGTCTTATGAAGATTTGAAAAATTCTTCAAAAAAAGCGAGTGCACTTTTGAGTTTGAAACAATTGTGGATGGATAAAGTTGATATCCAGAAGGGGAATTCTTCTATTAAAGCAATGGCTCTTGGTCAGGCAGGATTCAATACTTTGATTGACGCTTTTTTAGTGGTTGATAATGATTCCGATATCGATAGGTTAGATCTTAACCAGATTGTAAAAAGAATTCTAAAACCGAGAATACACGAGTTTAATATTTGGGTTAAAGAGTCTGAAGGCGAGCTTAAAAAAAGATTTCAAATCGAAAAAACGTATTTAAAGAGTCAGGTAAGTTCCTTAAAAATTTACTCTCGTTGGGCAAAACCTTATCTTAAAGCGGCACAGGATTTGGAAATGTCAGAAGGAGGAAGAAATCCAGCACTGGTGAAAATGTTTAATTCTCTTCTTTTAGAACTCACAATTTTGGGAAAACAAAAACTTGATGTTAAAGGAGAATCAAAATCAGGGAACTTTCCACCTTTTTTTGCTGAAGAAAAATTTTTGAATTCCGTTAAAGAAACTTATAACTCTTGTGTCTTGGTGGATTTTAAATTTAGGGGAATTCCTTCAAGAACCCAGGCAGGTTTTGTTGTGGGGGGAAGGGCGGAGATTACTTTTAGGGGTTATGCTTTAACTGGTGAAGAAATAAAAAAAGTCAATGATGAACTAGAGAAATCAGATCTTAATGATGCATTAGGCCTCATAAAAGCAGCGACAGAAGAAAGCCTTGAAACGCTGAAAGAGGACATTGAAGAATATCTTGAAGACAAAGAAGAATTAGAAGAAAAAACCAAAAAGAAAATGTCTGGTTCAAATCCTTTCTTAGCACTTTTCGGAGTTTATAACAATTCAAAAGAAAGTAAAGAAAAAAAGAAAAAAGAGAAAGCAGGACCTTATAGGCGTCATTTAAAATGGTATGAAAAAGAATACTTCATTCCTGCAATTGAGAAAAAAGCGAAAGATACAGCAAAAACTGTTTTTGAGATTTATAAAAAAGCTCATGGTATGGCCGCTCCTCCAAACTAATTGTAATTTCATATACAGCAAAACATTAAATATCTTAATTTCTTTATCTATTAATGTCTAAAACAAATAAAAAAAATAAAGATGAAGGAGAGATTTCTGCAGATTGGTTTGAAGATCATGAATCTTATGACGAGGAAGAAGATAACCAAAAAGAAGAAATTTCTGAAGAAGATTTAGAAGAACTTGAAGAAAATATAGAGGAGGATGAAAAATTTAGCTCGCGAATAAGACATTTTTTGGCAAATCAACGTAAAGACGTTTCTTTGGAAAAAATGGTCGAACCTTTCGAAACAAAACTAGAAGATAATTTTATGGACGTAAAAAGAGAAGAGATAAGGCCAGATGAAAATAACTTTGATTATATGACTGGGAATAAAATTGAGGGTATGAAATATCAAACTATGGAACCGGATACTCAGGTTTCAAAACCAGATTTTTCTTCTGCAGAAAGAGTTTTAGAAGAACAAAAAGCACTTTATAGTAACTTCAAATCTACTGGAGGTCATATGGTAGAAAACAATAAATCCGAATGGAATTCAGTAACTCCGGAAGAAACAAAGAAAGATTATTTAACAAAAAGAAGAATGGAATAATTGTCTAATCAATAATTTAATAAATGTCTTTTTATTGTAATCTATGAGGTGAATTATGGCTAAAGATTATACAATTGAAAATGTTTATGAACCAGGGTACAAATCATTTACCCCTTCCGATGATTCTCCTTACATTGGAAAACAAGGATTTATTTCTACACATCAATTAGGATTAACTACTGATCCAAGAACGGCAAATCAACTTGCAGCTTTAAGTACAGCTTTAAATCAAGGAGTTTCAGTTATGGAAATTGGAAATATTTCCCCAGCAACTTTCGATCAGATTCCGAAACAGCATTTTACAGAAATGAGAAGGAAAGCAAAACTTGTTGAGGCTGAACTCACTTTGCACGCTCCAATTCAGGGGACAGACCCATCGGGATTCGCAGGGGAAGGAGGCTACAATGAGCTAAACAGAGAGATGGTCGAAAAACATCTTAAAGACGTCGTTGAAAAGGCAATAGAACTTGACGACAAAGGTAATATGCCAATAACTATTCATGGTTCCAATGCAGCAGGTTCAACTTTCAAATATGTTACAGATGAAAATGGAGTAAGAAAAAAAGTTGCTGATATGCTTGTTGCAGTTGACAGAGAAACTGGTCAGTTAAGGCCAATAAAAGAAGACACAAAATATTATCCAAATTTTGGTGTCGATAAACAATCTTATACCCCCAAAAAACAGTTAGAAATTGCAAACAGAACTTTGTGGGAAGACCAAATTGAAAAAATTGAATTTCAAAAAGTTAACATTGACAACATTCTTTCAAAAATTCCAAAAGAAGCACAGATGATGGCTTTGAGAGCAAGTGAGGACCAAGAATACTTTAAGCAACTAGGACCAAATGAAAAAAATCTTGTTTTAAAAACATATTCCGCAAAGAATTACCTCGATGATGTGCACCGCTCATTGAATGGGGCTTTTTCAAAAGCATATGAACTTGGAACTGAAGACCAGCGAAAAGAATTAGAAAAAATGTCAAAAGAATTTGCGAAAGAATTGTATGGGGTCGAATCCGATAAAGTCAAGAATGGCAACTTAAACGAGAGGGACAAAATGATAATGAATCAAACTTACCATGATTTTCAAAATCAGGCAAATGCGATGCAGATTTTTGCTGAAAATTTAAAAAAAATTAACCCTCAATTACTTCAAGATATAGAATCTTTTTCAATTGAAAAGGCATCCAAAACTTTTGCCAATGTTGCAATGCATGGGTATGAAAAAAGAGGAGAAAAAGCTCCAGCACTTTCAATTGAAAATCTTTACCAGGAAATGGGTTTTTCACAAGGAGATGATTTGAAAAACCTCGTTGTTGCCTCAAGGGAAAAATTAAAGGATCAACTTATTAATGAGAAAAGGATGTCCAAGTCAAAAGCTGAAGAGGTAGCAGCAAAATTAATTGGAGTTACTTTTGATGTCGGGCATTTGAATATATCAAGGAAATATGGATACAATGAGAAAGATTTAGTTGAGGAAGCTAAAAAAGTTAAGCCGTATATAAATAAAGTACATTTGACGGACAATTTCGGTGCTAGCGATTCACATCTCCCGCCGGGAATGGGAAATGTTCCATTTCAAGCCCTTCTTGAAGCAATAGGAGAAGAAGGTGCAAAGGCAATAAAAATAAATGAAGTTGGTGGATGGTTTGAGCATTTCAAAACTTCTCCATTTCCGCAAATTTTAGAGGCTTTTGGGTCCCCAATTTACTCCGCAGGGACGGGCCCTTACTGGTCGCAAGCAGGAGGATTCCAGCAAAGTTACATGGAAGGGTATGGTCAAATACTTCCTTCAACAAATTACCAAATGTTTGGTGCAGGATTTTCCCAACTTCCTCAAAGTCTTGGAGGACAACAAGGACAACAAGGGGGAGGAAGAATGGGAAGCGGGGGATTTTAACTCAAAATTTAAATACTCAAAAATATATATTACAATATAAAGATGGTGAAGAAAAAACAAAAAAAAGTTTCTAAGAAAAAGGTTTCTAAAAAGGCAAGTCCAAAAATTTCTAAAAAAGAAGGTTCGAGAGTTTCTAAAAAAAACCTAGTAGGAACTTTAAATCTCAAAACCGATCATGAGATAGCAACAGACTTTGCAGTGAAGGCATATGAAAAGTTCAAAAAATTAGTAAAGTCGATTGTTCTTTTTGGTTCAGTTGAAAAAGGGAAGACTGTGACGGGTTCGGATATAGACATTATTATAATTATTGATGATGTCTCTTTAAATTGGGATCAAGAATTAATTGCATGGTATCGTGAAGAATTAGATAAAGTTTTGCAAAAAAATCCTTATTCTGTAAAGTTACATATAAATACAATTAAGTTAAGCACATGGTGGGATGATTTATTGAAAGGTGACCCCGTCGTTTTGAACATAATAAGAAGTGGTTTTCCGATTATTGATCATGCGGGGTTTATAGAACCTCTAAAATACTTAATGCTCAAAGGAAAAATAAAAGGAACTCCTGAAGCAATCTACCAATGTATTCAGAGAGCACCAATGCATATTGCAAGAAGTAAAGCAGCAGAATTGACAGCAATTGATGGAGTATACTGGTCAATGGTTGATTCGGCTCACGGGGCGTTGATCGCAGCAAGTTATTTTCCCCCTTCGCCTGAACACGTTATGATCGACCTGAAAGAAGCATTTGCGGACAAGGGTTTTTTAAAAATGAAATATGTGGAGTGGTACAAAGAAATTTATTATCTTCATAAAAAAATTGACCATCGAGAAATTTCTGACCTCAAGGGAATCGAAATTGATATGTGGCAAGATAGAGCTGAGGAGTTCATGAAAGAAATGATTTCCCTCGTTGAGAGAATTGTTAAAACGAAAAAAGAGTGATTAATTTTTAGAATCAATAGAATCTTTAAAAGCTTGGATTACAGTTAGTTCTTGTGTTAAATAATCTCTAAGAGATTGATTTTTATTTGGGTTTTCATTTGATTTATAATTCATAAATTCCATTGAGATATAATTTTCATTGGAAGTAAGATCTATTTTGTCTGAAAATTCTTTTTTGTGCTTTTGAGTATTTTCATTTGATTGTCCCGAAAGTAAATCAATGAATTCTAGATCGTTTAATTTTCTTGGATTGTAAATTAAATTTCCACAATTATCGATTGTTGGTTTTCCTTTATCGAATTCAAGAGCTCCCCCACTTACCATTGATAATGCGAGGACTTTGGCAATGTTGTTTTTCATTTTTATTTAATATTTTATTTCCATTACTCTTAGTCTTTAGAACTAGGGCTCTCTTCTGAAGAAGTTTTTTCTTTCGCTTTTTTATAATTCTCTAGCAAAGAATCAAAAGTAGAATTATAATTTTGTCCAGTTGCACGTGTAAGTTGGGCCAATCCCGCATAATTTTTGTATGCTTGAGTCATAGCTGAATAGTATCCAATAAAAGTTTGTTCCTCGATAGTTGGAGTATATTTTTCTTTCTTTTCTTTTGCTCCATAAGTCTTTTCCAAAATCGAAGCATAACTTATTCCATTTATGCTTTCTGGAATGGCATTGATTTTTTCTTTCAACTCTGGGGCTATATTTTTAACAATTTCTCCAAGGTCTTTCAAATTCAAGTGAATTTGAGCATCTTCAATCATTCCAAGAGCAGCCACTTCAAGCTCGTGATTTGTCACAAAATATTCGGGATTTGAAATTGTTTTGTATCCTCTTTGTTGCATTTCTTCATTTCTATTTACTTTCTCTCCATAAAGGCCCTCTCTTAATTGATTCGCTTTTTTACTAGTTAAGAAATTATTAAATCCAAAATTTCCTGCATCAGCTCCTTCTTTTCCGTATGGAACTTCTGTTTTAAGGTAATTAGCCCCGGCATATCCTAAGAGACTTTCAAGATTACTAAATCTGTCTTGTCTCAATTTCTCGGCTGTCTCTTGAGCCGATTTTTTTTCTTTAGTCATTTCTTTTTCTGTCATGTTATTCTTATTCATTTGAACTTTATAAAT
>Ga0210057_1007188_pt1 | contig 13583 bp, 12 predicted proteins | sample CryGeyCG2114_010_2_FD_183968 | JGI IMG/M metagenome (GOLD analysis project Ga0210057, IMG submission 183968) | Groundwater microbial communities from aquifer - Crystal Geyser CG10_big_fil_rev_8/21/14_0.10 (SPAdes) (version 2) | ecosystem: Environmental > Aquatic > Deep subsurface > Groundwater ... | reverse complement strand
CGTGTACTTCGCCCCTTTCCCCGTATTATGTATGCGCTCACGTTCATGAAGATCCTTGCAAGATCCTGCATAGAGAGATCCATCCTGACACCGTAATAAGTAAATATAGTATGACATTATGTTAAGTTTAATTAACAAATTAAAGTAATTACAGAATAAAAAATGTTTTACTGCAATGGCAGCCCCAGGGAGAATCGAACTCCCGTTACCAGGATGAAAACCTGGCGTCCTAACCATTAGACGATGGGGCCACTACAGCAAGTATATAACAGAAAACCATGAAAAGGAGAAAATAATTTCTTGCACAAAATTTTGGGGTTCGTACACTTCCACGCAATGCCTAAAAAACCTTGTAAGTTGATAGACAATCTAAAGGTTAAACGTGGCCTTGCTGGACTCGGTCTCTTTACAGAAGAGCCGATTAAACGTGGTTCATTTATCATCGAATACTTTGGACCTCTTCTCACTGAGAAAGAGGCTGACAGAAAGGCTGGCCTCTATCTCTTCGAAGTTCCAGACTCCAAGTGGACCATCGATGGCAGCGGACGTGACAATATCGCCCGGTACATCAACCATTCCTGTAAACCCAACTGCGAAACCATCGCCAATGGAAAACGTATCTACATCCATGCCTGCAGAAACATACAAGCAGGAGAAGAACTTAGCTACGATTACGGGAAAGACTACATGGATGGGATTCCATGCATATGTGGATATTGCCCTCACCCCAACCCTCTCCCACAAAAATGAGAGAGGGGGGATAAGGAAGGTTTCAATTAGCCATTATCTCGTGACTTCATGAAACACTCTTTGCAGAGCACAGGCTTGCCACCTTCTTCCACGGGACGTGGTTTGAAGGGGACCTGGCAAGCGGCACCACACTCTGCACAAACAGCGTCGTGCATATCGCGTGGACCGCGGTCAGACTTGCGAGCCTGACGACAGGCCTTACAGCGCTTGGGGGCGCTGAGTTGTTTGGAGTCGTAGAACTCCTGTTCAGCTTCGGTGAAGTCGAACGTAGCTCCACAGTCTCCACAGGTGATCTGTTGATCAGCCATGATAGGAAAAAGAGAAAAAAAGATAGAAAGGCATACTGACCGTGCCTTCTTCCAGTTTTCTCGGGATAGACCGATTTTCTGCCCGAAGGACGTTCTGTAGCTGTTCGAAGTGTACACAAGTGGCTTATCCTTGCCAAGACTATTTCTCTCGTGCTTCAAGCTCCCGCAAAAGGAGACGCGCGTACTGCCCCGTACGCATCTGAAAAGGATAGGCTAAATCGGCTTCCTGAAGGGCAAAAGGTGCAAGTAAGTGAAAAACATCAGTGGAAGCCACTGCTCCTTCTACCACAGAAGTCCGTCTCAACCGCTCGAGCAACTCAACCCAGCGCATGCCACGGAAATACGCTACATCTTTCCTATTGGCAAACCGTAAGGGGTTTCTCATATCCACATGCCCACGCATCACCCGATAGGTATTCAGCCATGCCTGCAAGAGGCAGTTCTCCTCATGGGATATGTTCTCATCCCACTGAGAAAAAAACATCGGCCACACGGAAGAGTCGATATTACGCAACAAATTCACCTGCTGTCTGAATACCGCAGAAAACGATTTGTCTTCCTCCTGACCGTCCTCGATAAAGGTGACTGCTAAAATGTAGAAAGGTAGAGGTCGCCTATCCTCACCAAAGAAGTTTTGCAGAAAAGCATCTTCACGAAAGAGTGCGAGTCCTTCCTGAAATGTCTCATCACTCAGCGTAAATACTCTATGGGCATCACCAAGAACACTCTGAGCATTTGCATACTGCAGAACATGTCCTTCAATTTCATGCACACACAGCCTGAGCAGTTGTTTCCCTGTCACTTTTCGACCACGAGGAATGAGAATCACCGGTCCGCCTGAGTCGTATGGACGCACATCAATCGACGTGACTTCATCACAAATGGAGACCGTAAACTTCCCATCGCCGGGCTCCTGCTGAAGCAGACCATACGATTGTAATACCCACTCCAATGCGTTACGGATGTCATCCGCGTTATACATCACATCGGTGCTTTCAAGCTGTGCAACTTCAACCTCGGAAAGTTCTTTTTGGAAAGTGTCCGAAGAACCTTGTTGCAGTCGTCGGTATTCACCCTTTGCATCCTCAGCCAACAGTGGATCAACAGGGGGATACTTCATATCAAAAACATCACGGATGCGTTCCTCTCTCTGCACAAGAGTCGTTGTCGTGTCCTGCAATGCTTCAATAAGCGTACACGTAGCCAGCTGATCCTCTATGGCCAGTTGCAGCGCCTGGCAAATAATAGACTCCTGTGCTGACTGAGTAGCAATATCGGATACCGTTCGCTGTACCTTCTCCAAAGTAGAACGCTGAACCAAAACATCATACTCTGCACACACATAATCAAAACAAGGCTCGTACACTTCCTCTTTCTTGTAAGCGTGAAAAAATGCTTTTTGCTCCCTATCACGACTCGCTTTGGTTGGCGTGACAACTTCCACAGGATTCCAATGGGATAGCCGCAGAAATTCATCAAGCACCTCTTGAACAGGAGGACTGTACTCCACCTTCCGTGGCAAACGCTCTTCCGAGACAGGTTCTTCTTGTAAATATGTTCTCAAAACATCAGGTAAATCTTCCAATAAAGGAAATGTTTCTGAGAGAGACATTAATTAATAATATACAATAATTTTTATTATATGTCAAAAATTTCCTTTTCATAGACATAGTATGCAAAACTGTCTGCATGCCGCGCTTTGATTTTCGATGTACATCCTGCTCCAAGCTCTTTGAAGCTACTCTTCCCTTCGGATTAAAAGACATGCCGTCCTGCCCAGAATGCCAGCAAAGCGCCACTGTGGAAAAACTCCTCACTCCTCCACTCGGCATTCACTTCAAAGGAAGTGGTTTCTACAAAACAGACGACGTAAAAGGCCTACCAAAGAGTGATCAAAAAAACGAAAAAACAGAGGCAAAAAACCAAGAAAAGCCTAAAAAAGAAGGTTCGGCAAACTCGGAGGGCAGTAAAAGTAGCCAAAAGTTATAAAAAGTGTTAAAATAATAGTGATGTCCTTGCGACAGTACACACAAAAACAAGAATTCCGGCATGTCCTCGAGGTCATTATTGACCTCTCCAATACAGCACTCTTTTTCGTGTGGCTTGTACTCACGATCGGTTTTGCCATCCTCTACTGGCTGATGGCGCAGTACGTACCTGAACATAGCCCTACGCTACTCACAAACCCATCCCCACTGATCAACCTTGCCAATAGCCTGTACTTCAGCATTATTACTGCAACATCCACAGGGTATGGTGATATTGTCCCACAAGGGTACTCGAAGCTATTTGTAAGTGCACAGGCTATCCTCTCCCTCTCTACCTTCGCCATCCTGATTACCAAACTCGTTTCACGTAACCAGGACTACGCTCTGCAGCAGGTACAGAGGATGACCTCGGAAGAAAGTCTGCATAATCTATTTGAAGAGATGTTTCTCATTCGCAAAGACTGCGATCGCTTCATGCAGGAAATCGAAGAACATCAAACACTGCCTGACAAACACTGGAATGATCTCCTGATCACTTATGAACGCTTTCAGGTACTCTACGAAGAGGTACCGAGTTTTTACACAAAAGCTATCCACTTCTACTCCATTGATCCCCGACGGGAAAAACTCCTCATTGAGGCAGTACATCGCACACTCGATCGCATCGTGCGCTTTGTGGACACCATGGATCGCCACGCAATTGACTGGAAAACGCGTGACGATTACATGGAAAAGTTTGAAGAACTCCTGGAAACAACCGTAACGACATTCCAGGAGTGGACAGAACATATCCCGGAAGAGCGCCGAGACCGTCTGCAGCAAATTGAACACGATATTGAACAGCTGCAATCACTCGTGGAAGACATTATCGACGAGGCCTGAACCCTCCGCCACCTCCATGCCGTGGCGGTCGAGGACCACGTGGTCGATCTTCACGATATCCTTCCGGTGCTTCCTGTAATTGTTTGATGGACAAACGTGTTTTTCCCTCACTTGCATCGTACTCCACTACTTTCGCCTTCACCTCATCCCCAACGTTCAGTACATCTTCAACATTTTCGGTACGTTGCCACTGCAGTTCAGAAATGTGGATCATGCCATCTTTGCCACGGAGAAATTCAACAATAGCACCGACGCCCGGAATGATACGAACAACCTTACAATCATACACCATGCCTACCTCCGGTTTCGCAACAATGCCAGCAATCCACTCCTTCGCTTTCTGCATCGTTTCACCATCTACTGAAGTCACAAAGATCAAACCACTGTCATCGATATCAATCTGCACACCCAAATCCCCCGTGATCTTCTGAATGGTCTCCCCTCCCTTTCCGATCACCAGACGAATGTCATCGGGATTGATCTGAATGGTTTCAATACGCGGTGCATATGGACTCAGCTCTGTGCGAGGCTCTTTAATAGCCTGAAGCATTGCCTGCAGAATGTGCAGACGTCCCTGGTGTGCACGCTCAAGAGCCTCCTTGAAGACATCGTCAGGAAGTCCCTTCAGTTTACTATCCATCTGAATCGCCGTCACACCCTTTTCCGTTCCAGTGACCTTAAAGTCCATATCTCCGCCAAAATCTTCCTCATCCTGCAAATCGGAAAGCACAACATACTGCCCCCTCTCTTCATCAGACATGAGACCAAGTGCAATACCGGCGACAGGAGCAGAAAGAGGAACACCGGCAGCCATGAGTGCCAGCGTTGATCCGCATGTTGCCGCCATAGAAGATGAGCCATTACTTTCCAGAATTTCTGTTACCGTACGAATGGTGTACGGAAATTCTTCCTCTGAAGGCAGTACTGGCTCAATGCCACGCTGAGCAAGATTGCCATGACCGATCTCCCGATTTCCGACAAACAATCGATTGCTCGTTTCTCCGACAGAAAACGGTGGGAAATTATAGTGGTGCATGTATCGCATTTTTCGCTCCCCTTCCATTCCTTCAACCAGCTGTTTATCACCGGGAGAACCAAGTGTACACGTCGTCAGCCCTTGCGTTTCTCCACGTTGGAACAGCGCAGAACCATGCACACGCTTCGGCAAAACATCAATCACGACAGAAAGTGGACGAATTTCATCCACCTTGCGACTGCTCATGCGTATGCCTTCTTCAAGGACTAGTCGTCGCACTTCACTTTTGATCAGTGCATCGACCAACACCGATGCATGTGCAAGAAGCTCTTCTTTCTCTTCGTCATTCCCAAGAGAGAGCTTTCCTCCAGCAATGGCTTCTTCCAGTTGCTTTGCAGCACCATTGATGTACTCATTGAAGATGCGTCTGCGCTCTAACTTCTCAAGGGAATCCTTGATCGCCTTATTGACTGCAGGGAGAGCCCACTCTTCGAGAAGCGCATACGCTGCAGCATGCATGTAGGTTCCGGATACACTCCATTTTTGCTTTCCGATTTTCTTCTGAATATCTGCAAAAAAGGTAGCAATTTTCTGTGCCCACTTCTTCCCAAATTCTATTGCACGAAGGATCTCCGCTTCCGATACCTGATTCGCTCCAGCCTCAATCGTCACTACTCGGTCTTTTGATGCTGTAAGGAAAAGGTCCAAGTCACTTTTTTCCCGTGCTTCGTTAGATGGGTTGAGCACAAGTTCTCCACCAATCAGCCCAACACGCACCGAACCGAGCGGCCCATCGCAGGGGCACTCGGAAAGAGCTGCGGCAAGGTTCGCGGAATTTGCTGCAGCGATATCGTGACCGTGTTCAAAATCGTAACTGAGAACGGTACAGAAGATCTGAATGTCGTTGTAGAAACCTTTGGGAAACATGGGACGCAGTCCGCGATCTACCATGCGACCGAGGAGGACGTACTCATCTGCAGGACGACCTTCACGTTTCCGAAAACGTGATCCGGCAATTTTCCCTCCTGCGTAGTACTTCTCCTGATAGACAACCTGCAATGGGAGAAAGTCGACGCCATCACGCGCCTCAGCGCCCACTGTACAGTTGCTCATCACCACCGTATCGCCCATCTGGCAGACAACTGTGGCATTTGCCTGATTTGCCAAAAGTCCTGAGCGGACAACCAGCTTTTCATCTCCCAAATCGAGGGAGAATTCCTGATCTTGTAACATACAACAAGGGTAAAAAATAGAGAATCCCCATACCCTTGCGGTGGATTCACAGGTTAGGGCTGTATCACAGCGCTAGCACGTAAACCCAAGCATAAGGGTAGAGAGCTTTAGTATAACACAAAAAAACTTATCTCTTCAACTTATTTGCCTCCAGGACCTTCTGGTACTCCACCGGCTTATTCATGCGAAGATAGTTGAGAAGTCGGCGGCGCTGGGCGACTTTTGCGAGCAGACCGCGACGTGCTGAGTGATCTTTCTTATGTTCCTGCAAATGCTTTGTCAGAAGGGCAATTTCTTTCGTCAAAATGGCCACCTGCACATGCGGAGATCCCGTGTCTTTCTTATGAGTACGATGCTTGGAGATAAGGGACCGTTTTTGCGTGCGTCTAAGAACCATAGTGAGAAAAGGGGAAATACGGAAAACCTACCCCGCCACGCCCTTGCGAACCTTTGAAAAGGGATATCCAAAAGCATGGACATAAAGATTATTCCATATGAAACTGGTAAAATCAAGAGAACATTGAGAATACACCCCTCGGAGCCGTATACTCCATATCTATGAATATAGACACACTCATCATTATTGGCGTGCTCATTGGATGCACAGCTTTTATCGTCTTGAGAAAATCCCGATCACCCTTATCTGGTACAGAAGAAATTGTTCAAAAAAAAGATGAGTATATAGGAGAGCTGAAACAGCAAGTTGCAGAACTACGATCAGAAAATGACCGTATGTCTGGAGAAGGCAAACAGTTCTATGCACAAAATGTGAATTTAGAAAAGGACATGCAAATTCTTCGAAAAGAAAATGAAAAGTTACAGAATACCATTTCCAAACATGAAGCCACTGCTGAACGCAAAGAAAAGGAACACCAAGATGCTCTAAACAAATTGCACACTTCAGAAGAAAGCTGGAAACAGGAACGGGCTCGTGTGCAGCGCGAAGATGACGAGCGTCGACAAAAACAATTGGAAGAATGGGATCATATGTGGAAAGAACATGAAGACTCCGTGAAGTCACTCATCTTCGATCTCTGCAAAAAACCAGACTTTAACTTTGTTGCGTACGACAGTAATAACTTGCCAGAGGGTTTTTATGGAAAGCTAAAACCTGATTGCATGATAGCCTTTCTCGAACAATACGTTATCTTCGATGCAAAGATCTCTTCTAGTAAGAATTTGCAAACATACATTAATGACCAGGTAAAAAGTACAACAAAGAAAGTGAAGGGAAATGAAATAATCTACCCCGCGATCTTTCTTGTCATCCCAACTGAAGCATTGAAACAGCTAAAGAAAACACGCTTCTACGAAGACGGCTTCAGCTTCTTTGTTATTTCTCCAGAAGCGATACCGCCTATTCTCGCATCCTTCAAGAAAATAGAAAACTACGAATTTGCTGAACAGATGGATCCGCAGCAACGAGAAAACATTGTAGATCTTATTGCACAATTTGATTTTCACATTAGTTCTCGCAACGCCGTGGACTTTGCATTAATGCAACACGGATTGGAAACATTGGGGCGCGCGAAAAACATAGATCCTGCTCTAGTAGAAGAAATTGCTATTAAAAAATCAAAGATGAGAAATCTCAATCTCAATACAGCAGAGCAAAAAAGGCTGACCACAAGTCCCGAAGCAATTAGGGCAGAACTAAAAAATTTGACCAACCCACAACCACAAATGCAAATAGATGATGTCTGAATATAAAAATTGAGACGTCCTAGGAGGACGTCTCAACTCTCCTTCCACAGAAAAAGATCACTTGTTTTGCAACCAGCCACAGCCCGAAACGCGCCCTTCCCCTTTTGATATAGGCTCGGGAAGCAGAAACTGCGGCAGCGGCTGATTCCAGTCCTTCGGCACCTTCATCCCTGCAAAGAAATATTCACAATCGTCTTCCATCACAACAGATCCATCGGTTATGACGAATCCCGCATCTTTCAACTTCTGTTTGACAGAGAGCCACGCATCCGTGGTAGCTCCCCCCATGGATGTTCGATTGGGCGATGTTTTCACCTGAATGAAATACACCGCATCAGAACCTTTCAGGACGTTACCCGGAACAAACACACTGTATCTCTCCCAGTAGACATCCAATTGCCTGTCGCGCACAGCCACCGTTTCCTGGAGTTGGCGATTTTCCTTGTGCGACAAGAAAACTCCAGTGCCAAGAGCCAGGATAACGACACAAAGAATACCGACTATCACTCTCATGATTCACCTCACTTTGAAAAGAGCGGAAGGAGAAAGAGAAGTATAACATAGGATTGTAGAAAAAGAGGCGCCGCAAGCGAAACCAATACGCTATACTGATGCTTCACATGCCCACTTCCCTCACTCTTGACCGCATTTTAGAGCCCTTAAACGAAGAACAGAGAAAGGCCGTTGAACATACGAACGGACCGACATTTATCTTGGCTGGAGCAGGAAGTGGTAAGACGCGTGCGCTGACCCACCGCATCGCCTACCTGATGCATAACGGCGTGGAGCCATGGCAAATCCTTGCCGTCACATTTACAAACAAAGCGGCAAGTGAAATGAAAGAACGTGTTCAAAGCCTGCTCAGCATTACTGCAGAAAGCTCTGAATTTATTATGCAGAACAAAGAGCTCTCTGCAGCAAAAATTCCTACTATGGGAACATTTCACTCAGTCTGTGTTCGCATTCTCCGACGAGATATCGAACAGTTGGGACGTGATCGCAATTTCGTGATTTACGATGCAGATGACCAGCAGAAACTCATGAGAGAAGTACTGAAAGAGATGCACATTGATGAATCGGAACTCAAACCTCGCGCAGCACTCGGCTACATCGGACGCTTCAAGGCGGAAGCCATGAGTCCGAAGGACGCAGAAAAAGATGCTACAACTGCGAGGTTGGAACAAGTGGTTCGCGTGTACGCGCACTACCAAAAAAAGTTACGCGAGAGTAACGCACTCGATTTCGATGATCTTATTCTCGAAACCGTACATCTCTTCCACGAATGTTCAAAGGTGCTGGACCGATACCAGGAAACTTGGCGCTACCTGCACGTTGACGAGTATCAGGACACCAATCACGCACAATACCTCTTCATCACGCTCCTCGCACAAAAGTACCGTAACCTCTGTGTCATCGGCGATCCCGATCAGTCCATCTACGCATTCCGCGGAGCGGATATCCGAAACATCCTGGAATTCAAAAAGGAATATCCTGATGCAGTCGAGATAAAACTCGAACGTAACTATCGTTCAACACAACCGATTCTCACCGCAGCAGATGGTGTTATTTCCCCTAACCCGAACCGTCCCGAGAAGAAGATGTGGACAGAACGCACAGATGGACCGCACGTTCTCATTCATGAAGTGGAACACGAACGCAGCGAAGCGGAAGAAGCCTTGCGCGCTGTGGAAGCGAAGAAACGCGAAGGTCTGACACTGAATGAGCAGGTCATTCTCTACCGTACCAACGCACAGTCCAGACTTTTCGAAGAAGCCTGCATGCGTTTTGGCATTCCTTATAGGATTGTTGGCGGATTTAAGTTCTACGCACGAAAAGAAGTAAAAGACATTCTTGCGTACCTCTACCTCCTCTTGAACCCACAGGATACAGTTTCCCTCCTCCGTGTGATCAATGTTCCCGGAAGGAAAATAGGTCAAACTACGCTCGATAAGATCCAAACATATGCAAATGCACACGGCCTAACCTTGTGGGAAACACTGGAAGAAATCCAAAATGTTTCTGCACTCTCACAACCGAAACAAGAAGTGCTCCAACGCTTCACGCACCTCATCAAAGAGTACCGCATCAAGTCAGAACATGACACAGTGAGTAATCTGACACAAAAACTCATAGAAGATCTGGGACTCGAGCGCTGGCTGAGAGACGAAACGGAAGAAGGTGAAGAACGTTGGCAAAACATTCAAGAACTCATCAGTGTCATGCATAAATACGACACACTGCCTCCGCAGAGCTCTCTCATGTTCTTCCTGGAAGAAGTTGCCCTCGTCTCGGAGGTGGACAAACTCAATGAAGCAAAAGACGATGCCCTCACGCTCATGACTCTCCACCTCTGCAAGGGGCTGGAGTTCGAACATGTCATTATTGGCGGGTGTGAAGAAGGCATTTTCCCACACAGTTCCAGTAGCTTCGATCATGCACAACTCGAAGAAGAGCGCCGTTTGATGTACGTCGGCATGACACGCGCAAAGACCCACCTGCATATTCTTTGTGCTCAGCAACGTATGCTCTGGGGCAATACACAGAACAATGCTCCCAGTAGATTTTTAGACGATCTGCCAGAAACAGTGGTCGAGAGGAAAAGCCACAGTGTCTTAAGCAGCTTCGGCTGGAAACCCGCCTCGACAACGCTCGGGGTGGACAAAAAGGTGGAACCCTATCGCCAACACAAAGAAATTGACATCGAATTCAACCAGGATATCGATTGGAGTGAGATGGATAGTCAGATACACGACCTTGAAGAAGGATCTCGCGTGCATCACCCAACCTTCGGCACGGGAACCATCATGAGTCGCAACGGTGACATCGTGGACATTCAGTTTGATGGCGGCGAACGCAAAAAATTCGCCCTGAGTATTGCGCCATTGAAAGCTGTATAACACTATTTCATCACCATCCCGCGTGCTACGGGAGTGCCGTCTTCTACCCAACTGTAATCGGACGTACCGTCGGTCCACGTAACGGAGCCCGTGGATGTCAATGTGCCGGCACCGTTGAGAGATAACTGCAACGATGGATTCGTCACAGTGCTATCGGTTGATACATCGGCGAAAATACGCACGCGACGTTTGCCGACAGTTCCTAACGTGCCATGCGAAAGAGGAATGGATGCGCATGTGAGCGTGGTCGACGACAGGGAACAGGAATGCATATCACCGGCACCATCCCCTTGAAGTGTGAAGTTTGTAAGCATGAGATCATTCGTTGCACTCACAGTGAATACCAAATCACCGACGGAAATTTCTGCAGAATTATCGCTACGTTCTGACAAAAACTCGAAAAATCCCACAAGCTGATTCGATCCAAAAGGTATTGTCCCTTCCGCTGTATCAGCATTGCGAACATCCGTAATGCGGGCACGTGCCGTTTGGAACGGGAGGAATGTTTCCGAAGATGTTGTCGTCACTGTGGAATTGGACCAAATGCCATCTCCTGTCACAGTAAAGTCATCTACCTGTACATGCTCCCCTCCAACTCCTCCACTGTCCTTATCCTTCATCATTGCACGAACATAGATAGATACATTTTCCCGTTTTGGTATATCCAACGTTCCTGAGGACAGTGTCAGCGTGTAACGAAGACCAGTCCCAACAGAGTTATCCAGATTCGCACGACCTAAGTAGCGACGGTCTTCGTCATAAACAAAGAGTGCCTCAACACTGCGTACTGACTGCGTCAGATCAACGGCAACTTCCGTCACCGTAAAAGGCTCATCATCATGAAAAATCCTCACTTTGGCCAACATGGGAGACACCTGACCGAGGAGAAGAAACTGCGAACGCACATCCGTATCGGACAGTTCATCATAACGTACATTGGATTGGGAAGAAGCAAAGGATGCAAAAGATGCAAAAGAAGAACTAGACGCATGAGATGAAAAAAGTGGCAAGAGCACTTCTCCTTCTTCCGCAGATCGGAGCAGGTCTAACTCTCCTTCAGAGTATGCGAGAAATGCTGCAGCAAGACGGGCAAGCTCACCGCGCATGAGGCGATGGCCAGGTCGCAGACTTGGTAACACCAGTCCATGCTGCTCCGCAGCACGCAAGAAAGGCACATACCATTCTCCTTCGTCGGCAGAAACAGGAAGCTGAAAGATATTCACAAACACTTTAAGCACTTCTTCATACTGCACAGACCGTGCGGGCTGAAAAGGCCATTCATCTTTGGAGAGACCCGGTAAAGCATTCCCATGCACAATGCCGAGTTCTTTAGCACGACAGACAAAACTCTCAAACCATACGCCGAAAGGCACATCAGGAAAACATCCTGACGGATAGGTTCCAGCACCTTCTGGAGAAAGCTTCATGGCAATTTTCATGAACTCTGCACGGTTGACAAGATTGTATGGACGAAATGTCCCATCGGGATTGCCTTCCAGAACTCCCTCCTGCGTGAGCACAGTCACGCCAATAGCTGTCTCTCGATCAGGAACACTATCTGCGTAACCCCAGGATGCAGAGTAATCCCGCGCAAGAGTCACAAAAGGCACAGCTGCAATCGGGAGAGCGAAAAACCATAGGAAACGCATGATTGGCAGTATACCCTTACAGAACATGGAACTTGCACAAGAAGTACACGGTTTTTGTAAAACACATCGTTTGCAGCTCAATAAAGACCTCGGACAACACTTCCTGATCGATCAAGCTGTGCTCGAGAGTATCGTCGAAACAGCCGACATTCGGCCACAAGATTGCATTGTGGAAATCGGCTCGGGAATCGGTGTGCTCACACGGGAGCTTCTTAAAGCTGCGAAACATGTCACTGCTATCGAGATTGATACAAAACTCATTCCCCTCCTCAATGCATTTACACATGCACCACACCATCTCACGCTCATCAACGGTAATGCCCTCCAGGTACCATTCCCAACCGATCCATACAAAGTTGTCGCAAACATTCCCTACCACATCACTTCTCCACTGCTGCGACATGCGTTCTTAGAATCTAAGCAGCCGCCACAATCACTGACACTTCTTATGCAGAAAGAAGTTGCGGAGAAAATATGTGATACAGAGCATGCCGGACTTCTCACCATTCTCGTCCACCTCTTCGGGACACCTCACACGATCTGTACCGTCCCACCCGCAAGTTTTCTCCCGCCACCACAGGTAGATTCTGCTGTACTCTACATAGAATGCTTTCCAGCTCCACTCACCTCACCGGAAATCCTGCAACAGATTTTCACGCTCGCCAAACACGCGTTCTCACAAAAACGAAAAATGCTTCGCAATACCGTCGGTACCCTCCCTCACGGGATGGCACTGCTCCACAAAGCATGCATTGACCCAACAAGACGACCCCAGACCGTGACGGTACAGGAATGGATTGAGCTGGCAAAGTACACTGTACACTGACTTACTCATGCGTCCCCACCATTACACGTACATTGTCTGCAGCATATTTCTCGTCACCATCTTTTTTCTGCAATGGCACCAAAAAGCGACGTATCCAGTGATCCTGTGGGTAACTCTTGGATTATGTGCAGTATGCGGCATTTGCTTTACAAACCGCACCCAGGGACGGGTGCTGCTGAGCGTAAGCTTCGGCATCATTCTAGCCCTCTTCAGTATCTCACGCACCACCCACATTCCCTCTGCACACAGTATCGATACGTATGCCACGGGACAGGAGGTCACACTGTACGGAACTATTGCAGATGAGCCAGATAACAGACCCATGAAAACGAAGTACACCATTGCTGTACACACACTCGAGTCACCAGAA
>Ga0210057_1007187_pt1 | contig 13585 bp, 15 predicted proteins | sample CryGeyCG2114_010_2_FD_183968 | JGI IMG/M metagenome (GOLD analysis project Ga0210057, IMG submission 183968) | Groundwater microbial communities from aquifer - Crystal Geyser CG10_big_fil_rev_8/21/14_0.10 (SPAdes) (version 2) | ecosystem: Environmental > Aquatic > Deep subsurface > Groundwater ... | reverse complement strand
AATAATACAAATACATACTAATAGTTGTTCTTATTTTTTGAATCAATTCGGACAATCCGAGTCGGTTTGATATATTTATCCCTAAAATTTATTAATAGCCCGAGCCTTAATTTTGATTCTTGTAAATAACGTTGAATTTGGATATAATCCTCCTTAATTAAAATCCTCTTTGCTTTTAATTCTATGGCAATTTTGTCTTCAATTATAAAATCTGCAACATTATTGCTATCTCCAATTGCGCATTCTCGCTTATATAATATTTTTGACTCTTTTAATTTTTTCTCAATTGAATCTCCGTATTGCCGTTCTCTCGCGAATCTCCCAAGTTCATTGTGAACAAAAAAACATATCCCAACCAGAGTATAAGAAAGTTCCGGATAAAATAATTTTGTTTTGTTCGTATTATTAGTAACCATTGATATCATTCGTAAACATTCGTATATTTGTATCATTTATCGCCTCTTTAGCAATATCCCACATCTCCGGCCTATCTTGCGTTTCTTTCAACCAATACCACCATTCTACGCCCCATAAATAAAAAGTATCAAATCCGGAATAAGACGCGTACTCCAAAACTCCGCGAAATTTTTCGGGATTCATTGATAAATACTGCTCTTCGACCGAAACTTCATAGGTCATTTTTTTCTGCCAGGACTCTCCCTGTAATTCTATGACCAGCATCGGCTTCTTACCGACAAAAAATTCGGTGATTGACCGTTTAAGCCGGAAAAACGACGGGGGCAAGGGATAGGTAAAATGACCGAACCGATCGGACCAAACCGTGCGATACATTGTGGACCCGAAAACATCCCCCCTACGCGCGGCAGGTATCCATATAGAAAGCTCGCCGGAATCCGTGATCATTATCGGACGGCCATCAAGCGTTTTTACCAAAGAAATTTCCGCGTCAAGAACCCTGCTCGATAATTCCGGACATTCACCGAACGACAAAAACGGCTCGTTTTCGATCTGCCACATCTTTATCGCCTCCGAATTTTTTAAATGCGAGATAGTCCGGGAAACATAACGCAGGAGCGCTTCATTTTGTTCCGCCATCCCGAGGGAGCCGGCCCATCCCGGCACACGGCATTCCGGCCAGCGCGGTAGCTTGCGTCCGACCGCGACAATTATATTTACATCCCTGTCTTCGGCCTCCCTAACCTGCCAATCAATCTGTGAAAAATCATACTCGCCCTCCTCTTTTTCTATCTCGTCCCAATAGGCGACAATTCTTATATTTTTTACGTTTAGGTCATCAAGAATATCCGTGTATGTCATCTGCCAATCAAGACCGAAGCGTTCGGCATAAAAAGGCGAGAAAGTAACTCCGAAAATTTTCGGCTCCAAAACCGGGGTATTTGAGACCAAAATACCAACCGACACGAAAAAAAATAATAATAAAAATAAAATTAAAAGAACCGTTTTATTTCTAAAAAATTTCATTTTATAAAAATAAAAATCCGGCACCTATAAAAATAATGCCCGCGCCCTTGCCCAACAAAGTGCGGTAATCCAAAGATTCTTTCAAAATCGAAGGACTGAACAAAGAAATAACGGCCGTAACGATGAACAAAAATAAATATTCGACCCCCCTCATGGCATTAACAACGCTTACCGGCCCAAGAGCTATCGCGTAATTAAGAAGAACGAAACCGGCCGCTCCCACCACCTTATTAGAAACAAGAATGGGAAAAGAATTAACCGGAGCCTTAAATGAAATTTTCAAAATTTTCCTTCTTATCGAAGGGATAACAATCATAAAAACTACCGCAAAAAAGCTCCCGAGGCGCGTCCAAACATACCCCGAAATAAACGGCGCGGCCTTAAAAACCTCTTTGGCAAGAAAAAAGGTAACCGCGAAAAAAAATGCCGCGAACAAAGTCAAAAATATCAACCTGGAATTGAAATTGAATATTTCTTTTTTTGAAGGACCAAAAGATAAAAAAATTCCCCCGACAACAAAAAACAAAAGCGCCGTAAACTCATTCGGCAATAAAACGTCCCCCGAAATAAAAACCGACATTGCCAAAATAAAAAAAGGAGAAATAGCGCCTATCAAAGGCACCGCTCTCGAAACATCGCTGATACGAATAGCTTCATATAAAAAATAAAGCGCCGCGAGCAAAGCGACTCCGGAAAATAAAGCGAGAAGGATGACCCCCGCGGGCAATATCGGAAAAAACGCTACGCAAACCGCTCCCTCTTCCAGACACGCAAACGGCACAAGCACCAGAACACCCAAACTTAAAAGACCTGAATAAAAAGTATAAGACACCGAATCGGCTATCCGTTTGGATAAAAGTACTTTATCGACTATCTCGGCGAGCCCGTTAAGAAAATATGCTATTACGGTAATGGGTATCCAGAGAGGCATTTATTAAGTATATCATTTTTTGTGACCCCTCCTCCACTCGTTTATTTTTTTATGGTCACCCGAAAGAAGGACTTTAGGAACTTTATATTTCTTTTTCTTGTATTCAAATATATCAGGGCGCGTATACATCGGGACCCCGACTCCCAGGCGATTTTCTTCAAGGGACTCCCCCCTGCCCAAAACTCCGGGGATATGCCGGGCAACGGTGTCCACAACGACCATCGACGGAATTTCGCCCCCGGTCAAAATATAAGGACCTATAGATAAATCCGAAATCCGAAATCCGAAATCCGAAACTACTTTTTTTATACGCTCATCCACGCCTTCATAATGTCCGCAGATCATAATAATGCGCTCATATTTTTTGGCAAAATTTTGAGCAGTTTTGGAATCAAACTGCTTGCCGGACGGAGAGAATAAAATTATTTTTGTTCTTTGTTTTTTAAATTTAGAATTTGTCCTTTTATTAGAAATTAAAAATCGGGAATTAGAAATTCTCAAAATCGAACTTAACGCGCGCGTTAACGGATCAATTCTGAGCACCATCCCCGGTCCCCCTCCGTACGGCCTATCATCAACTTTTTTATGTTTATCTTTGGAATATTCGCGCAAGTTATGCACGCGAATATCAACGGCCCTTTTTTCACGCGCCCTCTTTATCATTGATTCGTTAAAATAAGAATCAAAAATATCCGGAAAAATGGTTATAATATCAAAACGCATTTTATTTATCATAATGACGCAAACACGCTAATTTTATACTAATTATGCTAACTGCTAATAATTAATTATTCGCAACCCATAAATTAGCATATTGTCCGCGAATTCGCATCATATATTAACTCCTTAAAATCAAAACGCCGCACTTATATAATAGCACGGCGTTTTGATTTTTATTATTTAAGATAGAAACTGTATCCTTTCGAGATTTAAAGCTTCAAATCTTCCATCACGTCATTCATGCTTTGCTCCGACTCGGACCGGGGAGCCCCTGGGCCTCTGCCTCCGACGGGTTCCTCAATCTTGAGGTTTACGCGGGCATTGTTCTTGATGCCAACAACCCTCAAAAGAGTACGGATAGCTTTGGCGGTATTTCCATTCCGGCCGAGGATCTTTCCCATATCGGCCTGGTTGAGGTGAAGCGTCAAAAGAACGCCCATCTCGTCAACCCTGCGCTCTACCTTAACGTCGTCCGGATTATCCGCCAAATTTTTAACTAAATATTCAAGAAATTCTTGATCTGCGTTTGGTTTTTCTGACATTTTAGTTATATTTGGATAAATTATTAACAGAATTTCGACCCTTCTGGCATACGGATCGCCGTACTACCATTGCCAAGATTATAGCAAAAGCAAGACCTTAAGTCAATTCCACGCGCGCAAAATATCCGTTTATCTAAAGATAGCTGTTTTTTATAAGCAATAAATCGTTTGACAAGCATAGTATTTTAGCTTTATATTAGAACAATGTTAATAATTCGATTACAAAGAGTAGGGCGAAAAAACGACCCCAATTACAGAATAATCATTACGGATAAACGAAAAGCCATGAACACTGGAGCTTTTTTGGAAATACTGGGATCTTACGATCCGCGAAAAAACCGGGTAGACCTTAAAGAAGACCGCATTAAACACTGGCTGGCACACGGAGCTCAGGCGTCCGGAACGGTACACAACCTCCTCGTAGACGCAAAAATAATACAAGGCAAGAAAAGAAAAGTTTCTCCCACTCCCCCGGCTAAAAGCGCCGACGCCGAAGAACCAAAAGAAGGAACCGCTAAGCCGGCCAAAACTAAAGAAGAAGTCCCGGAACCTGCTGAGACCAAAGAAAGGGTAAAAAAAGAGCCCGATGACGAAGCCGAAACAGAAGAGCCGGCCAAAGCCGATGAGGCGCCTAAGACCGAGAAAGAGGCTCCGGCCCCGGCAACAGAAGAACCCGCCGAGAACAAACCTGAAGATCCTGCCGTATAAAACATAAAACTAACCTTATGGATTAGATACCGTCCCGGTTACGCCGGGACGGTATCTAATATTGAGCTTATTAAACACTTAATTTTATATGCAACACTCGGTATTGCATATATTTTTGAACTTTACCCATTTACTCAAAAACCGTCATATGTGTGTACATATTACAAAAACTTACTTGGAAGCGAGGCTTCCAAGTGCAAAAAACTCTCAAAATCTTGATAAAATATTAAAAATAGATTATAATGTTATAAATTTTGAAATGCTATTTTTATGTCCTTTCACAATTTTTATATATAGGGGTCTATAGTCATGCGCTAAGAAAACAAATTCCTGTTACGGAGGTAATTTATGTACATCAGTAAAGTTTGGCTGGTCGTGGGCGCGATCATAGCAATATTCGTGATCGCGTTTAAACCGTCGTTGCCCTCTTGGCCCAAGTCCTGGCCGCCATGGCCATCGGATTGGTTTGGAGGGTCAACCCCCGGGATAATAGATGAATATTTTCCGAATAAACAAAAGATTCCGCTCAAAAGAAAAATTAACGGGATCAAGTTAAACTCCGGCAAAAAACTGCCGGTCGTGCTCCACGAGGTAAAAAAAGGCCAAACCCTGCGCGATATAGCGCAAAGCTATGGCGTACAAAACAAAAAAAACGTCTTCAGATGGAATGGAGAAAATTGGGCGCGCAAAACCCAAACGGTTGTAAGGCCCGGCGACCTGTTAGCCATGAGGTCGCAACCGTATTACGCATTGGCATCCTGGTATGGTCCTGGATTTCACAGACAAAGGATGGCCAACGGCGAGATCTACAACCAATGGGACGAAACCGTGGTCGCGCACAAAACCCTACCCTTCGGGACAAAAGTTCTGACCATAAATCCCGACAACGACAAAAAAATCGTACTAACAGTGAAAGACCGCGGACCATTTATACCGGGACGCGAGTACGATTTGTCGCTCGGTGCGGCCGAGAAGCTCGGCATGAGCATCGAAGGGGTAAAAGAGTTAGCATTTATCGTTCTTTGGACCCCCGGGTCAAAAAAGTCCGTCACCAGGTGACGGACTTTTTTTTATATTAAAAATTTTATTAAATGAATTGGAAATTTTATCTCGCTATTTCTGATGCCTCTTCCAATTTTAAAGATAGAAGTTTTGACGTTCCGTCACCCGACATCGTAATTCCGTATAAAACTCCTGCTCGCTTCATTGATTCGCGATTATGAGTTATCAAAACAAGTTGGGTCCCCTCCGACAGGTCTTCAAGCATTTTACCGTAACGGTGTGAATTCGCCTCATCAAGCGCCGCGTCAATTTCATCAAGAACAAGGAATGGAGGCGGGTTTACACTTGAAAGCGCGAATAGCAAAGCTATTGACGTCAAAGCGCGCTCACCCCCGGAAAGCATTTCAAGAGACTGGATTTTTTTTCTCAACAAATTAACCTTGACCTCAATCCCCTCCTCATTATTATCTTCCGAATGAATATCATCAACCTCCGGGTCGTCTTTCTTTTTTGCGCCTTTTTTATTTTTCAAAAGACGAAGTTCGGCTTTCCCCCCGCTGAACATGTCTCCAAAAAAATTATTGAATTCCTTATTGATCTTATCTATACCTTCTTCAAATTCCGTTTCTATTTTTTCCAGAAGCTCTTTTGAAAGGTTGTTTAATTCCACCGAGGCCTTCTCAAGGTCTCCCATCTCGCTCTCAAAGAATTTATCCCTCTCCTCAACTTCGTTATATTCCTTCAAAATACCGGAGTCCATTCCTCCCGATTCTTCCAGTCTAAACTTAAGGCGATCTATATCCTTTCTTAATTTTTCGCGCTCATCTTCCGAAATCGGCGCCTCTTTTTGTCGGTCGCCCGACATATCAACATTGTATCTTTCCGCCTCCTGTTTTTCGCGCAAAAAATCCTCCCTTCTCAAGTTGATCCTTTCGGCCTCAAAATCTATCGATCTCAACTGGTCTTTGAGCGCGTTTTCTTCGGAAGACAACTCATAAAGAGCGCGATCCATCTCGCGAAGATGGCGCTCCCTTTCATACAAATTACCTCCAAGCTCTTTTTCGCGTTTTACCAATTCTCCCTCCTTTTCTTTAATCCTGCTTATCGTTTCGGTAACTTTATTTTTTTCACGAGTCAACTCTTCTACCCTCAAAGAAGAAGATTCTTTTGAAGGCAGGTTATCAAGACGATTCAAAAAAGAAGAAACCGAACCCAAAGCATCGCGTAAAAATTCGTGGATCTGGTCGAGCACGCTCTCCTCCAGGGCCGCGGAAATATTCTCCTCAACCTCGATAAGAAGCGTCTCTATCTCGGAGCGCGCGACAACATCCTCCCCCTCCTCATCTTGCCCGCGCGACTCCTCAACTTCGATCATCCCCTCAAGACGCCCCAGATCGCGATCCAGGCGCGTCTTGTTGCCGCGTATATCCGAAATTTCTTTTTTTATCTTCTCAAGCTCATCTGCCACCGAACCGTCCTCCGTTTTATCTTGCGTGATGGGTCTCGAAGAGAATTCATCTTTACGCGCGTAAAGTTCTTTTAATTTTTGTTCGGGGGTATTTTTTTTTCCTTTTAATTCTTCCGTTTTTTTCTCCAAAAATACTTCCTCCGAAAATAAATACGTCCTGTATTTTTCTTTAAGGTCTTTCCGGTATTCGGCGGACTTTTTTATCTTTTCAACCTGCGTTTTTAAAAATTTTAAATGCGGCTGGATCTCTTTTCTCAACGCTCTAACCTGCTTCATGTTTTCTTCGCATTTTAGAAGTTTTCTTTCGGCCTCCAAAAGTTTTATGTGATATGCTTTAAGTCCCAAAGCATCCTCAATCATCTCTTTACGCTCTTTATGCGAAACATGAAGAATGCGGTCTGCCTCGCCTTGGCCGATAATATTGTGCTGTGAGAGCCCAATGCCGATATTCGCGAGAAGCTCGACGATGTCTTTAAGGCGGGTCTTTGAGCCATTCAGGAGATATTCGTTCACCCCATCGCGATAAACCCTTCGCCCGACCCCCACCTCGTCAAACCCAAGCGGAAAATCTTTTTTTGAATTATCAAAAAAAAGCGTAACAGACGCTTTTGACATGCGCGGAAGGGTAGTTGATCCGTTAAAGATAAGATCCTCGCCCAATTTCGCGCGTAAAGATTTCATGGACTGCTCGCCCAAAACCCAGCGCATTCCTTCAGCGCAGTTTGATTTACCCGAACCGTTCGGGCCGACAATCGCGGTTATTTTTGTTTTGAATTCAAGAGAAGTCGGTTTTGCGAAAGATTTAAAACCGGCAAGCTCCAATCTTTTAAGACGCATGATTGTTGTATTCCCACCCCTTAATTTCGAGAGCTTTCTTCGCGGCTTCTTCTTGGGCGGCTTGCTTTGAGGGTCCGTCCCCTTTAGCAATCATCTCATCGGCAAGATACACGCCAACGCTAAAATGCTTGTCATGATCGGGCCCCTGCTCTTTTAATACTTCATAATGAGGGGTAACGCTCGCGTATTCCTGGGCTTTTTCCTGAAAAAGAGATTTGGGATCCTTATAAAGATGATTTGATATTATATCCGGTAACCTCGACAATAAATATTTTTCAAGAAAAATTTTAGAAGTTTTTATCCCTTGGTCAAGATACATGGCGCCAGTAATGGCCTCAAACGTATTCGCCAGAATATATTGGCGCGCGCGCCCCGTATCTTTGGATTCTCCCCGCGAGAGTTTTATATATTCGTTGAACCCTATTTTTTTTGATATCTCAAAAAGCATGTTCGCGTTTACCAATGCCGCCCTAAGGCTCGTTAATTCGCCCTCCGGTTTATCGGGAAATTGTTTAAACAGCACTTCGGTTATGATCAACTCAATAACCGCGTCTCCTAAAAACTCAAGACGCTCATTGTGCGGATGAGGCCACGAAGGATTCTCGTTTAAATAAGAACGATGAGTCAGAGCTTCTTTCAAAAGATCTTTATTTTTGAACGTTACTCCTATTTTTTTTTCCAGTTGAGAATTATCTTTCATGCGAAATAATTATTCCGCTAGAGGCGGGTCCGCCTTTTGCGGACAATTAGCAATCTTCGATTTCCTCGTTACCCGCGAAAATTAAAAATTGGCAATTGAAAATTATTTTGTTAATAAATCTACTGCTTTATCCAGGATCGGCCTTATGTCCGGATAGGTTTTTATTTCTTTAAATTCTTCCGGACCAAACCAGCGAACATCATCAAGCCCTCCCGATGTTCCGAGCGTAAGTTTTTCTTCCGGCGTCTCTACCAAAAAATACACGACTCTCCTTCTTACCGGACCTTTTTCCGGGTCTAAAGCGATATATTCGTTGACTCCGATCTCCTCACTAAGTAAAAGTTCTTTTATCCCGAGCTCTTCTTTGAGCTCGCGCATGGTGCCTTCTTTAACATCTTCTTCTCCTTCAAGATGTCCTTTTGAAAGCGTCCAGTAACCGAATACGTCATGCACCATCGCAAAATAAATTTTGTCTCCGTCCTTGCGATAAACCACCCCACCACCCAAACTTTCAACAGGTAATTTTAATATATCGGCTTTGCTTTTCTTGTCCTTGGGACTTACTTCTTCTTTTCCCGGCTCGCCCAGTTCCCGATAAACGGTTCCCAAAACTCCGTTAACAAAACGTCCGGAAGAGTCTCCTCCAAATGTTTTTGCAAGTTCAATGGCCTCATTTATAGCTACCTTGGGCGGGACCTCTCCCCTGTTCCCAAAAAGAAGCTCATAGAGTCCTATGCGGAGAACATTTCTGTCTACTTGGGCTATCTGGTTGATAGGCCATTCGGGCGCCGCCTTCTCTATAACCGCGTCTATCTTTTTTCTTTTTTTAATGATCCCCACTACGAGAGTCCTTACAAAACCATCATCACCCAGACCTGCGGCAAATTCCTCGATATTACGACTGACTATCTCATCAATCTTCGAATCATCACATCCGTTAAAATCCCACTCAAAGAGAGATTGCATTACGATGGAACGTGCTAAATGTCTATTTGCCATTTTTTTAAAGACGATTAACGCGATACCGCGGGTATCACTCGAACTACGGAAATTATTTCTTGGAAAGGCCCTCCGCGGTAAGCTCTTTGGGGCCGGATGCTTCTTCTTCTTTCTTTTCAAGCTCCTTTTCTTTCTTCTTGCGCTCTTTCTTGGTGAGCTTGGCTAAAACATCAATCACTTCTTTACCACGGTAAGTACCGCAATTTTCGCATACCCTATGCGGAAGTTTTGCTTCTCCGCATTTTGAACACTTCGAAAGTTGCTGCGCATCAAGCGCATGGTGAGACCGCCTATTTCTCGTATGAGAGCTTGTGTGACGCATCCTGATCGACATTGTTACTATCATAATTAAATATACGAGTCGTGTCAATATTAATAACCCGAATATAACTTAGTCCCAAATGACCCAAATGATTGTACGAGTATTAGGTTTTAGACATTGACTAGGCTTTAATAATTAGGCTTTAGGCGTTAGCTATATACCAAATACTAGATGCCGGATACTCTGTTCAACACCTGTTCAACACCGAGTGTTGAACAACAGGTCGCGTCAACCAAAATAGAAAAAACGGCCGGTGCCGTTTTTTTTAATGAATTCAATGTTTAAACCTTAAAACTCAAGCTTAACCCCGACCTTCTCCGCCATTTGTTGCATCCATTTTTCAAGACGAGACACTCTGTTGGACAGAACAAGTATTTCTTAAAAATAAGTATCAGCTCTCTTTGCATAATTATCCACAGCAGATTGAAGATCGGAAAAGTCTTTTTTTAGCTCTTCAAAATCTCTTTTCACGACAACCTCTTCTCTGGTTGCAAATACCTTAATTAGTTTTTCGACATCTTGTTCAGTAAGCATAATAATTTAATTATAACTTTACTTAAAATTGTGTTAATTTATCCGATACCACCCCAAATAATGTTCAACACCGAGTGTTGAACATTTGCTATTCGCGTTGATCTGCGTTTAAATCAGCGTGTATCTGCGCCTCACAAAAACTTTCTGCAAAAAAATCGGCGTATATCAGCGCCGATAAAGATATGTGTGTCTCTGTAATTATTTAAAATTCCAGCTTAGTCCTAGTCCCCTCCGATTCTTTAAAAGCCGCTGCCACGCCTACGCAAAATTGTTATTACTATTATTATTGCGCGGTGATTTCAACGCCGAATTTTTCTTTGATGAACGCGGTGATTTTATCCATTTTTTTCCTGAATATTTCCATTTCGGTTTCGTAATCGGTTAACTTCTTAAGAAAAGCATCCAACGTATTCGTCAATTCATGTATCGCTTGTCGTAACTCCTCCCGCTCCTTTCTGGCCTTTGTCAAACCAGCATCTAGCGCATCCAAAATGTTCGCGGTCTGCGCCTGTAACAACTCCTCTATATCTTTTTTTGTCAGATTATCTGCCATCAATTTTATAATAATTTATACAACCTTCGTGTCAAGGAATTAAATGCTGTGTTAATGGGCTTTAGGAAACTAAACTTTAATAATTAGGCTTTAGGCGTTAGCTATATACCAAATACTAGATGCCGGATACTCTGTTCAACACCTGTTCAACACCGAGTGTTGAACAACAGGTCGCGTCAACCAAAATAGAAAAAACGGCCGGTGCCGTTTTTTTTAATGAATTCAATGTTTAAACCTTAAAACTCAAGCTTAACCCCGACCTTCTCCGCCATTTGTTGCATCCATTTTTCAAGACGAGACACTCTGTTGGACAGAACAAGTATTTCTTAAAAATAAGTATCAGCTCTCTTTGCATAATTATCCACAGCAGATTGAAGATCGGAAAAGTCTTTTTTTAGCTCTTCAAAATCTCTTTTCACGACAACCTCTTCTCTGGTTGCAAATACCTTAATTAGTTTTTCGACATCTTGTTCAGTAAGCATAATAATTTAATTATAACTTTACTTAAAATTGTGTTAATTTATCCGATACCACCCCAAATAATGTTCAACACCGAGTGTTGAACATTTGCTATTCGCGTTGATCTGCGTTTAAATCAGCGTGTATCTGCGCCTCACAAAAACTTTCTGCAAAAAAATCGGCGTATATCAGCGCCGATAAAGATATGTGTGTCTCTGTAATTATTTAAAATTCCAGCTTAGTCCTAGTCCCCTCCGATTCTTTAAAAGCCGCTGCCACGCCTACGCAAAATTGTTATTACTATTATTATTGCGCGGTGATTTCAACGCCGAATTTTTCTTTGATGAACGCGGTGATTTTATCCATTTTTTTCCTGAATATTTCCATTTCGGTTTCGTAATCGGTTAACTTCTTAAGAAAAGCATCCAACGTATTCGTCAATTCATGTATCGCTTGTCGTAACTCCTCCCGCTCCTTTCTGGCCTTTGTCAAACCAGCATCTAGCGCATCCAAAATGTTCGCAGTCTGCTCCTGTAACAACTCCTCTATATCTTTTTTTGTCAGATTATCTGCCATTAATTTTATAATAATTTATACAACCTTCATGTCAAGGAATTAAATGCTGTATTATAATAGGCCTTAGGAAAATAGGCTTTAGTAATTAGGCTCTATGCTTTAAATAGATACCAAATACTAGATACCAGATACTCTGTTCAACATGTTCAACACCGAGTGTTGAACAAACATAAGTTCTATATGTTCAACACCGAGTGTTGAACATGTTGATGTTGATCTGCGTCTTACAAGAACTTTCTACAAAAAGACCTGCGGTGGATATCGCAAAAACCGTATTTTTTTATCGCGCGTTCGTGGGCATAAGTTCCGTATCCCTTATGAATTTCAAATCCATATTGCGGATATTTTTTGGCCAAGCGCGCCATTTTTCGGTCGCGCGTGACCTTTGCAACAATTGAAGCCGCGCTAATCACCGGGACCGTCTCGTCCCCTTTAATTATTGTTCTTTGGTTTGGATATTTGTCCGGGGCGTAAAGAGAACCGTCTAAAAATATTTGGAAATTGTCCGCCCCAGCCGGAGGCTGGTCCGCCTCTGGCGGAAAAGGCGGCTTAGCCCGTGCCGGTACGGCCGAGGGATCCGCCTTCGGCGGAGAAATTGGAAATTGGAAATTTTTAGAAAATCTTTCCAGACATCTCGCGACCGCAATCCCGACCGCATAGGTTATACCGCGCCGATCAATTATTTTACTGCTCACAGATGAAACCTGAAAAGTTAAATGTTCTGATTTTCTAAATAAACAAAACCATTCTTCACGAACTCGTGGAGATGTTTTTTTTGAATCTTTTATTCCTTTGAGAAATTTCCTGTTTTGAACCATTGCTGTTTTGGGCAACAAAACAGCCGCGACCGTAATTGGTCCGGCTAACGGTCCTCGCCCCGCCTCATCTATGCCGATAATGTACTTAGGTCTATTCTTCTTCTTTTTTCCCGCCCCAGCCAACCTTGCCCGCACCGGCCTGCCCGTGCGGACGCCCAAGGGGACGACCGAGGGAGGCTGGCCAGCCTTAGGCCGAAAAGGCGGGTCCGCCTTCGGAGGAAATTTCTTTAAGTTTTTTTTGGACCCATTCATGATCATGAATACTTACATCCTCTACATTCAACCCCTGTTCATTCAACAACTTTTCATTAAAATTCCAATCTTCCTTAAGCAGTTTCGCGGCGTGTCCCAGCCCGTTGTCGTTTAAATGGGATATAAAAGCATCAAGGTCTTTTGGAAAACAGTATCCCCCAAATCCCCGGTATCCTCCATGATTAACATCCAAATGCGAATCCCCTATTCTAAAATCCGCCGACATCCCCGCTCTTACATTTTCATAATTAACTCCGAGTTTGTTTGAAAGTATCGCGAGAACGTTCGCAAAATTGACCTTGCGCGCGAAATGCACATTGCCTCCGTATTTTATAATTTCGGCCTCGGTCGCCGTAATTTTAATCGGAGCATAAGTGTTTTTACCCCACGGAGACATAAATGGAGCTTTGGGCAGAAGCGAAAGAACGATATAGGCCGCGTCAATGCTACTCGCGGTAAAACCGACTATCTGACGATCGGGTTTAATAAAATCTTCCCAAGCTCTTTTCTCGGTCAAAAATTCCGGATTGAATAAAATTTTGAGAGACGGATATTTTGATTGAAGGGCTTCGGTCGTACCCGGCGGAACGGTGGATTTAAGAACAACAACCTTCTCGCCCTTTATCATATTAAAAGCGCTCTCAACCGCGCCCAATCCCGCTCCGTCCTTTGTTCTGGGCGTAGGCACCGAAACAAAAATAATATCGGCATTATTGACGTC
>Ga0210057_1007186_pt1 | contig 13586 bp, 13 predicted proteins | sample CryGeyCG2114_010_2_FD_183968 | JGI IMG/M metagenome (GOLD analysis project Ga0210057, IMG submission 183968) | Groundwater microbial communities from aquifer - Crystal Geyser CG10_big_fil_rev_8/21/14_0.10 (SPAdes) (version 2) | ecosystem: Environmental > Aquatic > Deep subsurface > Groundwater ... | reverse complement strand
TCGTGGGCGATAAAGAAGCGTTAGCGCACGCACACGACGGCGGGGCTTGTTAAATAGTTCAACACCAGTTCCCTACCTTTGACTGTCTAAGATGTCTATACCGGTAGTCAAAGGTTCGGCGTAAGTTGTTACGCCATTTTATAGCCAGTTGGCTATTTCAATTTTATATTATATCCCTCTAAACATCCTGAAACAAATCTTTTTTATACTCTTCCGGACTCGGGATTTTTACGATTAGCTCTTCTTCCCGGGTGGCCTTTTCTTCTGCTGATGGCGGACGTTTGTTTTCTTTCTTAAATCTAAATTCCCATATCATAAGCTGGCCGGCAATTTTTTCCTTGTCGGTAAGCTTCAGCCACTTTTCAAAATCCTGTTCTTTTTCCCGGGTCAATCTCTGCCTTTCAGCATCCTTTGCCTTCTTAGCTCGTTCCTCGCGCTGTTCCCTGGTGGTAAATCCTTCGGGCGGCGAATAGTCTTCCTCAATGGCTTTTCTAAGATATCCGGCTGGATTCTTGGCCAGTTGTTGGCTGTTATTCGCCTTCAGATAGTCAAAAAGTTCAATTTTCTCTCTTATCTGGTTCTCTTCATAGTTTTTAATCAGCCTGCCAGCCACTATCTTGGTTATTCCACGGTCTATAAGCTCAAATTTAAGCCCTTCTGAAGCCTTTTGGGGTACGGTTGGGGTTTCTATGCCTTCCGGTATCAATTTGAGCGTTATTTCCCTGTTTTCCCCGTCCTCCGGGCCTTCCAGTTGAAGGGTTAGCTTGTCCCGCTTTGCGGCAAACGGCAAGTCTATCTGGCGCGTGATTTCTTTAAGCGCGTTGTCAAAATCATAGATTGCCTTTTCCCCCGGATAGTATCTAATGCTGTTGTCGTCCATCCATTCGACTTTAGCCAAGAAGCCGGTTTGCAAGAGTTGGTCGTGGGCTTTGCTGAATTGCTGAATGGCCTTTGACTTTTTCTGATACTGCCTAAGCGGGATCCGATTGCATAGAGTCTCATAGTTTTCTATAACATAGTTGCCGTCTCTCTTCAACCCCTTTTCTTTGAGCTTGCTCAGCAAGCCAAAAAACCTGCTTGATAACAGTTCGTAAAGACGGCCGGCTATCGGTACCAATTTCATAAAAAGCTTGGTGTCAATCAGTCTGACATAACCGTTGTTGATATTTGAAAGCACTCTATCGCTAAGCCAGACTACCGTTCCGGTGGCTTTTTCGTCCTTCATCCTTAATTCCGCATAGGTAACATCTTGGAATATCGCGAAAGTATAATCCACAAACGCCTTTTCTTCTTTGTAGAAAAACGCGTCTTTTGCCTCTATTCTGGTCGAGGCGATCCTCTGAAGGCTGGTTCTAACCATGTTTCGGTTGCGCCCTGATTTAGGATCCAGGGCCACCGTCCGACAAAGCTCGCTTATATTTATGCGGACCGGATTATGAACCGGATATCCCTGACGTCTGGCAATGTCAAGGACAGCAATAAAAACCTTTTCGTCCAGCCAGCTCGGATATCCTAATTCAACATCGCCTTTTACTTTCCATTGCCTAACCTGCTTCGCGCCCTGGGCATTACTCTGTTCCTCTATCACCACGCTGACAAGTTTTTTCCGCTCTTTGGAAAGGGTGCCGACGCTGGCAAAGTGATGATAGAAAAGATTGCCTTCCGTAATCGTATAGGAAGGTTCTTCCAGCTCGCCTGCATTCTCTTTTTTGATTATTTGGTCTGTTTTCTCCGGCAAGATTATTATCCTTTTCTTATCATCACTCTTTCTAACTGCCATTTAAAACTTGTTAAGAAAAAAAACAACAACATTATTGCTCGGTTTCCCCTTATTGTTGTTATATAGATATATATTAAACATATATACTCGGAATAGGTCATATTAGCAAACCCTTATAAAATAAGGTGTTAAGTGCATTTCGGGGGCCTCAATCGTACTCTCAAGTGGTCAATCGGGTACTCTCAAGTGGTCAATCGGGTACTCTCAAGTGGTCGATACCGTACTCTCAAGTGGTCAATCATTCTCTTTGTTATTTTCCGTATTTGATTTGTTCCTTATCTCTTTAATTGCTTCTTCTAAAACATTCACAATTTCATCCTCGGTTGCTTTGGTTTTTCTGAATCTGACCGTGACGGAATAGGACTTATTAGGTGCCCGGAAAGTGTGAGTGAAGGAGCGTTCCCGGGAACCTTCGGAACCATGTTTTAATTTAAGTTTTCGTGCCGCTTTTACAGTCAGTTGCCCGTTTTTAATTTTGTCCCAAACGGCCAGCATAGAGGGCTCGTCGGGCTGTCTAACTACCTGAACCAAAAGGGTTTTAGGATAATTGTCGAACGTTCGACAATCGTCTTTTATTGGCTTAGGCAAGCGGTTTAATGACAGAATTTCCGTGACCGTGGTGCGGGATTTACCGACAATTTGAGCAAGTTTTTCATGAGAATATTCAAACTTGTCGGCTAAAGCCTGTAGGCCTTCGGCTTCTTCAATCGGCTTTAAATCTTCTCTCTGTAAATTCTCTATAATCGCCAGTTCCAGGGGATCGTCCGATTTTATAATGCAGGGGATTTTATTCAAGCCGGCAATTTTAGAAGCGCGATATCTTCTTTCGCCAGCAACCAAAAGATAGCCGTTGTCTTGCTTGGCTACGATTATCGGCTGTAAAAGTCCTTTGGACCGGATAGAATCCGCCAGCTCATTTAATCCGGATTCGGAAAAGTGCTTTCTGGGCTGATCAGGATTCGGAATAATTTTATCCAGCGGGATATTCATAATGGTGGCGGACTTGTCGTCGGCAGTAAAGGTGTCAATAGGGTGCTGGTCGTTTGCTTTTTCCGTGAATATTGCCTTGCCTAATCCTTTTACGCTGGCTCTTTTTTTAACCATGGTTTATGATCTCCTCGGCCAATTCCCGGTATGCCTGCGAAATTGGCGAATCAGGGTCGTAAGAAAGCAGGGTTTCGCCCCGCACCGGCGCCTCTTTTAATCTTACGCTCCGCTTTATAATCGATTTAAATACTTTGTCACCGAACGCTGTGCGAATTTCCTCAAGTATCTCTCTGGAATGCAGCGTTACTTGGTCATACATATTGATTAAAACGCCCAAAAGGGCTAAATCAGCGTTTAATTTCCTTTTTACTTTGGAAATAGTGTCAAGCAAAAGGCTGGCTCCTCGCATGGCCAGATAATCGCTCTCAATGGGTATAAGAACCTGCTGGGCGGCCGCCAGGGCGTTGGTCGTTAATAGGCCTAATGATGGTGGACAGTCTATCAGAATGTAGTCATATTCTTTGCTGATGCCGTTTATCGCGTTTGCCAGAGCTTGCTCTCGGTTCATCTCGGTTATCAGCTCCATTTCAGCCCTCGAAAGCTCTATATTTGACGGCACCAAGTCAATGTTCGGGTATTTTGTTTTCTTAATAATCTGGTCGAGTTTCATGTTCGGTTTGGTTTCAAGCAGGACGTCGTAGAGGGTTTCTTTGAGCTCGAGAACATCAAAGCCCAGACTTATAGACAAGCTGCTCTGCGGGTCAAGGTCTATGAGCAAAATGGAATAACCAGCTTCGCTTAGCGCGCCGGCAAGGTTAACCGCGGTGGTGGTCTTTCCGACACCGCCTTTTTGATTGGCAATAGCTATAATTTTTGTTTTTTGCGTGGTTTCCATTTAGGCAATATTATTAGCGTTGTGAACGGGTAACCTCTGGGGCATCAATCCTATTAGCGTAGTTAGAAATCCTGTCAATATCCTCTTCCGTGTAAACTCTCCAGCCCCTGACATCTCTGGCAACTTCAGCTATTTTGCCCTGGGCAAACCATCGCAATAGAGTGGCTCTGCTTATGCCTATTTTTTTAGCTGCTTCTGCTGTATACATTCTTTTTTCTTTAACCATTTAATCTCCGCTGGTTATGGGGCGTGTTTAGTCATCTTATATTAAGTTTACTTGAGTATAGTCAAGTGTGTCAAGTAAAAAAGATGGCTCCAGCTTTTAGCCATCTTTTTATTAACTAACTAGGAAGCTGTAAGTTTAAAAACAATCGGTATACCATAAATATATAACCCATGATGCAAATAAAAGGTGAATGATCGCGAATATCCAAGGAATCCATGTCTCGATATGTGTAAATGGCAGGTAAAGCCTTTTGTCTTTACCTTCACCGATGGCCTTCCATTCCGCGTCATAAGGAGCTATAGGCAAGAGAGCTTCCATTGAATGGACGACCTTGAATTTTGCTGTGTTAAGGTCTCTATAAGAACGGATTAATCTATACCAACAGAAAATAAGAATAAGGGCTGGTAATGATATTAGTAATACTAAAGCTAAAGAATAAGGTGGGTTCCCCTTTTCGATTATGAGACCTAGTAGTGCCAACAAGGCTGTATGTACGCTTAAGAAAAAATTATTAGCTAGCTGTCTGCGTTGGCTGATTCGATCGGCCATTTCAAGATAGAGTTTGTATTGCTCAAGAAGATGAGAATCGTAATTAGCACCATACTGTTCACGTGAGGCTCTGCGTAAAGCGTCATTTATATCGGTCATAGTGAATCCAAGAATTTTTTAATACCTTCCCAGGTCCATTCAATAACCTTTTTGCCGTCTAATTCGGGTGGGATTGTCCCCTTATCATCTGCATGAATATGAACGCCAAGAATGGGTACCCCTTCTTCATTGGCACATTTCATTTCCCATCTGGCACCATCAGCATTCCAGGTTTTTTTGCTAAGCAAAGCTATCATCCCATCACAGCCTTTAATTTTTATACGACAATTTGTTTTCCATTTCTCATCGAATGGTTCTTTAACTGACATGTCGGTGAAAGAAAAAGGTGATTTATTGTTTTTTGCTTGTCCGACCAGGAAGTCTCGATATTTTGAATCCTCGGCAGCAAAGCTAATAAAAATGCGATAATTTTTGGCCATAGTATTTTCCTTAATAATTAGTGTTAATTATTTGGAATGAACTCCTCTATTGAAACGGAATTCATTTTCTCTTTGAGATAATTAGATATCTCGGAATCGGGCATATCGGTCAGACTATGCTTAAGTCCCACGGTTTGTGATAATACCTGTGCTACTTGTTTGGGCCAATAAGCCATACTCATTTGAATAATAGTACCATCTATTCTTTTGGCTAGTTCTTGAATTCGACTTTTTAAACCAATTCTATCGACAATTATAACTGTGGCCATATACCACCGGCTTTTGCCAAAATCTAATTCTCTTTCAAACCGGCTGACTTTATCTAATGAGATTTCTGGATTGCCGCGGCCTATGAAACCGATGTCGAAGCGAATACCTTTACCCGCGTCAAAAAGCGCGGTTGCGTCACTTTCCCGGCTTTCGCCCCTCGAGGATAACCAAAAAACTTTTTTTGTCTTCTTAGGATTGTCGGGATCAATAAGGTGAAATCCAAGTATTTGTAATAAAGATCCTAATATTAGTCTTTCAAATAATTTACCATAAGTAGATTTTTCTGAACCCCTAATAGCTAATGTTTGTGCGCCGATAGTACCCAAAAGGTGAATGATGAAAGGCCAGTCTATATTAGCTTTATAGGTTCCAGATAATGATATCTCTCCGGATAGATTGCCATATTCGGACTCTGTAATAGAAGAGACTTCCTCATAAACTTGCTTATATCGGTTGGAATAATCCTCCAGTAACTCGGGTTTGTCTCTAAGTATATTTTGGTAAGCCTTGTCATTAAGACCAAGTATCCATTGTAGTAGCCATCTATTTTCCTTAGAATGACGACCCATTAATCCATTACAAGCTTTAATGGTTAATTGCTCTATAAAATCGTTAGATAAGCTCTGACCTTTTAGAAACATGAAAAAAGTAGCAGCGTTAAGCGAAGCTATACGTTTTCTCGTGAGCATTTCGGTGGAATCTCTTAGATTTCTACCGCTTAATACATCTAAAACTACCGCTTTTATCGCGTCTAAACCGAGTTCGCGAATCATAGATTTTCCGCCAGTCCCTAATAGGACTCTACCTTTTTTAGGGAATAAGTCAATTATCTCATTCGCTAAAACGTTCGCTTTTTGTTTGGTTTTGGGCATAATTTTAACTCTTATTATTTAGAAAAGCACGGAAGAAACATCGGGACCAGTGCTATTTATAAAAAGAATATCTTTTGCTTTTTTTCCTAACCATTTGAGGGCATTATTTTTAATGATTTCTATGTAATCCTTTTCTTGGTCAATAAGAATAAACCTCCTCTTAAGCTTCGAAGCCGCGGCGCCTACGGTTCCAATACCTGCAAAGGGATCTAAAATAACATCATTAACAAATGAATAGTAAGAGACAACTTTTTCTGCTAATTCCTGTGGAAAAATTGCTGGATGTTTTGAACTATGAGCTGGTTTAATATGCCATATATTAGTTTTCTCGTATATGTCACCGATTTTAGATTCTTTGATTAATTTTTTATCAGGATGATTTCTTAAATGCCAATCAATCAATTTATCAGTCTGTTTGCGATAAACTAAAATGTATTCAGTAATGGGTACTGGTTTATATTGAAGGGGATTTCTATCGGCGGCGAAACGCCGTCCGCGTCCTGTTGCCCAGCCGGCACCTTCGGGTTTCGCCCAAATTATATCATCTATAAATTCGTAACCCTCTTCAATGAAAATACGGTGAACATCAAAAGGAACCGCGATACGTTTTGATGAGGTATTACGAGAAGTTCTCCTAATAAGAACAGGCGAAATATTGATAACAAAAAATCTTCCTTCTGACAAAATCCTATGAACGTTCTGAATAATTTTTCTGAGTTTTAGTAAATATTCTTCATATGTAAGGTAATCAGTGTATTCGGGTCTGGCGTTGTAATATGGCGGTGAAGTGAAAACAAGGTCGACAGAATTTGCAGGAAAATCTTGCAGGATTTCTTCTGAATCGCCAAGTGCGACAGTGTTTCGTAATGGGGATATTGGGTAAATGGAAACTTTCTTTTTCTTTTTATGTTTTCGACAAGAGTTATTGTTTTCGATTCTGGCTTTCAAAATTTCCGGGGTAGTCGTCTTCTTAGGGATAACTAATGAAGTTTTAGCGTCAATAACGACCTCGCCTACTCTTTCCGTTGTTCTGTTACTTACTAAAGGGACGCGCCATACATGATAGCGGTCATCTATTTCCGGCAAACCGAGGTCAAATCCACCATTAAGGTTAAAACCAATAAGCCAATTATTAACAACCTTTTTGGCTTGCTGTACATTTAACAAGCCGTATTTCCTATTTTTTGCAACTGTTGGATTACGTTCACTCATAGCTTCATTTTAAATTATTAGATGAAAGTGTCAATAAAATTATCGTAGTTATCCTTGACTTGAGAAATATCCTCTGTTCCGTATTCATCCAACGTTGTTTTAACGCTGGTATGGCCAAGGATTTTCGAAAGGGTTTCAATAGATCCGCTTTGCTTTTTCCATTCCCGGGCAAAACTGTGGCGGAAAAGATGACAGTTTATATGGTGGTGTTTGGGGTTTGGGCTCTTAACGCCGCTTAATTCACCAACTTTGGCAACGATCCAGTTAACCTGGCGAACGGTTAACGGACCGTTTCTTTGAGATAAGAAAACTGAACCTGACTTTCGCGGACCTATAAGGTGCTGGAGGTCGCTCGATAGCTCTTTCGACATCGGTATGGTCCGAGATTTGCCGCCCTTACCCTCGCGGATCTCGATTAGATTTCTCTTAAAATCGATATCTCGGATATCAAGTTTCGCCAGCTCCGCTCTCCGGATAGCTGTATGTGCCAGGGTTTTTATAAGACAGCGGTCACGGAAATTTTGGGCAGCATAGATTACCTTCTTAATCTCCGCCGGTTTCAAGTGATATTCGGAATTTTTGAACTGATTTTTGGCCATGTTTTCCTTATTACTCACAACTAGGAAAAAGATTTCCTTACCGTTTATTATAGACCATTTAAAAGGCGGGTGTCAACAAGAAAAATATCCCACTTTATCCAAAGTGGGAAATTAAGGGTAGTAATTAGGTGTTTAGAAAGGAATTGAAAAAAGTACTATTTGCGGCGTTTTAAGATACACTTCACCCATGAATCGAGGGCCTCAATGTCATCTTTCATTTCATTTGGAGTGGGTATCGGGACATTTTCTGCGGGTGATTTATCGTGACCGGGTAGCCATCGTGAGGACTTTGTCATCCCTGAATTCAGTAGCCTGCAGTCATCATCGGTTATATCTGAAAGATAGTGGATTTGCTGAGTCTGGATACTGGGCCTGTAACGTTCTATTACCTTACCGAGTAAAACTTCCTCAAGGGCTCGTTCCCATGCTTCCCGAAGTAGACCATAAATATTAACGGCTTCGCGGTCGTAATCGTCGCGTTTAGCAGTTCGGTAAGTCTTATCCGCGTGCTGCCACATATTTCTAAGCGCACCAATTCGGTCGTTAACTTTCATTGCAACCCAGGGAAGTTCGGGTGAAGATACGCCCGCACCGAAAAATTCTCTATGCAAATATTGATGGTTACATTGTATAGCATTTTGTTCGGCGCACATTCTTAACGAAAGTAAAAACACAATATCATGAGTGAAGACGATGACCTGTCGGGTCTTTGATTCGAAAACAAGACGGTAGGCTACATAATCTCGCCAATAGTGGTCTAAAGAGGATACTGGGTCGTCAAAGATAATTGCTGATTGGTCTGAAGCGGTGCTTAGTTCAGCAAAGAAGGCCGCAATTGAAAGGGCACGTGCTTCGCCCTGACTTACAACGCGTGGAAGTTCAATATTAGTTGCACGTTTGAGAACAAGTTTATGGTAGTGAGCACCGCGAGTCCCGCCAGCATCCATTAATTCGACCTCAAGGTGAGTAAATTGGAGATTCTTGAGTTCGCTTTTAAAGCTTTTGGCAAGATGATCGGTTACGGCAAGTTTTGTAACTTCGCTACTCTTACGTGTGATGCTTTGTGTATTTGTGTCTTGCAGGCATGATTGGTAGGCAGCAATTTTCTTTTTTCTTTCAATCTCATCAAGAACGGCCTTTGAATTAGCGCCGAGTGACTGTCTTGCCTGTAACTCACGATATTCCTTTAGAAGATTATCCTTAGTTTCTTGGTTAGAACTAGCTGTAATTTGGTTAGCTCTAAATCGCAATGATTGTGCTTCTAAGGAAATTTCCTTGCTGTAAGATTTATAATTTTCAAGATCCGATGGTGTTGATTGACCAGATTTGATAGCTCTCAGGATATGGTCTCGACGTAATAGAGCCCTTCTAAGGTTTTCTTCTACGGCGTCGGCTATCTGTTCATTTTCTAACCGAAATTCGTCGATAGCTTCTTGGATAGATTTATCCATAGTAACTAAATTAGTGAAGCGTTGGTAAAGCCCACTATAGCTTTCTTTTGCTTTATCAAGTTTCTGCTGAGTGGTTGATATAAGGAACTTCTCGAAACGTTTCATACGGTCGGCGGCAGAAATTGAAACGTCTTGTTGGCATAAAACGCAACGCGCTCCTTCACCAGTAAACGGAAAATCGTCTTCGGGGTACGCAACTTCGGTTGAAAAGTTCCTCGCTGCATCCCATAGTTCGCGCCACAGGTCCGAACCAGTTCCTTCTATTAAGCCAGTGGGAAAAGTTGTATCATGAAGTTCTTTGACAGAGCGACCGATAATTTCAACCGTATCTCGGGCCTTAAAGAGAAGGGCAATAGTTTTGTCCGTAAGTACCTCGTCTAATTCAGATAGATGGGAACTAAGATTATCAAGACGTTGAGCTCGTAAATTAAGGGTTTGTGATGTTTTCTTGGGGTCATCAGTTTGAAGGTCATGTAACTGTTTTTTTATTTCTTTTAAACGTTTCGTCTCAGTACTTGAAAGGGTTCCGAGTTTAATTACTTCCTCTGGTTTAGTAAGCGAAGTTATGGAGGTAACTAAGGAAAAAGCAGCAGTCCCTTCTGGTATGTCAGGAAGATTGAGCTCCAGAGACGAAAGTACCCTTTGTTCTTTCTCAAGGACCTTACGTATAGCCTCACATGCGTCGGAAAGTTTATCAAAAAGGTCAAGACCAAAAGGTCTATATGCCACATTGGTCCTATCTTTGAGATAAACGGAAGCACAATGATTATCGAACACGCTAACGTGACTAAGGACACTAAGCGATTCTTGCTCGTCGCTCCAAACAAGGTTGTGGTCATTTTGGCCGACCATAAAGCGTATTGTAGCGGACGGTCGACCGGGTGCCGAATCGGATAAGACATTGCCGAGGATTTCTTCGGCACCTCGCGCTCGGCAAGCGCGCTTTAGGATACGTGTGTAACCGGACTTCCCTGCGGCATTGGCTCCATAGATGATGGTCAAATTGGGGCCAAATTCAATAGACTGACCTATTGCCAGGGCGTTTACACCTCCATTGTGAGTAAGGGCTATAAGCTTGACATTGTCAAAACGGTCTTGACGGCTTGGAATATGGGTTTCATCGAGAGGGATAGCCGGTCTTTGCGACGAAAGACCGTGTTTGCTTTTGCATAGAGCGGTTAATTCTTCAAGGTCAGATTCGTGCAATTCTCCGACAGTCAGGATTCGTCTTAAAGCATCTCGTTGCCACGAAGGTCTTTTAACAGACCATTTTAGAATTTTCACTTAGTACATCCATAATTATTTATAATTAGAGGAGATTAAGCTTTTATAAACCACGATAATAATATAGTCGTTGGGTTGGGAAAAAGCAAGGTGCAGTTAAAGCTATCAACGAATTGAAATATATTAAAAATCCCGCCATATTTAGTAGACGGGATTTTAATACTCCTCCGGTAAAAGTAGCGTTGTAACTGACCGGTCGGCTTCTGTGATAATCCAGATTTTCTGACCTGTTTTTAGAATATACGCGCTTAGGATTCGAAATCCTTCTTTAAGAGAAAACTCATTCTCCTTACGGTCCTCTGGGTCTAATTCGCCCCAGTCTCCGGATACATGGCGATTTAAAAACTCAATTGCTGTTTGCTCAGAGTCCTCTAATGCTTGTAAAGCCCCGGGCGTGGCTACTACCTGACCAAGATTAAAGAGCATGCGTCCCATTGAATCTCCTGTTATAAAGTATCGCTTACTGCTTGACTTTATCAAATTTCAATATGAGTGTCAAAAAAGCTGGGACTTATAATAATAAAGCGGGAAGGATTATCCTTTCCGCTTTAGTGAATTGATGATTTAATAGAGGTTGATTATGGCACGAATTGTAAAATATAGAAATCACCGTTATCTGGGTAGCTACCTGTAACCAAATAAATGTAGCTATTTGAGTAATATACCCCTAACGCCTCGTCCGCTGTTTGGTAAGAAGCAATAGACGTGGGATGGTGGACGTCCGAAACATCGAGGACATAGAGGCCGGCAGCTTTAGTGGGAACGAAACCGTAGCCGTTATAAACAGCAATACCAAGTGCGTCATCAGGCAATACATAACCGGAGATGAAACTCGGCTGTTGGGGATTGGTAATCGATATAATGCGTATTCCCTGGTCTCCGCCAGCCAAATAGGCGAAGTTGCCTTCAACGGCTATTTCCTCCGGACTAATCCCGTTTAATTGAAGTTGGCCGATAGACTCAAAATCGTGTGAGAGAATAAAGAAGTCCGTAGCAGTAATTGTATAGAGATAATCGGATAGGAAAAGTTGGTCTCCAAATGAAATTGGTTTACTGTCAATTTGGGATAAATGATAACCGCGAGTATATTTTCTAAGGCTGTCGGCGCGGGTGAAAACGAATTCATTGTTTGCAACAACCGTGGTGGTATTACGGCCGGTATGAATTTCTGTTTCCTGCGGGTTCGTTGGGTCGGCAACATCGATCACGGATAAAAATCCATCTGAACCGAGATAATAACCGCCAACAAGATATAGGTCATCCTGTATTATAGACAAATCTCGGGCCAAGGAATAAGATAGGTCTGCTGTAAAGACCGGATTTGTTGGGTCTGATATGTCTATTATGAGTAAACCGGCATCACCGCGTCCGGGATTATATATTATATAGGCGTGGTCTTGGTTGACTATTACTTTCCCCGCTATCCCCGGCGCATTATAGTGTCCAATTATATGAAGACCGGATTCTAAGATGGACGTTGAAAAACTCCAAACAAGCCCTGAAGTTTCGTGGTTATTACTATCTTTGGCAATTATCTTCCAATAATAAGTTGAGTTGTATTGTAGGCCGCTCGGTTGGTATGAGGTTTCTGTCTGATTTGATGAAGCTATGGACGGATTCTGTGTTGTTCCGAAATACACATCATACAGCAAACTGTCGGCTTCTGGATCAGAGCATTGCCAAGTAAGGGTTATGCTAAGAGGTTGGTCGGAAGCTCCATTGTTGGGTGTAGGATTCGATGGTGCACTTGGCGGCTGGTTGCTTTCAGTTGGTTCAGTCGATTTGTTCTTACTGCAACCGAAAAATGAGAGCAACATTAATAGAATAGATATTATAATCTTAGTCTTCACTTTAAAAACTCCGTTTTGAAAGTTGGTCGTAATCATTCATAAAACCGCAATTTGTGCATTATCTGCGAATAATTGCGGCGAACATCACTTAATCCCTGGGTACCATAGAGATCCCAGGTTGTTTTAACAGATTTATGCCCCATAATCTTTGATAGCGTTTCAATGTCCCCTCCTCTATCCTTCCATAGCCGGGCAAAGCTGTGGCGGAATAGATGGGGTGTGATTTGTTCGTACTTTGGATTAGGATTTCTAACTCCAGCTCTTCTGCCGGTGCTCGCTACAATTCTATTAATCTGGCGTACACTTAGGTGTCTGCCGTAACGCGACTGAAATACCGGGCCGGCCATGCGCGGTTTAATTAGATGCTGTATTTTTAATTTAAGATTTTCCGTCATCGGAACTAACCTGAGTTTTTGTCCTTTGCCGTGGCGAATGACAAGAAATCCATCGGTAAATTTAATATCCTCAATATCCAAACTGGCAACCTCCGAACGTCTCACGCCTGTTTCAGCTAAAAGCTGTATTAATACGCGATCTCTCAAACAGTTTCCGGCCTGAATTACTCGAGTGGTTTGTTCGGGCGTTAAATGATATTCAGCATTTGATAGCTGGCTTCGGGACGGTTGCTGAGAGTATTTGTTTTCATCCGGCAATAAGAACCTCCAGAAATTTAAGATCCGGCACAATAGATAAATTGTACCGCCTGAAAGTCCCCTTTTTGTAGAAAGGGGACATTGTCAATTTCCCATAAATCCTCCTATCTCTTAAGGTTATCCCTATTTTAAGTACTTGCAAAGTCCGAATTTTATGCCATAATTGACTGGTCGGGAATTAGTAAGTATATCTAGTTCAAAAACTTAACTACCGGCCTTTCGGCTAGTTATAGCGAAATCTCTGCGCATAAAAACGATATCCTATGCCATACGAACGTCACACTTCTACAAAAGTAGGACGTTAAGTATTTCCAGTCAAGGGATTTTTTAAATAAATAGTAAGGGTGAGGTTTTCCAACGAACAAGAAAAAAAGCGGAAAGGATAAACCTTCCCGCTTAATTCCTTTATCGCTTTTGCTGTGGCTTATTTGCCCAGCGAACGCCGTTCTGAAACGATTTCCGAAGTTCAAAGGAAAGCA
>Ga0210057_1007182_pt1 | contig 13592 bp, 18 predicted proteins | sample CryGeyCG2114_010_2_FD_183968 | JGI IMG/M metagenome (GOLD analysis project Ga0210057, IMG submission 183968) | Groundwater microbial communities from aquifer - Crystal Geyser CG10_big_fil_rev_8/21/14_0.10 (SPAdes) (version 2) | ecosystem: Environmental > Aquatic > Deep subsurface > Groundwater ... | reverse complement strand
CTTAGAGGGATTCCTTTCATTTCCCAATAATGGAATTTTTCTCCTGGTCTTTTGTCTGTTTCATCTATTTCAACTGATGCAATTTTCTCTATTTCTGTCTCTAGCTTTTTTGCTTTTTGAAGAATTGTTTGGTCTTCTCCTATTGGCACTATTATAACTTGTATTGGCGCTATTTCCCAAGGAAATTTAAGACCTTTATCATCGCCATGCACAATTGCTACACTTGCCATTATTCTTGAGACTGCTGGACCATAACAAGTTGTGAAAACATCTTTTTCTTTTCCATCTTTGTCTTTGTAAGTAATGTTAAATGCTTTTGCAAAGTTTGGAGAGATTATATGGGTTGAAGGCTGTTGCACTAGTTTTCCGTCTGGGTTTAGGACATCTGCTGCAAAAGTTCTGTATGCGCCTGCGAATTTATCCCAGACAGGTCTTTCAAAAAATATAAATGGTAATCCAAAAACATCATGGAGAACTTCTTTTGTTGTCCGCATGTCTTCATGCACCTGCTTCATTGCATCTTCTTCTGTTGCGTGAACGCAGTGTGTTTCTATCCAGTGGAATTCACGGCTTCTAAGGAAAGGACGAGTCGCTTTTGTTTCATATCTAAACACTTGTGCTCTTTGATATGTTTTGAAAGGCAAATCTTTGTAACTTCTTATCCAAAGTTGGAACATTTGATAAAATGCTGTTTCACTTGTAGGTCTTAGTGCAAGTTTTTCATCAAGTTCTTTTGCTCCGCCGTGAGTTACCCAAAATACTTCTGGAGTGAATCCTTTGACATGACTCGCTTCTTTTTTGAAGTTACTTTCTGGAATAACCGTTGGATAAAAATATGGTTTGTGCTTTTTTTTCTGGAGTGCTTTTTCTAAGTAATGATACATTTTTTCTATGGCTAGAACAGACCATGGCTGGAAAACCAAAAAACCTTTGACATTATACCTTAAGTCAGCGAGTTCACATTTTTGGACGATTTGAGAATACCATCCTGAGAAGTCTTTTTCTTTGCTTGCTGTGATTCCCTCATGAGATGCTTTTGATGTTTTTTCTTTTGACATGATTGTACTTAGAGAATTAGTTTAATAAATGTTTTGAAGGTTAAACCAATGTTTGATTTAAAGCTTCTTCTGCAATGCTGTTGATAGCATCTTTTATATAGTTGCTTTCTAAGGCAAATCCAAGACTTTCACTGCTTCCTATCTTGAAATTATTTATTCCGATTACTTTACCATCTTTATCAATTAGGGGTCCACCAGAGTTTCCAGGGTTTAGTGCTGCATCTGTTTGGATATATGCGTTCATTCCATTTGAACCTTCTCTATGTGTTCCTGAAACAATACCTTGAGAAACTGAGAATTGGAGTCCTAAAGGGTTTCCTATTGCTATTACTCTTTCTCCTATTTGGATATTCTCTGAGTTTCCTAGTTTTAATCTGTTATAATTCCCAGGAATTTTTAGGAGTGCTATATCAAGGTCTGAATCATAACCAATAAATTGCGCTTGTATCGTGTCTTGTTCGTAGGTTATTACGTAAACTGTGTTTCCTCCTGATAGGACATGTGCATTTGTTACAATATATCCGTCATTGTCTATTATAAATCCAGTTCCTTGTCCAACATTTGTTCTTACTGTTACAACTGAAGGAATTACATTTTCAATTATGCTTGAGAAATCTGAATCAACTGATGCTTTGAGTGAGCTGAATTGTTCGTCAATTGTTCCGACTTTTGAACCAAGATTTGTGAGTTCTTCGTTTTGGTTGAGGAGAGTTTGGGTTAGTTCATTAAGTTTTGTTTGGGTGTCTAATTGTAGCTGGTCAATTCTATCATTTACATTATTATTGTTCACTGTTTGTTTGACAATTATTCCATTTAGAAAGATAGCTGTTACAATCATATAGATTATTACAATTGTTGTGAAACTTCCTATGAATATTTTATGCTTTTTTTTAAGACCAACTTCCTGCACTTGGATTTTTTGATATCTTGGGGGCATGAATAAATTAGAAATTTCCAGTATTTAAAACTAAGGGACTCAGGTTCTACTTTATATGCATAAATATTAAAAACGGCGATTCTACATTATTCTATTGAAAGGCTCGTCGTTCAATGGACAGGATTTTCGGTTTCGGCCCGATAGATGGGGGTTCGAATCCCCCCGAGCCTACTCTTAATTGAGTAGGTTTAAGTCGCGCCACTTTCGAGGCGAGTCGCAAAGGTATTTGGAAAAATGAAAACAGGAGCCTCACCAGGAGATTATGTGGAAGTGCATTTATCTAAATTGATTTATGAAGGGATTTTGTTAGAGAGTTCAGAGGATGAGAGGGATATAATTTTACTTAAACTTGATTCCGGTTATAATGTTGGATTTAACAGGAAAGATGTTGTTGAGATAAAGTTGATTGAAAAGGCAGAAGAGAAAAGAGTTTCTAGTGAAGTTAAGCAGGATTCAAAGAAACCTAATGTTGCAATGATAATTACTGGCGGAACAATTGCAGCACGTCTTAATCCAAAGAAAGGCGGTGTTGACTGGTTGACAGACCCGCAAACTTTGTTTAAGTTTTATCCAGAGCTTTTTGAGAAAGTTAATGTTGTGAAAGTTGAAGTTCCTTTTATGAAAGCATCTGAGGATATGGATTTTAAAGATTGGCAAAAGATGGCAAAGACTTGCGAGCAATTTTTGAATGACCCGCAGATAAAAGGAATTATTATCACGCATGGAACTGATTTTTTACATTATACTAGTGTCGCTCTAAGTTTTTTTCTTGGAAAAGTAAACAAGCCTGTTGTTTTGACTTACAGCCAGAGAAGTATTGACAGGGCTTCTAGTGATGCTAATTTGAATTTACAATGTTCTGCTTTAGTGGCTATTTCAGATATTGCAGAAGTTATGCTTGTTGGGCATGCTTCTATTAATGATAATTTTTGCTACGCAATGCCTGGAGCAAAAGTAAGGAAAATGCATACCTCAAGAAGAGATGCGTTTAAAGTTGTTAATGCCAAACCATATGCAAAAATATTTTCTGACAGAATTGAATTTATCTCTGACTTTCACAGAAGAGAAAAAGGAAAAGTAAAGGCCGATACAAAGTTTGAAGAAAAAATTGCTCTGGTTAAATACTATCCTGGGCAGGATTCGAGTATTCTTGATTATTATCTTAAAGAAGGATATAAAGGAATTGTTTTAGAGGTTGGGGCTTTAGGACATGTCGCAACAATGAGAGCTAGAAATGGGTGGACTAAAAAACTCAATGAAGTTATTTCAAAAGGTTTGATTGTGTGCGCGACGAGTCAATGTATTTATGGAAGACTTGATCCATTAATTTATAGTAATGGCCGGGAAATTTTGAAAACAGGAGTTATTTATCTTGAAGATATGTTGAGTGAAACTGCTTTTGTAAAGCTTGGATGGGTTTTGGGGCATAAAGAGTGGAATGTTAAGGAAAAGATGCTTGAAAATTTTGTGGGTGAGATTAATAAGAGGCTGGAGGAGTGATTATTTCTTATTAAATTTATTTTCAATTCTTAAAAGTTGTTTTCTGATTTCTTCAATCTCTCTTTCAGCTTTTCTGTTGACTGCGTAATCATATTCTGCTCTAAGCCTATCTCTTTCTGCGGCCCTGTTCTGAGACATTAAGATTATTGGGGCTTGGAGTGCTGCTAGCATGGACAAAACTAGGTTTAGAAGAATGAAAGGGTAAGGATCCCATTTTCCAATCCAGGCGTAAACATTAAACGCTGCCCAGATAACTAAAAATACTAAAAAACTTATTATGAAAACCCATGAACCTGCCCATTTTGTTAATGCATCTGCAGCTCTTTGTCCGGTTGTCGGGATGGCTCTTGGGGTTTGCCCGGTTATCTTTATTGGCTTATTTTCTTTTGCCTCTTTTTTCACTTCTTTTGGCATTTTTTAATGTGACAAGTAAAAGTTATAAATGTTATGACCTTGTGCTCTTTCTTATGATGTAACTAATAAGGGGTTACATATAGGAAGGTTTTTAAAGTTTGAAATGATATATTCTATATGAAGATTGATGAAATGGAATTAAATTTAACTGAAAGAGGAACCTCTGGGGATTATAGGGAGAGTATGGAGTCTGTTAATAATTCTAGTCCTATAAAATATATGATGGCTTTGTCAGAAACAGCTAGGGAACAAGGATTGTGTGAAGATCTTGTGTTTATTGGCGGTTTAGGAATATTAGGTAATGTTGTAGGGGTTTATGGTGTTGATGCTATTCCCAAGTTTAGAGATATTCATGATGTAGATGTAATTCTAAATAGGGCTGATTGCTGTGGTGGATTGGGAAATGTGTTTGATAATCCAACTTTTCAAAGATCTCAGTCTATACGTAATAAATATACAATTAAAGGAAGTTCTAGAGATTATTCTGGAGAAACCCATAATGAAGAAATTGATTTATATGTTCCAGGAAGAGATAATGCCTTTACTGATTATTTTGGAAGAAAGGTTACAGTTGATTTTTTTGGTGTTCCAGTTAACGTATTACACCCTTTAGATGCTTTGAGGAGAAAGCTTTCAATTAGTTGTATGAATGGCAATGAACCTAGGTTAAAAGATAGGGAGGACATATACAATTTATTGGCAGTTTTGGAAAAGCAAGGGCATAAACCGGTAGAGGTTAGAAGAGAAATATTCCCCGGGGAAAGTTCTGATAGAACTGGCACAAAATTGTTAACAAGAATTATGGGGGGATTAGGGGAGACGGATTTTAGAGGTATAGGTAAAGTTTCTGGGAGATTTATGAAAGCATTAAAAAAATGAAAATATTAACAGTTTCAGACATCCATTCTGATTATACTGCAATTAGATATATCTCTGGAGATGTAAATCCTGATTTAGTTTTAGATTGTGGAGATCATGAGAGAATTGAAAATTTTACTGGATTAATCCCTCATTATTTTGTTCAAGGAAATCACGAGCCAGACTCAGTCTTTATAGGCCATAGTGATTTGAGTCACCCACATAGAATTTCTTCGGGAGTTGTTTATAGATATATTAAAGATAATGAAGAGTTGAGATTTGCTGGTATTGGGGGAAATTATTCTTCTAAACCCGGTGATTTTTCTGTAAGAGATACTGATTTAGAGGCTATGAGTAAAATAGGAGAGGGCAATGTGGATGTATTGATGTTTCATGAATCCCCATATAATGTGATTCCTGATGGTGAAGGGGAAAAATCTCAAGAGTCTACAAATGATAATTCAAATGTAAGATTGGCGAGAAGGATGATTAGCGAGATAGACAGAATTAAACCTAGGATTGTACTTTCAGGCCATACTGGTATTAAGGGTGATACAGAAAGAGATGAGGTTAAACATATTGTGTTACCTGGAATAGCTTATGGCTATGGGTTATTAAGTTTTGATGGGAATAAATTTGTATATGAAGGAAAGACCTTACGTTGGAGATAACTTTTATTAACTCTTTGTATCTTCTCTAATCATGTCAAAAATTAATTATAAAGAAATTGGATTTAAATCTGGATTAGAGATACATCAGCAGTTGGATTCGCATAAGCTGTATTGTAATTGTCCAACGGTTTTGCGAAAAGACAAACCTGATTTTGAAGTAAGAAGAAAGCTCCATGCTGTTGCGGGAGAGAGCGGAGAAGTCGATGTTGCCGCACAAGCCCAGGCGGAAAAAGATAAAGAATTTATTTATCAAGGATATGATACGACATGTTTAGTGGAATTAGATGAAGAACCGCCTCATAAAATTAACGAAGAGGCTTTGGAAATTTCGTTGCACATTTCTTTATTGTTGAATTGCACGATTCAGCCTATTACACAGATTATGAGAAAAACTGTAATCGACGGCTCAAATACTTCTGGATTTCAGCGAACTGTTTTAGTGGCGCGACATGGGTATGTTGATACTTCTAAAGGAAAAGTTGGTATTGAGTTTGTTTATCTGGAGGAAGATGCAGCAAGAACTGTCAGTGAGGAAGATGGCAATAAAGTTTATCGTCTTGATAGATTGGGAACCCCTTTAGTTGAGATTGTAACTGCCCCGGATATAAAAGATGCAGAACATGCTAAAGAGACTGCCTTGCTTATCGGAGAGATACTCAGAAGCTGTAAAGTTAAGAGAGGAATTGGAACTATTAGACAAGACATTAATGTTTCAATTGCAGGGCATCCAAGAGTTGAGATAAAAGGTTTTCAGGATCCTAAAATATTTACTGAAGTTGTTGATAAAGAAATTGAGAGACAGCAAGAAGATTTGAAGTCAGGAAAAGAATTAGTTGAAGAAGTAAGAGGTGCAAATCCTGATTCAACTACAAAGTTTCTGCGGCCTTTACCGGGAAGTGCTAGAATGTATCCTGAAACTGATTTGCCTTTGTTAAAAATTTCTAGAGATATAATCAATCATGCGAAGAAAACTTTGCCTAAATTGAGAAGCGAGCTTGAGAAAGACTTAAAAAAAGAAGGGCTTGACGAGCAGTATATTGGAATGCTTTTCAAACAGAATAAAATTTCTGAATACAGGGAAGCTTATTACAATCTGCCGAAGGCTAATTTTATTGCACAGCTTTTACTTGTCTTGCCAAAAGATTTAGCAAAGAAGAAAAACAAAAAAATTGAAGAGGTTGACGAGATAATCTCTGATAATTTATTGGATGTTTTAGGTTTATATAATAAGAAAAAAATCAAGGAAGAGCAGATAAAAGATGTTTTGGAAGGTTTAGTTGATGGAAAAGATTTAAATTCTGCAAGTAAGTTTGAGGAAGTTGATGCGCAAGATTTGACTGAAAAGATTCACAAAATTATTAAGGAAAAACCAGGATTAAATGCAAATGCTTACATGGGCTTGGTTATGAAGGAAATGAAAGGGAAAGTCTCTGGAAAGGAAGTTATGGAGATAATAAAAAAATTCACTTCGTGAATTTTTTAGATAAGTTAAAAAATAAAAGAAAAATTAAAGTTTGAATTTTGTTAGGTATTCTCTTATATTATCTAGCTCAACTTGCAATGTTTGTCCTTCTGTTTTCTTTCCAACTTTTATTTCTTCTTGCAAGTCTTCATAACAAGCTTCTACGAATTGCAAAAGTCCGTTAATTGTTTTTTGGCTAAATCCACTTGGTGGCATTTTTATTTTCCTCCTATGATTTAAATCCTGTTACTTCTACTAAATCTGTTAAATATGAAAGAATTCCTAAACCCATTAATAATTTTTTAAGGTTTTTTCTTTAGCTATCTCTAAATCTTTATAGTATTTTGAATATTCGGGTGTTTTTTTTAGGTTATCTCTTTTGTAAGAATGACCTTTTACTCAATCATTAAGATCCATTCCACTTTCTATAATCGCTTCTAAAGATCTCATTGAGAATAGTGGTCTTATTTCAGTTCTGGAAATCTCATTATATTGTCTAACAACCTCTGGACTTTTTGGTAGATTATATTGTGGATTGCCATAAGTGTATGTGCCTAAACCCATTGTTAACAAACTAGCCGCTATAGTGTATTTTACTCTTTTGAGATTTGAAATTCTAAATTTCATCTTAATTTATTTGGTTGTTTATTTTATTGAATCTTCTAATATGGAGTAAATAGATAATGCTGTTGCTGAAGACCCTAGGATTAAACCAAGAAGTGCGAGAGATCCATATGTCCAATCTTCTAATTGTTTTTGAGAATTGTATTTTTTATAATTTTTTGATTCCTTTAATCTATTTTTATCTTCTTCTAGCTTTGAAATTGCTTTATTTAGATTTGGATCCTCATATTTTTCTAATTTGGTTCTATATCCTCTTAGTATGTTATCAATTCTTTCCACTCTATTAACTTCTATATATCTTAAATCATCTTTGTTGTCATTACATCCTCTTAGACCACATCCAAATGACGCCATTCCTGCCACAGCTATTATTGGCAATACTACCTTAGGTATTATTTCTTCTAATTTCATTTTTATTTTATCCTAAAAATCCAAGGAATATTCCATTTATAATAATTATCTCCCCTGTACAGGGGTATTAATAGGAAGATATAAAAATGAGAAGAGTTTTAGTTTCATATGGCTAATAAAGAATATTATGAACTCTTGAAGGTTGGTTTGACTGAAGGAGAATCCAAGGTTTATCTTGCTTTGAGTGAGATTGGGAGCTCTACTGTTGGGCCTATTGTTAAAAAAGCAAAAGTTTCTGCATCTAATATTTATGATATTTTAGATAGATTGGTAAGAAAAGGTATTGTTAGTTTTGTAATTAAGTCAAAAACAAAATATTTTCAAGCAGCTACTCCCAAAAATCTTTTGGAGTATTTAGAAAAAAAGGAGAAAGAGATTAGTTACCAAAAAAGTGAACTAAAAAAGGTTTTGCCCGAAATAGAAAAATTGCAAGAATCTATACCTAATCAAGAAGCAGAAGTTTTTATTGGAAAGAAAGGATTAAGGACTGCCTATGAAAAAATGTTCAAAGGAGTGACAAAGAAAGATAGAAATTATTTTTTTTATCTTTATGATAAAAGTTATGCTGAAGAGTCAGATTTATTTTATAATGGTGTTCAGGATTTGGTAAGGAAGGCAACTATAAAAGGTATTTCAAATAAAGAATACAAATATTCTGATTTTATTACTGTTCAGAAATATATGGATGTTAAATTTGTAGATTTTCCAATTCCAGGGAATATTGATGTTATAAGAGATATGGTAATGTTGGTTTCTTGGAAACCAAATGTTGTTGGTATTTTAATTCACTCAAAAGAAATAGCTAATAATTTTAGAAAGTATTTTGAAGAGGTTTGGAAGAAGGCAAAATAAAATAAAAAGTTTTATAAAGGTATATCAATTGATACATCCACGAAACCCTGGGGTCTATCCCCTATTTATGGCAAGAAGAGGTGAAAAGGCATGAATGTAAAAGGATGGAATTTATTCAAAAAAAAGAACACTGCAAGGTATCCGAGACTGGATACTGTTTTAATGGTAGAGGAAACTATAATGAAACATGATGGAGAATTTAGAAAAAAACAGCTTTGGGAAGCTTTGCCTAGAAAGGTTATGTATCAAACATTCAGCATTATTCTTGATTATCTGATATTGTCTAGAAAGATTTCTATTGATTCAGAAGGAAAAATAGGGTGGATTTTTTATCCTGATGATGTTGAGAAAAGGTTGAGCAAAACTCATTTATTTTGGAAGAAAAAATGAAAAGTGAAATTCAATTTGCGAGCGATAAGGTAAAGAAAGCTTTTGAAAAGTTAAGAAAAGAGAATCCAAAATTACACAAATTTATATCTAGAGCATTTAAGGATATTAAAGATAATGTTTTTTGCGGAATACAAATTCCTAAGAAGTTAATTCCAAAAGAGTATCTTTCTAAGTTTGGAATTAAGAATGTTTGGAAGTATAATCTTCCTGGAGCTTGGAGATTGATTTATAGTCTTGAGGGAAAGAATTTGATTATTTTATCAATAGTTCTTGAGTGGATGGATCATAAGACTTACGAGAGAAGATTTAATTATTAATTTGCAAAATAAAAACTTTTATTAATGATTTTTTCTTTGTTCTTTAAAGGTGAAGATGAAAGAGAAATTCCATATTAGTTTTGTTATATCTATTTTGATATTTTTGTTTGTTCTTGTAGCAGGTGCTTTTGTTTATCATAGTGTTGAGGGATGGAGTAGTTTGGATTCTATTTACTTTGTTGCAGTTACTGTGACCACTGTGGGCTATGGGGATTTGTACCCCGTGTCAGAAACTGGAAAGATTTTTACTATTTTCTTTTCTTTTTTTGGAGTGGTTTTTGCTTTCTATTATGTTTCTTTGATAAGTAAAGTTGTTTTCAAGAAGCATGTAAGCAAAAAGATGACTGAAATAAAGAGAGATTTTAAGAAAGATCTTAAGAAGAAATCCAGACGTAAAAAATAACAATCTTAATAAATCCTTTTTTTCTCTATGGAGTATGCAAAGAAGTTATGTTAAAGATTTGAAATCAGGGAAGGAAGTTTTAGTTAAAGGATGGTGTTATGAAATCAGGAGCATGGCAAAGATGGCATTTATTCTTCTTCGTGATTCCTCTGGAATTGTTCAGTGCATTGTTAAAAATTCTGAATTGTTAAAAAAAGTAACTGAGCTGACTCTTGAAAGTGTAATCGAAATTAGAGGAATAGTTAAGAAGGCAAATGTTAAGGCTGATTTGGCAAGAAGGGATATAGAAGTAGAGATAACTGAACTTGAATTAATGAGCAAGGCTGAGAAACTTCCAATCCAGGTAAATGAGAAATCTGTGACCGCTGAACTTTCTGCAAGACTTGATAACAGAAGTCTTGATGTAAGAAAACCAAGAATTAAGGCAATTTTCAAAATTCAGTCAACAATTATCAATGCATTTAGAGAATATTTTTATCAGTCTGGGTTTACAGAGATTCAGCCGCCTGGAATAATTGCAACTTCTACTGAAGGAGGAACTGATTTATTTAAAGTAGATTATTTTGGAAAGCCTGTTTATCTTGCACAATCTCCTCAATTGTATAAACAGCTTATGGCAATTTCTTTGGAAAAAGTATTTTCAACTAATACTATTTGGAGGGCTGAAAAACACGATACTACTAAACACATAAACGAAATAAGGCAGATGGATATTGAAGTTGCTTTTGCAAATGACTTAGAGGTTATGAAATACCTTGAAGAAGTTGTTAAACACATTACTCGGAAAGTTTTAGAAAATAATAAAAAAGAACTTGAAATTCTAAAAGTTAAATTGAAAATTCCTGAAACTAAATATTTGAAATATCACGAAGCTGTTGCATTAATGAACAAGCATGGAATTAAGATGAAAGATGGGGATGATTTTGAACCAGAAGCTGAAAGAAAACTTTGCGAGTTATTTCCTAATTGTGTGGTTTTCACGTATGAATGGCCTTCGTCGATAAAGCCTTTTTATATTTGGCCTAAAGATGAGAAGAAAGGAATAAGCGGGGGGTTTGATGCTTTGTTTGGGGGAATTGAAATAAGTTCTGGAGGACAGAGAGTTCATGTTCCTGAAATCTTGATAAAACAACTTAAAACAAAAGGACTTAAACCAGAGAACTTTAAGTGGTATATTGATGCTTTTAGATATGGTAGTCCGATTCATAGTGGCTGGTCCATCGGTCTAGAGCGTTTAACACAGACTATGCTAAATCTGCCTAACATCCGTGAAGCTACTCTTTTTCCTCGTGATAGGAATAGATTAACTCCATAATTATTGGCTTACATCTCTTGGTATAGAAAGATTTATATATAAGTTATAAATTATAATTTATATGAAAACAATAGCATTAAAGGAACAGACATTTAACCTAATCAAGGAACTGAAAGAGAAAGAAAAAGTACAGTCTTTTGACAAGTTAATAGTAGAATTAATCATGCATAAAGAAAAAATACCTAAATCTATGTTTGGAGCATTAAAGGGGAAATCAAAACCATTTACACGAGAGGAAAGAAAAAAACTCTGGAGAGACGATCAAAGATGGCAATAGTTTTTGACACGTATGCTTGGATAGAATATTTTAATGCTACAAAGAAGGGCGTTGTTGTTAAGAGCTATTTAGAAGAGGATGAGGTTATTACTCCAGCAATTGTTCTTTTGGAGCTGAGTTATAGAGCTGATCAGGAAGGGTGGAATTTTAATCAATACTTGAGTTTCATAAAAACTAATTCAAAAATCATTGGCATTAATGAAAAATTTATTTTAACTTTTGGAAAACTCTACAATGAAATGAAAAAACAAGTTAGAGATATAAGCCTCGCAGATATAATTGTTATTAATACAGCCATTTTACACGACGCTCAAATACTTACTGGTGATGAGCATTTTAAGAAGATAGATAGGTCTATTATTTTAAAGTAATATTAGAGAAGGAACTTTATTTCCTAGAGATAGAAGGAGATTGACGCCTTGATTCTTAGATTTGTTACTTTTATTAAGTAGTTAAATAGAAAGATTTATAAATGGAAAAATTCTGTAGAAAATATGAAAGAAATAAAGTTTGGAGAGCAGATTGGAAGAAGCTGGCTTACTTGTCAGTATGGCGGAAGGCAGGTTGATTTTGCATTTCTTCCTGTTCAAGGAACTCATGTTGATGCTTATGCTAAAATTAATTCTGATCAGGAAATAGCTCCTGCAGAAGGTTTTGACTTGGCCTTGCTTGCTAATGGAGCTTATTCTGCAAAGACAAAATCATGGGCAAACGTAAGAGATGATGCTTTTGTAAGAAATTATGTTAGGGTTCCTATGAGGATGTTGTGGATGCCTGAAAAAGATAGTCTTGGAGAAGAAAATGGCCTTGCAGGAGTGATAATTGAAAGAGATTTACAAGGAAGAGGATTGTCAACAAAGATGAATGTGCCTGATGTTTCAGGATGGAAAAACGAGAATGGAGTTTATGTTAATGCTGACAGAAGTGTTATTTATGTTCCACAAGGGCAATATAGACTTGGTGATCATGATACAAGAAGCTTTGAAAAGGATGGATTTGCAAGAGCTGTATTGACTGATGAAGGAGCAGAGATTTATGCTAAAACTGCTGCTGATAATAGAAAGATTCCAAGATTGTGGGGGATAAATATTTCTGAAATACAAAATCCCGAACAAAGGGTGCCTTTGCTTTACGGGGGTGATGTTGGGCTGTACCTTAGTGGCAGCTGTCCTGGCGACGGCAGGGACTACTTTGCTTTTGGGGTGCGTCGTGACTCTGTGCCGGGCGCGCAAAAATAAATAGCTTTTTATATTTTTATTTACTCTAATTTTTGTCTTGGTGGGCTTAAGCCTTGCCAAGGCCACATGTCAATTAACTAGTGCATTATTAAAATTTATTTTAAGCCATGAAATTCAATCTTGACATTAAGTAAGCATTTGGAGAATTGCTGAAATATGAAAAGATGGTGCTTCCATTATGTTTTTTGCCTGCAGAAAATGTTTTGGCTAGAAGCTCTTAGGCGTTTTTCTAAGAAAAACGACTTCCGCGAACAAATTCGCGTCGTTTGAGAGGTTAATTGGCTACAAAGTTGGTGCCTTTGCTTAACGAGAATGATGATAGGCTGAACCTTAATGGCAACAATCATGGCAACAACAGGAACAACTTTGCTTTTGGAATGGCCTTGGCTACTAAGACATCTACAATGAAAACTTACAAAAATCTGTATAATGAAGTAATTTCTTTTGAAAATTTATTTTTAGCTTATAAAAAAGCAAGAAAAGGCAAAACAAAGAAAGATTATGTTATTGAATTTGAAAAGAACTTAATTGATAATATTTTTAATCTGCATAATGAATTAAAAAACTAGATTTACAAGCCCAAACCACTTAAAACGTTTATTCTGAGAGATCCAAAAACAAGAAAGATAAGTAAGGCAGATTTTAGGGACAGGGTTGTTCATTACGCTTTAGTCAGAGTTATCGATCCAATTTTTGATAAAACATTTATTTATGATTCATGTGCAAACAGGAGAGGCAAGGGAAACTTGTTTGCTTTGAAGAGGTTTGAATTATTTAAGGGGAAAATTACAAGCAGTTTACTAAACGAAGGATACTGCTTAAAAGCAGACATAAAGCATTATTTTCAGGAAATTGATCACAAAAT
>Ga0210057_1007181_pt1 | contig 13595 bp, 12 predicted proteins | sample CryGeyCG2114_010_2_FD_183968 | JGI IMG/M metagenome (GOLD analysis project Ga0210057, IMG submission 183968) | Groundwater microbial communities from aquifer - Crystal Geyser CG10_big_fil_rev_8/21/14_0.10 (SPAdes) (version 2) | ecosystem: Environmental > Aquatic > Deep subsurface > Groundwater ... | reverse complement strand
AATAATTATAGTTTTTAGCCTTATCAAGAAAAAACCTTTAGTTTTGGTTCCTTATCTGGTGGATAAAAGAAAAACTTTGGAAAACAAACTTATTCAATGGTGCATCAAGAGAAAAAAAGAAAAACTTGGATTATTTGAAGAAAGATAATCTATGCTCTACGAAACTTTTAATTCGTTAAAAGAAGCACACGGAGAGGATTATTTTGTATCTCGGCTTGATAATGGGATAGTCCGGAGTTTGAATCCGAAGTTTGAATTGCGCGAGTATCAGAAAGAAGCGATGGGGCGGTTTGATTTTTATTTTGGCGAATATCAGAGGCGGGCGCGACCGGCACAGTTGCTTTTTCATATGGCGACCGGAAGCGGAAAGACGCTCATTATGGCCGCCAATATTTTACAGCTTTATAAGCAGGGGTATCGGAATTTTATCTTTTTTGTAAATAGCGTAAATATTATTGAAAAAACAAGAGATAACTTTCTAAATTCTTTATCTGATAAATATCTTTTTGCTCCCAAAATTAAATTTGGCGAAAAAGAAGTTTTTGTAAAAGAGGTTCAGAATTTTGAAGCAGCAAATCCCGAAGATATAAATATTATTTTTACAACCATTCAGGGGCTGCATATCCGTTTAAACCATCCGAAAGAAAACGCTTTAACTTACGAAGAATTTGAGAATAAAGACGTTGTGCTTATCTCTGATGAGGCGCATCATTTACAGACATTAACAAAATCCAAATTGACCCAAACCGAAGAAGAGGAGAAAAAAAGCTGGGAGTACACGATTATTAGGGGAATTTTAGGAAGAAACCCCAAAAATATTTTACTGGAGTTTACGGCAACGATTGATTTGAATAATCAAAGTGTCAGGCAAAAATATGAAGATAAAATTATCTTTCAGTACGACTTAAAGCAGTTTCGGCTGGATAAATATTCAAAAGAAATAGATGTTTTACAGGCGGATTTAGAGCCGACTGACAGGGCCTTGCAGGCGGCAATTTTAAGCCAATACAGGAGAAAAATCGCCGAGAAAAACAAACTTCACTTAAAGCCAGTAATTCTTTTTAAATCTAAAAGCATCAAAGAATCAAAAGAAAATTACGACGGCTTTTTGGAAAAAGTAAAAGGATTGACCGTTAAAAATATTCAAGCTGTAAGTTCACGGGTGAGGGGCACAGATTTAGAAAGAGCATTCAAATATTTTGAAAAAGAAAGTATAACTCCCGACAATTTGATCAGGGAACTGCGAGAAGATTTTTCTTCGGAAAAATGTATGCTTTTGGATTCTGAAAATGTGGACGATGAAAAACAGTTAAAACTTAACTCTCTGGAAGGTAAAAACAACGAAATAAGGGCAATTTTTGCCGTAAATATGCTTAATGAAGGCTGGGATGTACTGAATCTTTTTGATATTGTGAGACTTTATAATACGCGTGATGGCAGCTGGGTGCGCGGTAAGTACAAACCCGGTAATACCACAATGGGAGAAGCCCAGCTTATTGGCAGGGGAGCGAGATATTTCCCGTTTCAATTAGATGAAGTACAGGATAAATATAAAAGGAAATTTGATGATATTGAAAATGAGTTGCGAATTATGGAAACGTTGCACTATCATAGCGCCCATAATCCTAAATATATTGAGGAAATAAAGAGCGCTTTAACGGAAATGGGTATTATACCAGAAAAGCACGTTCAGATTGATCTGTTTATTAAGCCTGAATTTAAGAAGACTGACTTTTGGAAAGAGGGCGTGGTGTTTATAAACGACAGAATACAAAATACACGGGAGGGTATATTTAGTTTAGATAGCGCAAAAATTGAAAAGAATTATAAGCACCGGCTAAGAACTGGGGATGTGAGGGAAAGCGTTATTTTGGATGAAAACGAAAAAGATAAGCCGAGTAAAGGAAACGGAGCGGAAAAAAAGACATTTAAACTTTCTGATTTTGGCGGAAACGTCGTACGGAGCGCGCTAGATAAGCTCGAGTTTTATAAATTTGAAACATTGAAAAAATACTTTCCTCATGTGAAATCGGTGCAGGAATTTATAATATCGTCGGATTATCTGGGCGATGTTGAAATAGAAATTTCCGGACCAAAAGGTAAGCTTAATAAATTAACGCCACTTGAAAAAATAGAAGTGGCCTTGTTTGCCGTTAAAAGCATATCCGAGCAGGCCAGAGCGAAAGCATCGGATTTTGTAGGGACTAATTTATTTAAGGCAAAGATGCTGAAAGATATTTTTTACGATAAGAAAATTAAGATAGACATAGACGAGGTTAGAAACAGAGAACTGGAAGACATTAATTTAGCCGATAAGAAATGGTATGCACAAGATAAATTTTATGGCACAAGTGAGGAACAAGGATTTATTAAATTTATTGATGGTTTTATAGAAAGATTAAGACAAAAATATTCAGACATTGCCTTGCTCCGTAATGAAAAGTTCTTTCAGGTTTTTGGTTTTGACGAGGGACAGGCATTTGAGCCGGATTTTATTATGCTTCTTAAAAGAAAGAATCATGCGATTAGTATCTACCAAATTTTTATTGAGCCAAAGGGTGACCAGTTTAAAGATAGCACTGGTGGATTCGAAAACTCAAAAGAGGGATGGAAGCAAGAGTTTTTACTTGAATTGGAGAGTAAATCGGACACAGATTTAAAGTTAGAAAATAAGCATTTTAAATTAATAGGGCTACCTTTTTACAACGAACAGTTAAAAAAAGATTTCGAGGAAGCCTTAGAATCCAAAATACTTTTTTAAAAGTTAAAGAATTAATTATAATAGACAATGTCTGTTACAATGGGTTAATCGTAACAAACACGGTTTGTTACATTATAAATTCGGTGGTCTTCTTGCCCATTTTTTATAAAACCTGGTTTTAATTTTATGCAGAACATCCTTAATTTTTTAATTGAGGCAGAAAAGTTGAAGGGAAAAAAGAGAAGGGGTTGGGTAATTCATAAAATAAAAAATGCAGAAACCGCCGGGGAGCATATTTTTCACTTGGCTCTTTTAGTCTGGGTTTTAGGACGTCGGAAAAGAATTAATTTGGAGAGAGCGCTTAAAATAGCCCTTGTTCATGATTTGTGCGAGGTTTATTCTCCCGATCTAACTTCGTACGATGCAGTAGCCATAAAAGAGAAAGGAAAGCTTACTTTAAACAACTTCTTAAAGCTTCAGCCAAAACTCGGTCGCCCAAACACCGCCCAAAGGAAAAAGATGGAAAGGATAAAACAGAAGTTAGAATTAAAGGCAATGAAAAAAATCTGTTCCCATCTGTCTCCCGATTTAAAAAAAGAAATGACTAATCTTTGGTCAGAATATGAGAAAGGACTAACCAAAGAAGGTAGGTTCGTGAGGCAAGCGGACAAAGTTATAAATCTTCTTCAGGGAATAATATATTGGAAAAAATACGGAAAGATTCAGCATCGCCTTTGGATAAGAAGGGCAAAGGAAGTTTTAGACGATCCAATTCTGTTAGAATTTGCGAGAACTTTAGAAAATAAATTCTGCCGGAAATAAAAAGTGGAAGAAACTATGGGCGCCGGGCCGCCGTTAATCTGAAAGGCGGTTTTTTTATAATATCTAGTTATTGCGCGGAGCCTCTTATCTTTTATCGTCAAAATAGTTATTTTCTGATAATATTAGATATATGAAGAAACTGTATAAAGATATTATTAAATTTACTAAACAGTCGGTGGAAACGCCTTCCCAGAACGGCATTGACTCTGAAAAGAAGATAGCAAACTTGGTATCCAAAAAGCTGTCTTCTTTCGGTTTCAGCCCCAAAATAATAAGGAATAAAAAGCACCCCTCCGTCTTTTGCAGGATAAACAAAAACCCGAAAGGAAAGACCATTTGGCTGGAAGCTTGCCTGGACACGGTAGTGGCAGGGGAAAAAACCAAATGGCAACACCCGCCCTTAAAAGCTGCGATAAAAAGGAGAAAAATGTACGGCCGGGGAACGGCTGATTCAAAGGCGGGAATTGCCATTTTCTGTTATCTGGCAAAAGAACTCTGCCAAACCTCGGAATTCAAAGGCAACCTTATTCTCGGGTTTGACGCGAATGAGCAAAGTGGGGAATTCACCGGCATAAGGGATATTTTAAGACAAAAACCAAAAGCCGATGTCTGTATTCTGGGCTATCCAGGGACAGAGGAAATTACTATAGGCGGCAGGGGATGGTTGAGACTGGAGATTACCGCCAGGGGGAAAGCCGCTCATACTGGAGCTAGGTTCAATGTAGGGAACAATGCCATACACCAAATGATAGACATTATAAACGCTTTAAAAAATATGGATTTAGGTGGCAAAAAAGAACCTTTTTTTAAATATGGCTCCTCTTTAAATATTTCCCTCGTCAAAGGGGGAATCGCCATAAACATGGTGCCCGATGAATGCGAAGCTAAAATAGATATTAGATTTTTGCCTTCGCAAAGCAAAAAATCAATAATGAAGAAAATCCAAGAAGAACTAAAGAAATTAAAAAAGAAAAACAGGAATATCAATTATAGAATAGATATTTTGCAGTCAGAAAATGCCTTTTTAACCGATCCCCAAAACAAATTCATAAAACTACTGCAGAAAAACGCCGAAAAAGAATTAAAGAAAAAAATCCCTTTAGCCAGTAGCGGAGCAGGAAGTGTGGGGAATGTAATCAGTAAATTGGGCATTCCCATTGTCAACGGATTTGGCTGTGACTTCGGCAACGCTCATGCTCTCAATGAATGGATAGACATTACTACTATCCCCAAGGTATTCAAAATCTACAGAAATACAATAATAGAATATTGCTCCACTTGAAAAAGGGGCCAAGTCCCTCTTTAATGATTTTATAGTAAGATAAACCAAAACAATGAGGAAGTTAAAATATTTTATTCTTACTTTAATTATTTTATCAAGCTTGTTTTTCCTTTTCGGCCCGGAAATGATCCCCGAGAACTTTCAGCCCCAGGAGATTTTGAACACGGCTGCCGGCAGCGACGTCATCATTATTTTCAATCCCGGAGGATGGGGCAATACTTCCTTCGAAGAGGCGCAGGACTTCGCCCCCATCATTGAAGGAATCCAGGAAAAGCTTGAGGAATGGGGATATGAATCGGTCGTTGTTCCCTACATAAGAACGAAAGACGGTTTTTGGGGAAGGATTACGGGACTGAAAGAATTTTTCAATTCCTTTGAAAACACATCAAAAGACTTGGCCCAAGAGATAGAATTCCTGAAAGAAAAATTGCCGGATAAGAAAATAATCATAGCCGGACTTTCCAGCGGCGGCGCTTTTGTCACGGAAACCTACAAAAAAATATCCGAGGAGGCGAAGGGCTCGGTTTATACGATAGCGGCAGGAACTCCCTTTTGGGCGGAAGACGTGCAATCGGATAACGTGCTTCAATTGGACAATAACGGGAAAGACAGTTTGTGCGTCGGAGAAGTGAAAACGCTGCTCCTTTCTTTATTGGAAACGCCTCTCAGGTGGTTCTCTTTCAAACAGCAGGCTTTTTACGCTCCCGGCCACGAATATTATTGGCCCTCGCCCGAAGTTAATCCGCAAATTATAACTTTTCTGGAAGATAAATTCCGTTAAGACAATAATGAGAAAAGTTTTTCTTCTTCTGATTTCACTCGCCATAGGGATAGGTTTGTTCGTTTGGATTGCCGAAGCTGTGGGCTGGCAGAGCATAAAAGACGCCATTCTTGTCTTCACCGGCTGGCAGGGATTGGTTATTTTGGGGTTTACTATTTTGATGGCCTTGATCGGCACTTGGAAATGGCGGGAAATTCTAAAAGGAGGCGGGAATAACATCTCTTTTGTGAGCCTGCTTAATCCCTACTTGGCGGGCTTCAGCATTATGTTCCTTGCCCCGGTTCTTTTGTGGGGAGGGGAGGTTTTTCGAAGCTATATATTGAAAGAAAGAAACAACATTCCCTGGTCAAAAGGCATGGCATCGGTGATAATCGACAGGATGCTGGAATGGACTGCCAATTTATCGGTTATTTTTTTTGGCGGATTTTTCTTTTTATTTATCATAGGTTTTCCGCCTCTTAAGCTTGGTATAATATTTGGAGGATTATTTTTGATCCTTCTTTTGGGAGTAAGCTTCTTTTATTTCAAATGTGTAAAGAAAGAAAGTTTCGTCAGCCTTTTCATAAAAAACAGCCAGAATAAACCCTTCGAAATTGAAAAAGAAATATTCGGGTTTTTTAAGGCTAAAAAAGCGGCGATGTGGAAAGCCCTTTTTTTGTCTTTTCTCAGGGCTGGTACAATGTATGTCAGGGCGTGGTTTTTGATTCTGTTTTTGGGAAAAACAATTAGCGCCCTGCCAGTATTGTCCATATTGGGTTTCAGCTATCTGGCGGTAATGATTCCCATTCCCACGGCCCTGGGTTCGCATGAGGCGATTCAGACTTTCGCCTTTAACGCTTTAGGGCTGGGGGCTTCCACTGCGACCGCTTTTACCATGATCATCAGGGGAGCAGAATTAATTTTTTCTCTGGCCGGTATAATAATATTATTCCGGCTGGGGGTGATTCTGATTAAAAACATTTTATTCAAAAAAATAGATAAACTAGTTGAAGACAATGAATCTGGGCATCAATCGAGTCATTAAAACCTTAATCGTTTCAGACTTCGTGCTTCAGGCGGGCTGGGGGCTGATCGGCCCCATTTTCGCCATCTTTATAACGAGAAATATTCACGGCGGTAATTTAGTGATGGTGGGGTTCATCGCCGCAACCTATTGGATTGTCAAATCAATCGTTCAGCCCTTCATTGCCTATTTTTTCGATCTTAAAAAAGGAGAGAAAGATGACTTCAAGTTTTTAATTGTTGGCCTGTATGTGGCCAATTTGGTTCCCCTCGGTTATCTTTTTGCCTCTCAACTTTGGCACGTTTTCTTGCTGGAACTTATCAGGGGTTTGGCCATGGCCTGCGTTGTCCCCAGCTGGTCGGGGATATTCACCAGGCACATAAGCAAGGGCTGGGAAGCGTTTTCTTGGAGCATTGAAAGCACGAGCATTGGTTTCGCTTTCGGTTTCGCCGCTGCTTTCGGAGGGGTAATGGCCGCTGCCTTGGGATTTAAGACGGTATTTGTCCTTGTTTCTGCTTTCGGTTTGATATCATCCTCGGTTTTATTGCTGATTCGCAGGGATATTTTTCCCAAAGATCACTTTATTTCGAGGGTTCCGCCCAGCGAAAAACCTTTTTAAGGAGATGGTTAAAAATCAGGAACTGGCCAAAATATTTTATGAGATCGCCGACTATTTAGAGATGGACGAAGTGGCATTTAAGCCTTACGCTTACAAAAAGGTGGCCCTTGCCTTAGAGGGCATGGAAGAAGACGTAGAAAAGATTTATAAGCGGGGGGGGAGAAAAGCGCTGGAAAAGATTCCAGGAGTGGGAAAAAACATAGCCGAGAAAATAGAAGAATATCTTAAGACCGGGAAAATTAAGTACTATCAGCAGTTTAAAAAGAAACTTCCTTTAAAACTGGACGAATTGGTGCGGGTGGAAGGAATGGGGCCCAGAAAAGCAAAAATACTTTATCAAAAACTTGGAATAAGGGATTTGAAAACCCTGGAAAAAGCGGCCAGGGCCCACAAAATCGCCAATTTGTTCGGTTTCGGAGAAAAAACGGAGAAAAACATTCTGGAAGGCATCGCTTTTTTGAAAAAAAGCAAAGGGAGATTTCTTTTGGGCGAAATTTTGCCCCAAGTAAAAGAAATTTTAGAGAGATTGAAAGAGTTGAAAGGAGGCGGACAGATTAGCGTGGCGGGTTCTGTCAGAAGAATGAAAGAAACCATCGGCGACGTCGATATACTGATTACGACAAAAAACCCAAAGAGGGTAATGGGCTATTTCGTTCAATTGCCGGGGACAACCAAAATTTGGATGAAAGGCCCTACCAAGTCGTCCATCAGAATGAAGCAGGGGTTTGATGTGGATTTAAGAGTGGTTAAAAATAAAAGTTACGGTTCGGCCCTGCAATATTTCACCGGCTCGAAAGAGCACAACATCGCTACCAGAAGAATCGCCATAACAAAAGGGCTGAAGCTTTCCGAGTACGGCCTTTTTATGGGCAAAAAAATGATTGCTGGCTGGAACGAAGCCGGAGTTTACAAAGCGCTTGGTCTTTCTTGGATTGAGCCGGAGTTGCGGGAAAACGAAGGAGAAATAGAGGCGGCCTTTCGGCAAGCTCAAGGTAAACCCGATGGCTTGCCAAAGATTATAAGTTATGGTGATATTAGGGGCGATTTGCATTCTCATTCAAACTGGGACGGCGGAGTGAATTCCATTGAAGCTATGGCCGCAGCAGCCCGGGAAATGGGATATGAATACTTGGGCATTTCAGACCATACGAAATTCTTAAGAATCGAGCACGGGCTCGATGAAAAAAAACTTTCGGCTCAAAGAAAAGAGATAGATAAATTAAATTCGAAATTCGAAATTCGAAATTCGAAATTTCGCGTCCTTCAAGGATGTGAGTCAAATATACTCAACGACGGTTCAATCGATATAAAAGATGAAGCCCTCAAAAAATTGGATTACGTGATAGCCGGCGTTCATTCCAGTTTCAAAATGGAAAAAACCGAGATGACGGAAAGAATAATCAGGGCCATGAAAAATCCCAACGTTGACATGATTTCTCATCCCACAGGCAGGATTTTGAAAAAGAGAGACGAGTATCAGATTGATTTCAGCAAGATCCTAAGAGCGGCCAAGGAATACAACGTTGTTTTGGAAATCAACGCCTGGCCGGAGAGGCTGGACTTAAACGATCAGAACATAAGAAGGGCCAAAGAGGCCGGAGTTAAAATGGCAATCAATACGGACAGCCACCGCAAAGAACATTTACGCTTCATGGAGTTGGGCGTATCACAGGCAAGAAGGGGATGGGCCGGGAAAGAAGATATAATTAACACCCAACCCCTAAATAAATTACTCAACTTTTTTAACTAAATAAAATGAATTTGCGTACAGACTTTGCGTACAGACGCCCGACGTCTGTACGATCTGTACGATAATTAATAATGTATGCCATATAGAAAAGAACAATTTGTTACGGATGAAATTTATCATATTGTAATCCGAGGCATTGATGAAAATAAAATTTTTAAAGACATTGGCGACCACTATCGGGGAATTTTTTCCATATATGAATTTAATGATGTTAAACCGGTAATAATTAGAGATAGGCGGAAAGCTCGTGTTCATTTCAAGAAAGTTCTTAAAGGGGCGAAAGAAAATCCACCTCTTTTTGTGGACTCTCGCGATAAATTGGTAGAAATTTTAGCTTTTTGTATTATGCCAAATCATCTTCACTTGCTTGTAAGGCAATTAAAAAATGACGGCGTTTTCAAATTTATGAAGAAGTTCGGTTCAGGCTATGGACGTTATTTTAATAAAAAATATCATCGTAAAGGTTATGTTTTCCAAAATAGATTTGTGGCTGTTCGTATTAAAAATGACCGTCAGTTTAAAATAATTTTTGCTTATATCCACAGCAATCCGGCCTCCTTAATAGAACCAAAATGGAGAGAAATAGGTATAAAAAATTTAGAGAAAGTTATTAATTTTATAGAAAATTACAAATGGGCAAGCTATCAAGATTATATCGGCAAACAAAATTTCCCGTCCGTAACAGAAAGGGAATTTTTATTAGAAACGATGGGGGGAAAACGTGGCTGTAAACAATTTATGAAAGATTGGTTAAAATACCGAGGTAAAATAAAGGAAAAGGAAGAAGGGAAAATTAAGAAACTCATGTTAGAATAAAACCATACAGACGTCGGACGTCTGTACATATCCTTCGTTGAAGAAAAAGACATTGTCGACACGCAACTTTTAGAAGAATATTAAAGTTTTTTAAATGAAAAAGAAAGCAATCAACTATTTTTATTTTGTAAGAGATATTCCTTACAAAATACCAACGTCAATAAAGGAAACTGATTATTGTTGCGGTGGTAAACATAAGATTTTGTCTGATCTGTTAAAATCGCTGGGTTTACAGGTAAGAAATCGTGTGTGTCTATTTCTTTGGAACAGTTTAGATTTGCCCTCAAAATTTAAAAAAATTTCTTATGAAAATGACTGTACCCATACATATTTAGAGATAAAAACAAACAATAGATGGGAAGTTTTAGATGTTACATGGGACGTTGGTCTTGCTAGAGTTTTTCATATAAATGACTGGGACGGAAAATCGAATACTGAAATTGCCGTGAAACCAATTAAAATTTTTTCTCCGCAAAAAAGCGAAGAAATCCTTAAGAATTTTGAAAAAAAAGAAAACATAATTAAAGACCTGAAGATGAATGGTAAATTCTATGAAGCCTTTAATAATTGGCTTGAAGAAATAAGAAGGTCGAAAGAACCAAAGAAGCTGGCGTTAAGATAAATTATGAAGGATAGTTTAAAAATCAAAATTAGAAAAGGGAAACCATCAGACATGGAATCGTTCTGGAAGGTGTTTCAAAACAGCGTACGGTCTCAGTTCCCAGAATATTCCCCGAAAATAAAGAATATCTATCTTAAAAGAATTTTTACAAAGGAAAACCTGAAAAAAGACATCAAAACTAAAACAATGGATTTGTTTTTAGCCTTCGCCAATGGTCATCTGGCGGGTTATCTCTTAATTACTGCTCCCTACGGTGGAGTTTCTTGCATTGGTTGGATTGCCGTAGAAAAAAGGTCTCAAGGGAAAGGAATAGGGCGCAAACTTTTGAGAAATTATGAAGAAATAGCTAAAAGAAATGGAATTCACAAAATCCATGCCTGGATAGATAAAAGGAACATTGAATTTTACAAAAAGAACGGATGGATATTAGTTGGCCGTGTTCCTCAGAATTATTTTGGTCATGATGACTGGTTGTTTTATAAAGCAATTAAAAAACCAAGATATTAAATAAAATATGCCCGTAGAAAGATCTGCCGGAGCTGTAATATTTAGAAAAGAGCCCTTCAATACGGCTCAGGGTAAAGAAGATAAAATTTATTATTTGCTTTTACACTATCCTGGTTTTAGGGGCCCAAAGAGCCATTGGGATTTTCCGAAGGGCAAAATTGAAAAAGGTGAGAAACTAGAGGAAACAGTAAGAAGGGAAATAAAAGAAGAAACCAGGATTAAAGATATGGCTATCATCAATGGATTTAAAGAAACGATAAAGTATTTTTTCAAATTTGAAGGAAATAATATTTTAAAATTCGTTACGTTTTTTCTGGCGGAAACAAAGAAAAAACAAGTTAAAATTTCCCCGGAGCACATCGGTTTTAAATGGCTTCCTTATAAGGAAGCTGAAGTTCAATTAACCCATGAAAATGCCAAAGAAATCCTCCGAAAAGCCAATGACTTCCTTTCAGGAAAAAGTGTATAGATATGGAGTAAGAAAGAAGATTGCTTTATTGAAAAAAAAGATCAAAGAGGATAACCCTCTTTTCTACCCTTCGCTGCGGCTTGGGTGTATAATAATTAATTCAAATGGCAAAATTACACCCCGACTTACAAAATAAAGAATTCTGGTATAAAGACATTACCTTGGTTCCCAACCGTCTCCCTGATTTTGAAAGAGATGAGGTTGATTTGACGACAAATTTTACAAAGAATATTATTCTAAAAACTCCTTTTGTTTCTTCGCCGATGGATACAGTCACTGAAGCTAAAATGGCAATTTTGACGGCTCTTTTTGGAGGAATTGGAGTTATCCATTACAATTTTTCCACGATAGAAGAACAGATTAAAGAAGTTGAAAAGGTCAAAAGATTTCAGGCCGGATTTGTTCATAATCCGGTTGTTCTATCTCCCCACGATACAATTTAAAATGTCCATGATATTAACGATAGATACGGTTTTTTCAGCGTTCCTATCACCGAAGACGGAACTTTAAATTCAAAATTAATAGGCATTGTTACCCACCGTGATGTCAGATACCGCCAAGATATGGAGGCAAAACTTAAAGACGTGATGACGCCGAGAGAAAAATTAATTGTGGCTAAAAAATCAGAAACGTTTGATAAAAATGATTTAATAACGGCAAATAATATATTAAAAAAATATAATTTAGACACTTTGCCTGTTGTCGATGAAGGAGACAAAATAGTTGCTTTGGTTATCGACAGCGATCTGGAAAAAAATGAATGGTATCCTTTGGCAACTAAAAATGAGAACAAGCAATTGAGAGTGTTTATTGCCGTCGAATCGAGGTTACAACTTGCAAAAGAAAGAATTAAAAAAGCAATTTTGACTGGCGTCGACGGGATTATTATTGACGCCAGCATTGTTTTTAGAGAACAGTTGGAAATCGCCAAATGGGTAAAACAAAATTTCCCAAAATTAGAAGTGGTGGTAGGCAATATTGATTCAGCTCAAATGGTAGAAAAAATTTTAAACGAAGCTTCAAACTTTGTTGATGCTCTTCGGGTGGGAGTCGGCCCCGGCGCAGCTTGTATTACTCAGCAAGAGTTGGGCACGGGCAGGGCGCAGGCTTCAGCTGTTTTTGAATGCGTCCAGGCCGTAAAAAAATTAGAACCTAAATACGGCCCTATCCCAGTCATTGCCGATGGAGGAATAAAAATTATTGATGAAATCGGACAAGATATCCAAAAGCCAGGGGATATAACTAAAGCCCTGGCCTTAGGAGCGAAGACCTGTATGATGGGTTCTCTTTTGGCTGGTTTAGATGAGTCGCCCGGCGAAAAAGAATTTGATTACAAAGAGAACAGAATGGTTAAAAAATACCGAGGCATGGGGTCTTTAGAGGCAATGGAGAGAAGGTCAGCTGTCAGATATGCTGCAGATTTAGGAAAAACGAGAATTGCCGAGGGAATAGTTACCAAAATACCTTATCGGGGGTCAGGCTATGATTTTCTGCCCAAATTAATCATCGGTATAAAGCAAAGCCTGCAAAAGCAGGGCTTCAAAAATATAAAAGATTTACAAGAAGAGGCAGATATCAGACCTATTTAGACTTTACTAAAAAAGGAAGGAGTGGTAATAAAAAATAGGAGGGTTGTTCATTAACAACTCATCTTAAAATAAAAATAAGGGAGGTTATAGAAAATGGCAGGACTGTTTGCATTGAGTATCAATTCTGAAAAGTATCAAGGCAATTTCTTGGATGATCTATTTTGGGGAACATTTTACCAACAACATGCGGGCGAGGAGTATAGCGGATTATCAACTTATAATCCAAACAGAGATAAAATTGAAATCCGCACCCATCGAGGATTATTTAGACCTACCTTCAGTGAAGATTTGCTAGGACTTGAGGGGACAGAGGGAATTGGTTATTGTGGTATAGCCAGAGAGCCGTTTTTTGTAGATTCAAGGCTGGGTAAGTTGAGTGCCTGTTTTTCAGGGAATCTCATTAACTGCCCCGAATTAATAGATCGGTTTAAGGACTTTGGGCATACTTTTGAGAGAGGGGACGATATAGAGACAATTACTAAACTTATAGCCCAGAAAAACAATGTAATTGAGGGTATTAAGAAAGCAGACGAGGAAATAAAAGGAGCATATTCCCTTCTTATCCTCACAGTCGAAGGAATTTATCTTGCCCGTTGCCCAAGTGCCCACTGGCCCTTAGTTATTGGCGAAAAAA